>Ga0209006_10000314_pt1 | contig 48826 bp, 36 predicted proteins | sample JacPin_JW_Ref_O2_FD_188567 | JGI IMG/M metagenome (GOLD analysis project Ga0209006, IMG submission 188567) | Forest soil microbial communities from Algoma, Ontario, Canada - Jack Pine, Ontario site 1_JW_Ref_O2 (SPAdes) (version 2) | ecosystem: Environmental > Terrestrial > Soil > Boreal...
TGGCTCTGATAGGTTTCGGCACATTCTCTGTATCGCAGAGAAAAGCGCGGAACGGGCGCAATCCGCAGACAGGCGCCACTATCAAAATCGCTGCCCGCAGAGTCGCAAAGTTTACCCCAGGGGCTGAATTGAAGAAAGCAGTCAACAAAAAGTAGCGCGGCCAGAGCTTCGCTAAATCAAGGGCTTCCATATTTTGTAAAGACGGCAGGAGGTCGGTCCTGCCGTTTCTGTTGTTTTGCGCCAGCGCTCAGCAATTCCTCAGCGCACCGGTGGAGTTAGATGCGGGTCCAATTCGCTTGCCCGGTGAAATTCCTGGTCCGCTTCCTGCTTTTGCCCTTTCTGGGCGAGGGCTATGCCCAATTGATAATGCGCCTGCGCGTACGTCGGCGCGGCAGCGGTCGCTGCGCGAAACTGCGAGATTGCCCCGTCGACATCGCCCGTGCTCAATAGTCTGCGCCCGGAGTTCGTGGCGAAGGTGGCGGCTTGCAGGCTGTTTTTCTCGCTGCTTATTTCAGTACCGGCTTTTGCTTCCGCGGCGGCTCCAGCCGAGTCCCCGAGTTGACGCAAGACTCCGGCCAGCGTGGTATGCGCACCAGCAAAGTCGGGCTGAAGCTTAATTGCCTGACGCAGGGCATCTGCCGCTTCGGGATATTTCCCCATCTGCTTCAGCACCGTACCGAGCGTGTAATAAGCCTCGGCATAGTCGGGTTGAATTTGGATGGCTGCTCGCAACTGTTCTGCTGCTCCTGGAAAATCGCCGGTCTGCCACAGTGTTATGCCGAGGCTGTAATGCGCGTCGGCCAACTTCGGATCGAGCCGAATGGCTTCTTTCCACTCAGCCATCGCGGCCGGCAAATCATCTTTCAGTTTCAGCGCAAGAGCCAGATCGTAATGCAGGCTCGCGGAATCGGGGGTTAACTTCAATGCTCCGCGAAACTCGCTGACGGCGGCGTCAAAATCCGTTTTCTGCAAGTAGGCTGTGCCCAGATTTTGCCGAAACTCGGCATCATCGGGGCGCAACTTGAGCGCTTCCTGAAATTCCTTGATAGCAGCTTCGCCATCTCCGCGCTGCAATAGCGCTAAAGCCAGATTGTTGTGAGCTTCCGGGTCGGCCGGAGCTTGCTGAACAACTTTCGAAAAAGCCGCTCCGGCGCGATCCATGTCGCCTAGCCGTTGTGCCAGCAAGCCGAGACGAGTTTGCAATGTCGGTGAATTGGGCTGCAGCTCGGCAGCGCGGGTCAGGCTGTCCAAAGCAGCTTGCCGCTCTCCCATCGATTCCAACGTGATTCCCTGTGTGTACCAGGCAGTCGCGTCGTGCGGATCAAGCTGCACGGCTTGCGCCAGCACCGTCTTAGCCCCGTCGAAATTATTTTCTTTATAAAGCGTTGCGCCCAGATGGAGATAGGCGGGCTCGTATTTCGGACTAAGTTTCAGCGCATGGCGGAAGGCGGTTTCCGCATCCGTTAGTTTCGACTGCTGTGCCTGGAGCACCCCGAGCTCATCTTGCAACTCTGCGCTTGGCGTAGAAAGCCGGATGGCTTCTCGCATCTCTGTAATCGCATCGTCAATTTTCTGTTGAAGACTCAGAGCCCGCGCCAGCGAACGGTGAGCCTCCGGTTGCTTCGGCGCAAGCTGGACCGCGCGCCGAAATTCTGAAATCGCGCCGTCAAGTTCTCCCTTGGTCTGAAGAGCTTGAGCCAAATAGGCGTGGGCAATCGCCAGAGATGGACGCAGCCTGACCAGTGCCCTGAGATGGTCCACTGCGCCATCTACGTCTCCCTGCTGTAGCAAAACCTGGCCGAGCATGTTCTGGGCGTCAGCGTTTGAAGGGCTCGATTGCACCGCGCGATCGAAGGCAACGCGAGCAGCAGGCAGGTCTCCCTGTTGCATCGCAGCCAGACCTTGCTGATAGTCGGTGCCGCTGCTTTGTGGTTTGGTCTGCGCCAGGCCTGCACCCACCAAAACGATTGCAAGAAGCAGCCCGAGAGCAGACAATCGAAGCGCTAAGGGAGTTGTCACCGCACTATGTTCAAGGCAAATCAATGGAAGGTTTTCTGCAGTTGTCTCGTGTTATGGCCCCTGCTGACACTTCAGGATAGCGCAAATTTCGCGCGCAGAGAGTGGCGTCGCGTGTCGCAAGCCCCGGTGATTGCTCCCGAGGGAGACGGATGGCAGTCGGCGGGTACGTTCAATCCAGCGGTGATTCTGCGCGGTGGAAAAATTGTGCTGCTTTATCGTGCACAAGATAAACATGGGACATCGCGTCTGGGATATGCGGAGAGTGGGGACGGGGTTCACTTCACGCGCCGGGCCGATCCGGTTCTGTCACCCTCCGAGGACTACGAAAAAGATGGCGGCGTCGAAGATCCACGACTGGTGCAGTTCGGCGACACGTACTACTTGACCTATACCGGCTATAACAAGAAAGACGCTCAGCTATGTCTGGCCACTTCCAAAGATCTAATCCACTGGGACCGGAAGGGCGTGATCTTGCCCGCGTACAAAGGGAGATGGAATGTTCGCTGGACCAAGTCAGGAGCCATTGTGCCGGAAAAAATCAAAGGCAAATATTGGATGTATTTCCTGGGCACTACCGCGGACAACAAAGATCAAATGGGACTGGCTTACTCAACAGATCTGATTCATTGGACCGAGGCGACTGATAAACCGGTATTGCCAGCGCGGGACGGTCAGTTCGATTCGCGCGTGGTGGAACCGGGACCGCCTCCGGTCATTACTCCGCATGGAATTGTCCTGATCTACAACGGGGCCGACGACAAATTGGTTTATCGCACCGGCGTTGCCGTGTTCGATCGTAACGACCCGACACGGGTGATCTCGCGCACTGACGCGCCCGTATTTTCTCCGGAGAAGGATTGGGAGAAAGTGGGACAGGTTCCGAATGTCGTTTTCGTGGAAGGCATGGTTCGCCGAGATCGCCGATACCTGTTCTACTATGGCGGAGCTGACAAGTATGTTGGTGTAGCTGAGGTGCGGAGCTCGCAGTAGCGTTAAACGCAGTGGCGCAATGCCCGGGACTCCTTGACCCCCAATCGGCGTGCCCCTAACATTCCTTCTGGGCCATGCGACAAATAAATCAGGGAGTCAGCTTGCGCGCACGCTGCGGACTTGCATTGAGTCTATCCTTGTTTCTTCTTGTCGTGGCGTCAGTCTCGCAACAGCCTAAAGCCGCGCCAACTCCAATCGCGAACTTCATTGATGTCGCCGAAAAAACCGGTTTAACCATGCAGGAGATTTTCGGTGGCATCGATACCAAGAAATACATCATCGAGACCACAGGAACCGGCGTCGCGATCTTCGACTATGACAACGATGGCTGGCCCGATATCTTTCTGGTGAATGGGACTAGGCTGGAAGCAAAAGCCTCTGGCAATGCGCCGAGCAATCGCCTGTATCGCAACAACCATGACGGAACATTCAGCGATGTGACTGCCAGGGCCGGCCTGACCGCGACGGGCTGGGGCCAAGGCGTGTGCGTCGGCGATTACGACAACGACGGCTGGGAAGATCTCTACATCACCTACTACGGCAAGAATCGTCTTTATCACAATCGCGACGGTGTCTTCGCCGAGATTGGAGAGAAGGCCGGGGTTGCCGGTTCAGGAAAGGCGTGGGGTACGGGCTGCGCATTCGTCGACTACGATCGCGACGGTCATCTCGACTTGATGGTCGCTAACTATGTGAACTTCAATCTTGCCACTGCTCCCGCTCCCGGCGAGCGCCCGACCTGCATCTGGAAAGGAGTTCCGGTAATGTGCGGCCCTCGCGGTCTGGCCGGTGCGAAAAATATTCTTTATCGCAATCGAGGCGACGGAACGTTTGAAGATGTTACAACCAAAGCGCACATCGACCGAACCGACGGACACTATGCGTTCAGTGTTTCGACATTCGATTTCGACGACGATGGCTGGCCCGATATCTACGTCGCCTGCGACAGCACGCCCAGTATTCTCTATCGCAACAACCACGACGGCACGTTCACCGATGTTGCTGTGACCGCCGGAGCAGCGTTCAACGAAGATGGACGCGAGCAAGCCGGGATGGGCTCGACGATTGCCGATTTCAATGGCGATGGTCATCTGGATATTTTCAAAACGAATTTTTCGGACGATACGTCTACTCTCTACCGCAACAATGGCGACGGCACGTTTACAGACGCGACTTCGTCGGCAGGCCTCGGTCTCTACACGCAATACCTCGGGTGGGGAACTATGTTCTTCGACTTCGACAACGACGGCTGGCCCGACCTGATCCTCGTAAACGGCCATGTTTATCCCGAAGTCGACAGCCAGCATCTTGGCAGCAGCTACAAGGAGCCGCGCATTCTTTATCACAACAACGGCGATGGAACTTTCAGCGATATTTCCGCGTCGGCCGGTTCCGCAATTACAACGCTGGCTTCGTCACGCGGCCTGGCTGTTGGAGATTTGTTTAACGACGGCAGAATGTCGGCTGTGATCAGCAACATGAATGCGGCGCCCAGCCTTATCGTGAATCAGATTAAGAATTCCAATCACTGGATCGCGGTTCATACGATAGGAACGAAGTCGAATCGCGATGGCATCGGCGCGCGCGTTCGCCTCAAGGCGCCATCACGAGTTTTAGTCGATGAAGTGCGCAGCGGTTCCAGTTACGACTCCAACAGTGACATGCGAGTGCATTTCGGCCTGGGAACGGCGACGAAAATCGAGTGGGTAGAAATTCGCTGGCCGAATGGGTTATTAGAGCGGTTTGCGAACCTGGCGGTGGATGAAGTTCACACCGTCAAAGAAGGATCCGGTATGCCGGTTGACGTGACCGCAAAGAAGCCGTGACTGCCCTTATTTGGCTGGCTTGAAATTCGGAAACTGCATCGTTTGGGTAATGCCTTCGCCTTCTTTCACGAATATCATCTGATTCGCTTTGACATCCTTGATCTTGTCGACCTGTCCGCTGGGCCAGCGAATTTCGAGTTCGTCCACTTTGTCTGCCTTCCCCAGGCCGAAGTGAATCCGCAGATCGTTCTGTGAAATGTAACCACCACCACTGCGCACTTCATCGATCTGCCGGTGCGGTTTGGATTCGCCCGCAGAATGAGTCGTGCAAATAAGACGAGCGCCAATTCCACTGCGATTGGATTTCGTCCCAATCGTGCGTATTTTGATCCAGTTGCTATTTAGCCTCGAATCACAGCGTAGCAGTTGCGGAAAATCATTGACCGTGTTCACAACCACATCGATGTCGCCATCGTTATCAAAATCCCCGAAGGCACATCCTCGTGACGCGGAGGGGTCCGAAATCCCCGGCCCAGCTTGCAGGGAAATATCGGCAAAACGTCCGTTGTGCAGATTGCGATAGAGCAGCTTCCTCTGGGCATATCCCGCTTCGGTTTTGAGTTGTTCAACCTCTGGATACACGTGCCCATTGCAAATCAAGATGTCGGCCCAGCCATCGTTGTCGAAATCCAAGAAGCCGCAACCCCATCCTAAATACTGGGTGTGCGCACCCAATCCGGCGGTATATGTCGCGTCCTCGAAGTTGGCGCCGCCCTGATTGTGGTAGAGCGACGGGGTATCGCCGGCAAAATTGGTTTTGACAATGTCGAGATTGCCATCGAGATCGTAGTCCGCGGCGGAAACTCCCATGCCCGCTTGGGGTTTTCCATCGGGGCTGAGTGCGCATCCCGCTTCAATCGCTATATCCTCGAACTTGCCGTTCTTCTTATTCTGATACAGCGCGCTCGCCGTCGAATCATTGGCCACATAGATATCAGGCCAGCCGTCGTTGTCGAAATCCGCTGTGAGCACTCCCAACCCGTAGGTTCCATTGGCGCGAAAAATTCCGGCAGCTTCAGAAACGTCAGTGAATGTGCCGTCGCCGTTGTTGTGGTAAAGAATGTTCTTGCCGCCCTTCAGTCCGGGAGGACCGCAAGCCACCATCACACTCTTGTAAAGGCATGGGCCAGATTCAGGCACGGGCGCCGTTGCCAGATCCAAATCAATGTAGTTCGCCACAAACAGATCCAGATGTCCGTCGCGGTCGTAGTCAATGAAGGCGCAGCCGGTATTCCAGCGAGCGCCTTTGCCCGCCACGCCTGCCTTCTGGCTCACGTCAGTGAATGTGCCGTCACCATTGTTGTGGTAAAGGACATTCTTGCCGAAGTACGTTACGTAAAGATCGTCCCATCCATCGTTGTCATAGTCGCCAACGCAAACCCCTTGTCCCCAGCCGGAATGCGCCACCCCGGCCTTGGCAGTAACGTCGGTGAAAGTTCCGTCACGATTGTTGCGGAACAGATGAGAAGTCGGTTCGGCCCCGGCAGGAAACCCATCGAGTCGCGAACCGTTCACCACGAAAATATCGAGCCAGCCGTCGTTGTCGTAGTCGTAAAACGCGACACCGCAGCCCGTGGTCTCGAGCAGATATTTATTCTTGTGCACGCCACCGAAGATAGTCTTTGCATTCAGACCAGATTCACGCCCGATGTTGATAAAGTTCACGCCGAGGTTTTCTTCCTGCGGCGCAGCTTTTGCCGGCGCGGAAGTCTGTTGTGGGGCTGCCTTCAACCAGCGCGGGCGCGCCAGTTCCAACACGCCCTGGAAAGAAAGCACCAAGGCGGAACGACTGAGAGATTTCAAGAAACCACGGCGTGACGAGGACAAGAGGTTGTTACCTGGGCCGGTTCGGCTCGTGCTAGAATTCGCCCCTGTTCCTCTTATATTCAGTGAAACTCGACTTTGCAAGTGCCGCGGGAAATCGAGTGTTGTCCATCCATCGGAGAGTCTTAGCGTATTTTCGCAAACTCCCGTGTCGTTCTGCTTTATTTTATCTTGTGCGCTGTGTTGCTCGCAGCTTTGCTCTCTTCGCGATCTGCTCCACTGTTCTTTCAGCGGCTCAAGCAGATCAGAAACCGCTCGAATTGTCGCGGACAGTTCACCCATGGGAATTTCTTCCGGTCACCGGCACTCGCGCGGGATTGTTTGGCAATGAAGCAGGCCGGTTCGAGGCCTGGGTCTATCCGCTGAAGCTTTTCCGCGAATTTCATCTGACATTTCTCGTCGGAGATCGAGCGTTGCCCGCGGAAAGCCTTGCTCGCACGCTTACGGTCCACCCCGAGTCCGCTTCGATTCTTTACGTAGGCGACTCGTTTCGGGTGCGTGAAACTCTCTTTGTTCCTGTGCATGAAGCAGGCGCCGTCGTCTTGTTCGACGTCGAAACCGAGCAGCCTCTGGAAATCGAAGCCAGCTTCATCGCGGATTTCCAACTGGAGTGGCCGTCTTCCCTCGGCGGTACGTTCCTGTCGTGGGATGAAAAGCAGCGAGCTTTCGTCTTCGGCGAAGAGGCCAAACGATATTCCGCCATCTTTGGATCACCTACTGCAAGCGATCCTAAGCTCGCCTACCAAACAAACTATTCGTCTACCGAGGAAAATTCTCTTCGCCTGGGCATAACGCAAAAGGGCAAAGAAAGAAAATTCCTGGTGCTCGCCGCCTCTGTGACAGGGCAAGCGGAGGCGCAACAGATTTATCAGCGTCTAAGCGCCTTCTACTCCGATTTATTACGCGACTCTGCCGAGTACTACCGCTCCTATCTGGACAACACGGTTGGTCTTGATCTTCCTGACGCGACATTACAGCAGGCCTACGACTGGGCTCGTATCAGCACAATTCAAGGTTTGGTCACCAATCCGTTTCTCGGAACGGGGCTGGTTGCTGGATACCGAACTTCTGGCGTTTCGCAGCGGCCGGGCTTCGCCTGGTTTTTTGGTCGTGATTCTTTATGGAGTTCGTTCGCCCTCAATGCTGGGGGAGACTACGCGACCAGCCGCGTCGCTCTCGACTTCGTCAGCAAATATCAGCGCGACGACGGCAAAGTTCCTCATGAAATTTCGCAGAGCGCTTCGCTAGTGAACTGGTTCAAGGATTATCCATACGCCTACGTGTCCGCGGATGCGACTCCTCTTTTCATAATCGCAATGAATGACTACGTGGTGCAGAGCGGGGATGTCGCTTTTGCGCAAGCCAAGCGGGACAACATCGAGCGCGCGTACAAGTTTTTGCGTTCCACTTATGATTCGCAAAATCTAGCCCAGAACGCGGGAGTCGGTCACGGCTGGATTGAAGGGGGACCGTTGCTTCCCGTGAGGAGCGAGTACTATCAGGCTGGCCTTGGCGTAGAAGCTGCGCATGCATTTTCAAACTTGGAGCGATTGCTCGGCGACACTGCAGCAAGTAAAGATGCCGCCGCGCCATTCGATCGTCAGAAACAAGTGCTCGACGATGCCTTCTGGTCGCCGAAAAAGCAGATCTACGCATTTGCGTTGCGGCAAAATGGTGAGCGGGCCGAAGAGCCTAGCGTCCTCGCCACGGTGCCAATGTGGTTTGGTCTTCCGGATCAAGATCGTGCCGACAAGATGATTACGCAGCTGTCCGATGAGGACCAAGACACCGACTGGGGCATGCGAATTATTTCTTCGCACTCTTCGATCTACGATGGCAGCGGATATCATTTTGGGGCGGTCTGGCCTTTGTTTACTGGATGGGCCTCGGTCGGTGAATATCGCTATCACCGCGCGCTGCCTGCATATTTCAACTTGCGGGCCAATGCGTTGCTTGCCACTGACGGTTCCCTCGGTCACTTCACCGAAGTGTTGTCGGGCGATTACAATCAGTCGTTTTCCACGAGTTCTCCGCATCAGATTTGGTCTTCCGCGATGGTCATAAGCCCGATCTTACGCGGGCTTTTGGGATTGCAGATTGACGCCGAAGCCCACCAAATCACGCTGGCTCCGCATGCCCCCGCCGATTGGCCATCGTTCGCAATTCGCAACGTTCACGTGGGCAGTGTGGCCGTTGATTTTAAATTTCACAAAACGGCGGACGGCATTGTGCTTGAGACCGACCGCAGGGGTACGGGCGATTGCTGGGTGGAATTTTCTCCGGCTCTAAGCCTGCGCGCGCAGGTGATAAGCGTTGAATTGAATGGACGTTCATTGCCCTTCAAGCTGCACCCAAACGCCAACGACCAGCACCTTGTTCTTCGCTTTCCGATATACGGCGGCCCTAATACTCTGATGATTCGTGTAAAAAACGAATTCGGAATCGCAGCGACTAACCGATTGCCGCCGCTGGGAAACTCCAGTCGCGAGCTTCGAATTCTCTCCGAGAGTTGGGATTCCGCAAGAACTCAGTTGACGCTCGACGTTTCCGGAGTCGCCGCCGGCCAATATGAGTTGTCCGTTTGGAACGCCGCTCAGATCAGTTCGGTCGAAGGCGCGCACTTGAGCAAACCCGGAAAGCTGGAAATTCATCTTCCCTTGAGCGCAGACGAGGCATACGTACACCACAAAATCGTCATTCACTTGGTAAAGCAATGAACCGAGTTAAGAATTGTTCCGCTCTGATAGGTCGCGCGAGTTAGACTCTTTTGAGCGGAAGCCGTCGAAGAAGGCCATCAACTGGGGGTGTCGGTATGAAGTTTAAAATTTTGTGGTTGCTTGCGGTCGCCATCATCGCCGCTTCCTCGCTTCCGGCACACGCCGAGACTGCGGCCAATGCGGTCGATGCCGAGGGGCATCAATGGTGGCAGCATGCCGTTTTTTACGAACTGTATCCCCGCAGTTTTGCCGACAGCAACAACGATGGCGTTGGAGACTTGCGCGGCATCACATCCAAGCTCGACTATCTGCAAAGTCTCGGCGTCGATGCCATTTGGATCTCGCCATGCTTTCCCTCGCCACAAGTCGACTTCGGCTATGACGTCTCGGATTACGAAAACATCGATCCGATGTACGGCACCCTCGCCGACTTCGATGACCTTGCCAACGCCGCCAAGAAACACAACATCCGCATCATTCTCGATTTTGTCGTGAATCACAGCTCGGACCAGCATCCCTGGTTCCTGGATTCGAAGTCCTCGCGCACGTCAGCCCATCGCGATTGGTACATTTGGCGCGATGGCAAAGGGCCCAACCAGCCTCCCAATAACTGGACATCGACATTCGGCGGTTCAGCTTGGACATTCGATCCTACGACGAACCAGTTCTACTATCACTTTTTTTATCCGCAGCAGCCAGACCTGAACTGGCGCAATCCCGCCGTGAAGACCGCAATGTTTGACGTGACGCGTTGGTGGTATCACAGAGGAGTGTCGGGATTCCGCCTGGATGCAGTGGATACGCTGTTCGAAGACTCCAACCTCCGCGATAACCCAATTTCGCGGCCGGGAAAGAACGCGTTTGGCGATCCCTATGAAGAAAACAAATACGACACAAAGCTTCCTGAACTGCACGATGTTCTGAAGGGGCTGCGCCAGGTCGCCGATGAAAGCAACGCAGTGTTGATCGGCGAAACCTGGACCGCCGACATCGCGGAGCTGAACAAGTATTACGGCCAGGGAAACAACGAACTGCAAATGCCCATGGATTTTTTATTCACAACGGTGAATAAACTTTCACCGGCGGAATTCCGCAAGCAAATCGCGGCTGTCGATGCAGCATCAGGGTGGCCGACATTCGTGATCAGTAACCACGACATTATTCGATCCTATGATCGCTACGGCGACGGCAAGCACAACGACGAAATAGCCAAACTTATGGCGGCTCTCTACCTGACGTTGCGCGGCACGCCGATCATGTACTACGGCGAAGAGATCGGAATGAAGACGACTCCGCCCACGAGACAGGAAGATGTGAAAGACCCCATCGGCCGCCGGGGATGGCCGAAGGAAAAAGGCCGCGATGGAGAGCGCACACCGATGCAATGGAATGGCAGCGAAAACGCCGGCTTCTCCAAGGCCAAACCCTGGTTGCCCGTTCCTCCAACTTACAAGACGCACAATGTTGCCGCGGAGTCGAAGGATCCAAATTCTGTGCTGGAGTTCTATCGGAGCGTACTGAAGTTACGGCATACGAACCACGCCCTGCTCGACGGCAGCTACACTACGCTCAATGAAAGCGATCCAGACGTGTTGTCGTACTTGCGGAGCTACAAGGATGAGACTGTCTTGGTTGCCCTCAACATGTCGGGTTCCGTACAAAAGGTGGATTTCCAACTGAGTCGCAACGGGTTTTCCTCGGCGAAGGTTTTGGTTGCCACTCCCAACAGCTCGTTCTCCGGAAACACCGGCACGATCGAGCCTTACGGCGTCTTGATCGGGCAGCTATTGAAATGACGCAGGCTCACGGAGAGGCGCCGAGACTTAGATCCTCCGTCGTCTTCCCTGCCGAATCCGCTCGACCTGCGTTCGCCTCCAATTGGGCGATTGCCAGCGCAAGAATTCTTGCGTACATCACTCACAGATCGATCCCCGGCAAACGAGACACTGTTTCGCCAACAATTCGCTTCGCTTCCGCATCCAAACTGATGGATGCTTACTCTGGCAACGCCGCTCGGGATGCAAGTTGCGCAACTGCTGATCCTCGCCATCCCGGTTGCCTGCATCGCGTGGACCGCCACGCATGAGGAGGTCTTCCGCGAGCCTCGTGAGTATTGTCAGCGCCAGCATCTCCAGGCACGCAGCTTCTCCCGCCGAAAATTCTTTTACATTTTCACATGCGAATACTGCCTGAGCCACTATGTCGCGGTTCTGTTTCTGTTGATCACGCATTTTCAGATGCTTTATAGCGGCTGGCGAGGGTACTTTGTCGCATTGTTTGCGCTGGTCTGAGCGGCCAACCAATACATGAGTGTCTACAACCGGCTGCGGCTCGACATCAAGCACGAGCATCTAGAAATTCAGGCAAAGCAGAAACAAGAAGAAGGCGAGCAACAAACCGTCCCTTAGTTGCTGCGCTGCTGAGCCGATATGAACGCCGACTGCGAAAGCTTGTACACGGGTCTGATTTAAGACTTCCACGGCCAATTTCTTCGATTATCTCGAACCATCTCGAAAATCATCTAAGCCAATGTTCCTGAAAAAGCGTCGGGAGCGTTTTTTGTTTAGGATACCGGGATGGGTTCAACCTTGGATCTCGCTTTGCTTTCGGCGGCGGTGTTGGGGTTTCGGCACGGTTTTGATTACGACCACATTGCCGCCATCACCGATATTACGAGCGTCGAAACCAATCGCGGGCGCGCCATGCGCATGGGCCTGGTCTACGTCTTGGGACACGCAACCATGGTTGCGATCCTGGGCGGCACGGTCATCTTGTTTCAGCGCTCGTTGCCTCTGAGCCTCGACAACTGGGCCGAGCGCGCTGTCGGACTCACGCTGGTCGTTCTCGGTTTATATGTACTCGGGACTTTGCTGCGGAACAAGACTGCACTGCCCAAATCTCGCGCCTCGATCTTGATTGGCTCCGGCCGCTGGTTGTTTTGGAAGCTGGGTCGAGCCTTCGGACAAACCGGCGACAAGCCGCAGCAATCTACCGGGAGCTACAGCCGTCGCTCGGTCTTTCTTATCGGGATTATTCACGGCCTCGGAGCAGAAACTCCCAGCCAGTTGTTGCTGTTCCTGCTGGCGGCGAACCTGGGAGGCGTGGCTCGCGGCTTCCTGGGACTGGCTGTATTTCTCGCAGGCCTTCTCACTATGAACACTTTGATGACCGCTTCGGCGGTCGGCATCTTCGGTATGAGCGCAGCCAAACCGAAAGTGCTTAGGTTCGTAATCGGAGCAACGGCGCTTTACAGTGTAGTTGTAGGTTCGATCTTTTTGTTCGGAGCCTCAGGCCTGCTGCCGCAATTGGGCGGGTGAGGAAGTGGATTTCGCGGCCACAACAGATAACGAAGTTTCATTTCAGGAACTGATTTTGTTTCGTAGCGGAGACTTCCTGCCGCATCGATGGAATCTACAATTAGGGAGTCAAACCGAGCGGCTGAATCGTTGTCCCGAGAGAGCATGAAAAGAACTCGCTTTCCTCTTCACATCGCTGTGCTCGTGCTGCTTGTCGGCTTGCCGCTAACAGCGCAGACCCAGCACGAGGCCGCGAATACTTCCGACGCCAAGGGTGTTCCTCTGTCGTTGGAGCAAGTAGTCAGCAATCTTCAGCACAGGAACGCGCAACGGGCATCGGCGCTTGAGGAGTTTTCGGGAACGCGCATCTACCGCATGCAATATCGCGGTCTGCCCAGTGATCGCGACGCGGAAATGGTTGTGAACGCAACGTATCGCGCTCCCGATTCCAAGGAATTTAAAATAGTTTCAACGAGCGGGTCGAAGTTCATCATCGATCATGTTTTCAAGAGACTACTGGAAGGCGAACTGGAAGCGGCCAATCCGGAAAACCGCCGCCTCACCGCCCTCAGCACCGACAACTACGACTTCGCTTTGGCAGGATATGAAAGTTCGCCCGAAGGCGCGCAGTATGTTTTGAACCTGCTTCCGAAGAGCAAGAACAAGTTCCTGTATCGCGGAAAGATCTGGGTTGATGCGCAGGACTTTGCTGTGGTCCGCATTGAAGGAGAACCGGCGAAGAATCCATCTTTCTGGATCAAGAAGACGGAAATCAAACACCGCTACATCAAGGTGAATGATTTCTGGCTTCCTGCCGAAAACCATACGGAAAGCGTGATCCGCGTCGGAGGGCGCGCGATTCTTTCCATCGAATATCGCGACTACAAAATCACGAAGTCACTACCCGTGGCAACTTCAAAAATCGGCCGAGGCTTCGAAGCTCCCAGGTTTCAGCCCGTCGCGAAGTTAAGTTGCTGAACGCCGTCTAGAAAATAAGCTTCAACGCGAACTCCCCGATGCGAGGGTTATGCGCGCCATCGGGGTGCAGGAAGTTGCTGGCTGGCGTGCTGTTCGCGGGATCCGGGGTCTGTATGCCGAAAACGCAATCGGGCGCTCCCGAGTTGAATTCCAGTCCGCAAGTCGAAGTGTTGATTCCGGTCCACTGCGTGTGGTTGAAGACGTTGAACGCTTCGGCGCGGAACTCCAGGGTCATCGATTCGCGAATCGCAAAGTGTTTGAAAATGCCCATATCGAAATTTGTGCGCCGCGGTATGTTCAGAGAGTTGCGTCCCGAATTTCCAAATGTCAGGCCAGTCGGCACATCGTAGGCGGCGGGATTAAACAGCAGCGGTCCGTCTACTCCGTAGTAGGAACCCTTGGGAACCTTGCCGTGAGGATCGCCAACCAGATCAGCATAAGATCCCGAGCCAACGTAATTCGCCACGCCAGCGTTGTCGTAATAACCGCCGCCGTTGATGATGCTGACCGGCTCTCCAGTCTGCATATTCGTGATTCCTGAAACCTGCCATCCGCCCAAAACATCTTTCTTCAACCCGCGCGCGTGCTGAAAGACGGGCAAGCTGTAAACGTAGCTGACCGTCAGGATGTGGCGCTGATCAAACACAGAGCTGGCACGGTTCACAGCGAGATTGTAGGAGTCCACAAAGTTGGCGTCGTACCGGTCGGACGAATTGTCGATGGAGTGGCTGTACGTATAAGCAACCGTCAGTTCGAGACCGCCGGCATTTCGCCGTCCGGAAACTTGCAGCGCGTTATAGTTTGAGTTCGCGCCGCCGATGATTGCGTAAATCGATGTGTAGCCGAGAAACCGCCGCAGCATGTCGGGATCGACGGTTCCGTCGGGCAGAGCCGGAATGTTGCCTGCGAGATCTCCCGTATACCCACAGGCAACGGTGAGATTCAAAAGCGCCTGGCCGGTGAAATTCGTACCGTTGGGTAGCTGATCGGAGGAGCAGATGGGATCGGTGATGGGCATACCCGCGGGAAATGGATTCTGCGATGCGGTGGATTTTAGTTGGTTCAGATCGACTTGCTGCGACAGATGCGTTCCCTTGCTTCCGACATAGGCCACGGTGACCAGTGTGTTCCGTGCGATCTCGCGTTGAATGTCGAGATGCCATTGCTGAACGTAGGGCCACTGAGTTTTCGTGGTGATTGAAGTGAGTTGGCTGGTGCCTCCGCCCACGGGGAAAAGTTCGGGCACGCCGTTGGCGCTGCCACCTATGTTTGTGTAACCGCTTATGTCCGATTGCAGCGGCGCAATGATCAGCGGCGGATTTCCTTCGAGAGATTCGGTGTTCGCATCGTTGCCGTTCGCGTGCTCAAAAAATATGCCATAGCCTCCACGGATGGCCATCTTGCCGTCGCCTTTTGGATCGAAGGCGAAACCAATTCGCGGCGCGGGATTGAACAAATGCCCGCTCATGCAACTGGAGTGAATTCCGCCGGTTCCGCAATGCACCATGCCCGTCATGTTGCTGATGCTCTGGCCGGGGCCGAACACCAGCGAGCCGTCATCAGGCGAAATGGCCGGCGCGTTTGCGGGGTTGTAAGCTGCGGGTTCAAAGTTGTAAGCCTGCCCCTTCGCCTCATAGTAGCTGCCAAACAAGCTGATTCGCACGCCCAAATTCAAAGTGAGTCGCCTGCTGACCCGCCAATCGTCTTGCAGGTAAGGCTCAAGAACTTTGTAGCGGTTGTAGTATTTGACGTTTTGATTTGGCTGCGCGAAGTTGGCGATGTCGCCGATCAGCAGATCAGCAAAGCCGTTACCGGTGCTGTTCCCCGTTGTGTAGCTGAATGACGGATTGCCGGAAAAACTGAGATTTCCGTTCGGCTCCTCCTCGGCAGGTTCGTTTTTCTCTATTGCCGCAAAATAAGCTCCGAATTGCAAATTGTGCTTGCCCACAATCTTCGTCGCATTGTCGTGAAACGAATACGTAGGATTCGAATTGTTCCAGGGCAGGAACCCGGGGTCGACCGCGATGTTGCCGAAATCGTTGGGGCCGCTGACGCCGAATGACGGAATCGTTCCGTTGAAGCTATTCTCAAAAAATCCCGTCATGGTCATAGTAGACGGCCGCTTCCAGGCGCTTCCTGTGTTGTAGAAGTGGAGATGATTGGCCGCGTAGCTGAAGATGAATTCATTGAGCAGGGTGGGAGAGAATGTGGCGCTCAGGTTCGTGACCACGCTGATGCCGGGGCCGTTGATCACTCCGCCGATGGCAGGCACTGACGTCGACTCGCCCGTTCCAGGCGAATACGGATACGACTGCTGCCACGAATCATGGACGAAGCGGAAACTCGCCCGCAACTTGGAATTGATGTTGTCGTCAAGTTTGAACAACTCCTCATGCCAAGTCAGGGGCTGCGGCTTGGTTACGAACAGTTTGTGGTCTAAATTCGGCAACGGAATATTGGCTACCAGCGGATCAGAGTTCGCATGGTCGATCACACTTGATAGATTATTGTTGGGAAAGCCGTCAAAACCGTTGGGATCGTTGGGATCGACCTGATAAGCAGGGCAGTCGATATTGACCACCTCATTCTGTAACGATATCGCGGTTCCCTCACGCACAAATGGAGTTCCCGGCGCCGGACACACATCGCTGAAGTCTCCCGCCCGCTCCGCCGCAGTCGGGACGTAAACCCCGTTGTAAACGCGGGGTTCATTCTCGCGCCGAAATTCCTGTGACCAGAAAAAGAAAATCTTGTTTCGGCGGATAGGGCCACCAAGCGTGTAGCCGAAATCCTGCTTGTTGTAAAAAGTCTTGGGAGTTCCGGGCTGATCGAAATAATTGTGTGCGTTGAAAAGCTGGTTGCGCAGAAATTCAAACGCCTCGCCGTGGAACTGGTTCGTCCCGGATTTCGTTACGGCCTCGATCGTCCCTGCGCCATTCCGGCCATACTGCGCGCCATAAGTTGAAGTCAACACCCGGACTTCGGCCAGCGCGTCAACATTCGGATAGATATTCAGGTTTGCGTTGCTGCCGGTATCAAGCGTCTCGCCGCCATCCACCTCCCAGTTGTTAAACTCCGTTCGCCCGCCGTTGATTGCATAAGAAACGCTGCCGGCCGGTCCTACAGTCCCTTCGTCCTGTCCGGTCTGATTGCTGACTCCGGGAATCAGAGTAATGAGTTGTGTGAAGTTGCGGCCATTCAGCTGAAGCTGGCTGATCTGTTCGCCGGTGATGGTTCCCGCCAGTTCCGACGACTGAGTTTCCACCGCTCCCGCCGCGTTGCCTTCAACCACGACTTCACTGGTGACGGCACCCACGGGCAGTGTGGCGTCGACCCTGATGCGTGTTCCCACGCGAAGCACAATCTTCCTGGCTTGAAAGCTTTGAAAGCCCGCGGCCTTGATGCTCACGTTGTAGTTACCCGCGGGCAGCGCAGCTACCAGGTAATCGCCGTCCGAGTTGGAAGCAGTGGCCCGCCGCAAGCCCGTTGCGGTATTGCTCACCACGACTTCGGCGCCCGAGACAACGGCTTCGCTTTTGTCGCGCACCGTCCCGGTAATCGATCCCGAGGACTGCGTGAAAGCGAACGGGGCACAACAGACTATTGCCAGGATGGAGAATCCAAGCCTGAAAAACAGGCCACGAGGTGATTTCATTGAGAGCATCTTCTCCTGCAACCGCTTCCGCAATCTGCGACCACACATTAAACCACTTTCGGTCGCAATTGTTGCAAGGAAAGACGCGAAGACTTAAAGATGGGCGCAGCTTACCAACTTGAACGCATGTCGCTGGAGGTTCCTCCGGCAGCCGGCACATAGCATTTCAGCGTGTAGTCCATTACCATGCGGTCGGCATTGAAGCGCCAGCCCAGCGTGCGGATAGTTCGCTTCATGCGCTTGATCCAGCCTCGGGGCAGGCCGTCGCGGTCGCGCTGATAGTAGAGTGGGATCACTTCTTCGCGCAGTGTTCTCATCAAGTTCTCGCCGTCGCGGTCGTCATGAACGCTCATGTTAGAGTGCGTGCGGCCAGTCCCGATGGCGAAACCGTTCATTCCGTCGTAAGCCTCAGCCCACCAGCCATCGAGAATCGAAAGGTTCAGGCCGCCGTTCAGAACGACTTTCTGTCCGCTGGTACCGGAAGCTTCCAGCGGACGCCGTGGATTGTTTAGCCACACATCCACACCCTGAACCAGGTAGCGCCCGACATTGATGTCGTAATCTTCGACAAAGACGAACTTGTCGGAAAACTGCGAATCTCGCATCAGGTTGGCGATCTGCTGCAACACCCTCTTACCTGGCTCGTCGAGCGGATGTGCCTTGCCGGCAAAAACAAATTGCACCGGCCGTTTGGGGTCGTTAACCATTGAGGCCAGCATCTCGATGTCTTTCAGGATCAGGTTGGCGCGCTTGTAAGTGGCAAAGCGGCGAGCAAACCCGATAGTCAGCGCATCAGGACTCAGCACGCGCTCCAGTCGCTGTATTTCCTCGCGTGGTTCTATCCGGCGTTCGGCTTGTTCCACGGCACGACGCCGCACAAACTCCAGCAGACGCGATTTCAGGATCAGGTGAGTTTCCCAAAGCTCGCCGTCGTCGACGCTCTCAATCCCTTCCCAAATCTTCGCTTCGCTGCTGCGTTGCTGCCAGCCCGCTCCCAAATGGCGGTCATAGAGGCGAAACATCTGCGGCGCAAGCCACGAAGGAACGTGAACTCCGTTGGTGATGTGCCCGATCGGAACTTCGTCTTCCGGCTTCCCATCGGAAAGGCCCGTCCACATGGCGCGGGAAACCTCGCCGTGCAGAGCCGAAACCGCGTTGGCACGCCGCGACATTCGCAATGCCAGCACGGTCATGCAGAAGAGTTCTTCGGTGTTGCCGGAATGCTCGCGGCCCAGTCCAAGAAAAGTTTCCTGCGAAAGGTGCAGCGCTTCGCGCAGAGGTCCGAGATGTTCTTCCACCAGCGCTGCATCAAAGCGATCGTGCCCTGCCGGAACGGGAGTGTGCGTCGTGAACACTACTTCCCTGGAAACTCGCGGCACCGCCGCGTCAAATCCAATGCCCTCGTCTTCCATGCGCATGCGAACTGCTTCCAGCACGGCGAAGGCGCTATGGCCTTCGTTCAAGTGCAGCACCCCCGGCGCAATCCCCAGGGCACGCAAAGCGCGCAGGCCGCCTACTCCGAGCAACAACTCCTGGCGGATGCGGATGCGCAAATCTCCTCCGTACAGGCGGGAAGCCATTTCGCGGTCTTCGATGGCATTGCCTTCCACATCGGCATCAAGCAGCAGCAGATCGCGGCGGCCGACTTTCACCCGCCAAACCTTGGCCCGGATGCATCCCTTGCGGGTATCAATCTGTACCACCACGGGCCGGCCGTCGGTCCCAATCGCCGTTTCCATCGGCATCTGATTCACGTCGGTGTCGAGATACTCTTCCTGTTGCCAGCCGCTGGCATCGAGCCGCTGCCGGAAATATCCCTGGCCGTAAAACAAGCCGATACCGATCAGAGGAATATCCAGGTCGGAAGCGCTTTTGATGTGATCGCCGGCCAACACTCCCAAGCCGCCCGAATAGACGGGCAGCGATTCGTGCAATCCGAATTCGGCGGAAAAATACGCAACCGGACGCGGCCGCAGAACGCCGGCATGCCGGGCGCCCCAGGTTCTATCTGCTTCCAGATATTCGCGCAAGCGGCGATAGGCGTAGTTGATGCGACTGTGCAACACCAATTCCGTGGCGCGGGTTTCCAGCTTGGCCAGCGGAAATTCTCCCAGCAACGAAACCGGATTATGATTCAGCTCGGCCCAGCGCGCCGGATCAAGATCGAAAAACATGCTGGAGGAATCGTGATCCCAACTCCACCAAAGATTGCGGGCCACGGTCCAGAAGCGTTCCTGAATCGGCGCGATGAAGCGGTCGAGGGTGCGCGCCTCGCTGACCACGGGAGCCACCTGGGTGGCCGCAGCCGTCAGCATTTTAATCTCTTCGTCGGTGAAGATGCGGGCTTTGATCGTCTGCACGACAAGCACGCCTTGCAGAACTCCCCGATCGATCAGGGGCACTCCCAGAAACGATTGATAGTCGTCTTCTCCCGCCTCTTTGAAATATTTGAAGCGCGGATGATTCTTCACCTGCTCGACGGCTACTGGCCGCACTTGTTCCGCCACCAATCCGGCCAGACCCTCATGAACTCCCATGCGCAGGTTGCCGATGCATTCGCGGCGGAGGCCGAGCGTCGCGGCCAGCACAAGGTTGGCGCGGTCGGGCTCAAGCAGATATGCAGAGCAGACTTCAGTGGCGAATCGACTGGCAATCAGCGCCACCACATTCATCAGCGTCTCTTCTGGCTCTCCGCCAATTGCCGCCAGGTTCGCGATCTCGTCCAGCGTAAGCACGGTGCTGGCGCCGCGGGGCATCGTGCTCGGCTCGACTTCCTCAACTACGCTTTTGTCTCGATCCAATCGGTAAACTGCCTCCTGCAGCGAACACCACATACAGCCTTGATCGGCAAACCTGCTGGATACTTCATTTTAAGGGGTGAGAGAGAATTTTACCTTGCGAAGAACACATCTGGCGTTACGGGAGTGTTCCTTGAACTTCCGGGTGAATGAATCAGAGTTTGCCGTATTTGCATCACTTTAGGAGTTAACTGCGGCGAAGTCCAATCGAAATTCCTTATGATGGCGATAAAGATTACACGATCGCACCGCATGGCTCACCTCCCACCGCCGATTTCCAGAATGCTTCCTGTAACGTAAGACGCGGCCGGTGAAAGCAGCCAGGACACGGCTTCTGCTACTTCCCCGGCGGTGCCGGGGCGGCCCATTGGAATCGAAGACTGCAAACGCCGCAAGCGATCCGGCGCGCCATTGTCAGCGTGCAAATCCGTTTCGATCAATCCCGGCGCGACGGCATTCACGCGAATGCCTTGAGTCGCCACCTCGCGTGCCAGGCCAACCGTGAAACTATTAATGGCTCCCTTCGACGCAGCGTAGTGAACCCATTCCCCGGCAGCGCCAGTCCGGGCCGCGATCGAAGAAATGTTCACGATAGAGCCGCCTGATCCGCCGCTACCGGTCGACATACGACGAACAGCTTCCCGCGCGCAAAGCATTGCTCCCGTCACATTGAGTGCAAAGACATCCTCAACAGTTTTGGAGCAAAGCTCCTGAACGCGGGCGAAGCCTCCAGTGATGGCGGCATTGTTCACCAGGCCCCCGAGCGCTCCGAATTCGCGGTCTGACGTCTCGAAGAGACGAAGAATCTCCGACTCCTGCGTCACATCCGCGCGAATGGCGACAGCTTTTCCTCCACTTGAAACGATATCGCGGACAACCACCGACGCCGCCGTCTCATTCTTCACAAAATTCACAACCACTGCATAACCCTGCATGCCGAGCAAACGGGCACTGGCGGCTCCAATTCCCCGGCTCGCGCCGGTGATAATGATCGCTCTCTTGTTATCAGTCGATGCTGCCATAAAGAGTGAAGGCCAAAACTACGCGGGATGACGGGAGATGAAGTCCCGCACACCCTGCAAGGTTAATGCGACCTGTTCTTTCGTGTAGTCGGCATATTGGCCGTGAGCTGCCTTGTTGCGCAGGTCCAGCCAAGCGGTCACGCTCTTTTGATCAAGTTTTGAACATACAGCTGCTGCGGCAAGATCGGAGTTCAGCGTATCCGCCTTCTTCGGCGCTCCGCCGCTTTGCGTGATGACTATGCCGGTTTTCTGGCAGAGTTGGCGTAAATGTTCCTCCAGCACAGAGCCAGTAATGACCGCTGCTGCATCCTTGTATCCTTGTTGGAGCAGATAGTCGGCCATCTCGAGGAAGTCGGCGAAAACATCCGCATGAATTAACTCCACGACCGACTGTAAGTTTCCCGAGACATAATCGTCCCGCAAGGCGCGGAGAATCCCGACGAGGGGAGCAAACGCATCACCGATGTTTCCGCCCAATGCTCCCTCGTAAGCTCCGGCATTCTTCGCGTAGCGACTGCCCGGAGGCGCCAACCGTTCAATCGCCGCAAATAAGAGGTTCACGGCTCGGCTAACTTCCTCGGTTCTCAGGTCCGAAAGATCGTAGTGCCTGGAACCTGCCTTGAGAAGATCGCATTGCGTGAGAAGCGCATCAATCTGTTTGATAATCACCGTTTGATCGGGCGGCACACGGGTCCTCCTGGGGGTGGCGCAAGAAACCGACCCCCATCATAACGCTCGGGTCGGTAAAGCATAATCTGCCAGATCTAATCCCTTGCCCGGGTCTTGATCCAGATAGGGGTGCCTACAAACCCGAAGGCGTCGCGGATCTGGTTCTCCAAAAAGCGTTGATACGAAAAGTGCAGCTTCACGGCGCGGTTGGTGAAGAGCACAAACGTGGGCGGAGCGACCGCGGCCTGTGTCATGTAGAGGATCTTCACCCGCGAGCGCATGGGAACTGACGCGCGCTCGAAGTCTACACGCTCGATGAAGCGATTCATCTGCGAGGTCGAGATGCGCTTGCGGCGCTCGGTCGCGACCTTCTCAATCAATGGGAAGACTCTTTCCACTCCCTTGCCCGTGTTGGCGGAGATGAAAACGATGGGGGCGTAGTTAAGAAATTTAAGGTCATAGCGCAAGCGCTGTTCGTAAGCGTCGCGGTCGCCGGGCCGCCTGCTTTCACGCATGCGCGATGCCTTCGTCGGACGCACGTCTTTCTTCGGGCCGTTCGTGACGAGGTCCCATTTGTTGACGACGATAATCACGGACCGTCCGCTCTCGTGGGCATAGCCGGCGATCGAAGCATCGAGCTGGTTCACGCCTTCGGTCGCGTCGATGACCAGCAGCGCGATGTCGGCGGCTTCCAGATGCTTTCGCGCCATCACTACTGAAAGCTTTTCTGCCATGAGGTGCGTCTTGCCTTTGCGGCGAATGCCTGCGGTATCAATGAAGCGGAAGATACGTCCGCGATGCTCGACGATTTCATCGACCGCGTCGCGCGTCGTGCCTGGGATGGGCGAAACAATTGCGCGATCGGACGCGGTCAGCGCATTCAGCAGTGTGGATTTGCCCACATTCGGATGGCCAATGATCGCGACTTTGGTTTCATGAGCAGCTTCGCTTTCTTCCGATCGGTCTTCCGATTCAACTACTTCGTCACTTTCCAATTCCTCTGTGCTCTCTGTGTCCTCTGTGGTTAAGACCTTCGCTGGCGGCGGCAAGACTTCCAGCACCGCATCTAGCAGATCGTCTACCCCGCGTCCATGCTCGGCCGAAACCGGAAACATTCCTTTGATCCCCAGATCATGGAAATCGTCCACCAGCGAAGACTGCTTTTCGGAATCCACTTTGTTGACGGCGAGAAAAAGCGGGCGGCCGGTCTTGCGCAGCAGCCGCACAAGTTCAAGGTCTGGAGCGGTCAATTCAGTACGTCCGTCAACCACCAGGACGATCGCGGCGGCTTCGTCGAGAGCAACGCGAGCCTGCCTGAAGATTTCCGAAGGTATGAAATCTTTTTCTTCCGGCAGAATGCCTCCGGTGTCGACGATGCGCAGATGTCGTCCGCGCCATTCGGCGTCGCCGTAGAGCCGGTCGCGAGTAATGCCCGGTTCATCGCCGACAATCGCGCGGCGCGAGCCCACGATACGATTGAACAGTGTGGACTTACCAACGTTTGGTCGGCCCACAATGGCGAGCGTTGCAACGCCGGCTGCGGTAGTAGCGAGAGTGCTGGTCGAGTTGTAAGTGGGTTGGGTCAATGGGTTGAGTCGATGAGTCGGGTCAAGATGAGTTGCCTGTGTGGGGACAGCCGCCCTCGGCCGTCCTAGCCGAGCGCCAGCTTGAATGCGCCAGCGTGGACCGTGCAGCTATTATAGAGACTCTTGTGGCTTTAAGTTCCCAGCCCGCGTCCGCAGTAACGCCTTCGCGACCCGCGCCGAGCGGAAAGGACGCATCGCTCTACCAGTTTTTTGCTCCGGGTGGAGTTCTCTCTCATACACATCCCGCTTACGAATTTCGGCGAGGACAGCTGCAAATGGCGCAGGCGGTTGAACAGGCTCTGGAAGAAAAGCGGCATTTGATTGTCGAAGCAGGCACTGGCACGGGTAAGACCTTGGCCTATCTCTTGCCTGTGATTCGTTCGGGCAAACGCGTGATCATCTCGACCGGAACGAAGAACTTGCAGGAGCAACTTTTCTACAAAGATGTTCCGTTTCTGGAGCAGGCACTGTTTGGCGCGGCTGATGGCGGAGGCTCGCACAAGCTTTCCGTCTGCTACATGAAGGGACGCAACAATTATTTGTGCCGCAAGAAACTCTACGATCTGACTGACCAGCCTGTTCTCAGCGGCCTGGAAGAAATTGAGCAGTATCGTGCGCTCGCGGCGTGGGAAAAGAACACGCAGACCGGCGATCGTGCAGAACTTGCCGAACTCCCTGAGGCCAGCGCGCTCTGGCACAAACTCGACGCTCGCGCCGATACCTGTACCGGGCAAAAGTGCAGCGAGTTCGAGCGCTGCTTTATCACCGAAATGCGGCGGCGGGCGATGGAGAGCGACATCATCATCGTCAACCATCACTTGTTCTTTGCCGATCTTGCCATCAAGTTGCAAGCGGATGGGGCACCGGATGCGGGGATCCTGCCGGAAGCGGCGGCGGTGATCTTTGACGAAGCTCATGAACTGGAAGATGTCGCAGGAAATTATTTCGGCATCTCGGTGAGCAACCTGCGCATGGACGACTTGGCGCGCGACGTGGAATCGTCGATGCAGCACAATCGCATGATGTCGGCGTCGTTGTCGGGAGCGATTGGCAGCCTGCGCGAGCGCTCGCAGTTTTTCTTCTCTCTGTTGCCGCCGGGAGACGGCCGATTCTCTTTCGAAAACCGGCGCGAATTTCTGGAAGAGAATGGAGATGAGTTTCTAGCCCTCAACCAGGCGTTAATGCGCGTGGCCGGCGAATTGGAAAACTTGCTGCAGAAGCCGGAAGAGGTTTTCAACTTCGCGCGGCGGGCGCAGGAGTTGCAGGTACAACTTCAGTTCGCCATGGAATCGGAAGATCGCAATACGGTGTTCTGGATTGAGCGACGGGGAAAAACATTTTCATCGCCGAGACGCCGAGAGGCTGAGAAGACAAAAGAACCGTACTCGGGAAGGCAGAACGTTTTTCTGCAAGCCACTCCGATCGATGTTGGCCCCATTCTGCGCGAATGCCTGTGGTCGAAACTCGAATGCGCAGTGCTGACGTCGGCCACGCTGGCGGTCGGAGGAGGATTTGAATATATCCGTCAGCGGCTGGGGATGGAACACGCGCGCGAAGTTGTGCTGCCTTCACATTTCGATTACGAATCGCAGGCTCTGTTCTACGTGCCACCCGATCTTCCCGATACGCGCGCGCCCCAGTTCGTATCGAAGGCAGCAGAGCGTATTCGCACGCTGCTGGAGATCACGCGCGGGCGCGCGTTCGTGCTGTTTACCAGCTACGCGCAGATGAATGAAATCTATCAACGCTTGCTCGGCGAAGTGCAGTTTCCTCTTCTTAAGCAAGGCGACGCGCCAAAAAGCGCGCTACTCGACGAGTTCCGGCTCACGCCGAATGCGGTGTTATTTGCGACGTCATCGTTCTGGCAAGGAGTGGATGTGCAAGGTGAACAACTCAGCTGCGTGATTATCGACCGGCTGCCGTTTGCCGTGCCCAGCGATCCGGTCGTTGCCGCGCGTGTAAAAGCCATCGGCGCCGATGGCGGCAATGCATTTTTTCAGTATCAGGTGCCGGCCGCGGTGATCACGCTGAAACAAGGCTTCGGGCGTCTGATTCGCTCGCTGCATGACCGTGGATTGCTTGTGCTACTCGACAATCGAATTCTGAAGAAACAATACGGGCGCGTGTTTATCGAGAGCCTGCCGAATTATAAGAAGACCACAGATTTGCGGGTGGTCGAAGAGTTTTTCGGAGCGAATGTGTGATGAACTCTTTGCAAATAAACTCTTAGAAGCCCTCCAACAAAGGAACAGAAGAAATAAGCCGCGAGTACCCCAGAGGCTAAAGCCGGGCGTTCTATATGGTTCTGTACGGCACGACTGAACGTCGTGCCCTTCCCTAACACATTTATGAAATAGCCTCTAGCGTCTTTTTCGTCTCGAACGGCTGCTCGACGGACTCATTTCTTTGGTGGAAATAGCCTTTGTTCGTTTACCGAACATCCCTTTCAGCTCCAGCACACTCCTTGTGATCGGAAAGATCGAAACGGCCCTTCTCCATTTCGAGGAAATCTATGCGATCTCCGGGTTGAAGTTTGAGTGCAGCCCGAATCTTCGCTGGAATGGTAACTCTTCCCTTTGAGTCAATCCGTGGCAAGACATGTCCTCTAGAATTAGTAATCGGCATTCGTTAAATTCAATGCAGTACTGCATTGAATTCTCTTACGATTATTTTATTTCTGCTCTTCTGACTGTTCCGCGCCCACTAGCACTCCCACGCCGATTCCCGATGGCTGCTCTTTCGTGTGATACACGCGCTCGGTGGCTTTCACGAAATCCGAGGGCTTGGCGTTGGGAATGTCCACGAAGGTTTGCGGGTTGCGGTCGGTCAGAGGGAACCAGGAACTCTGAATCTGCACCATGATGCGATGCCCACGGCGGAAGGTGTGGTTTACGTCCTGGAAAGCGTAATTGAGTTCTTCGACCTTGCCGGGAGTGAAGGGCTCGGGTTTTTCGAAACTGTGACGGAATTTTCCGCGGAAGGGTTCGCCGCGGACGAGTTGCTGATATCCACCCATGGCGAATGGCGGCGGAGGCACGTCAGTTCTTGGTTTGGGTTTCTCGTCCGGCTTGGGCGCATCAGCCTTGCTGTCGGGATAATCCGGTGGGTAGACATCGATCAATTTCACGTCCCAGTCGGAATCGGTGCCGGACGTAGAGACGAATAACCGCGGAGAGATCGGACCGGCAATCGTGACGTCTTCCTCGAGCACTGGCGTCTCATACACCAGAACATCGGTCCGGCTGTCAGCGAAGCGTTGGTCGGAGAGCATGTATTCCTGCGGAACATTCAATGCCGCGTAATTCACGAAAGGCACAGGCTTGGCCGGATCGCTCACATATTCGTCGAATGATGCCGAGTCCGCGGCAGGCGGATCGAAGGAAAGCCCGCCGCCAGCGTGGAAGTAGAGAGTCTTGCGCTCCGCCTCTTTCGGAGGCCACGCGGAGTAGCGTCTCCATACATTGGTTCCGGTTTCAAAGACGTACGCTTTCGGGAACTTGGCATCGGCATTGCCTTTCAGATATTGCTCGAAGAAGGGAAAGAGGATGTTCTTGCGGTAGAAATCGCCGGTGTTGGCAGCAAACTCCACGCGACCCAGGTGTTCGCCTTCGTAGCGGCCCCATCCTCCGTGAACCCAGGGGCCGACGACTAACGCGTTGAAGATTCCGGAATTGTTCTTGTCGATGGCATGAAAAGTTGAGAACGGACCTTGCAGATCTTCGGCGTCAAACCATCCTCCCACGGTGAGCACGGCGCAGTGAATGTTCTTCATGTGCGGCGCGAGATTGCGGGCCTTCCAGTAGTCGTCGTAGGTATCGTGATGGAGTTGGTCATCAAACAGAGCGCTTTTGCCGTCGAGTAATTTGGAGAGATTGCCAGTTGGTCCTGCGTTCAAGTAGAACTCGTAGGCATCTTTGGTGCCCCAGTCGAAGGGCGCGGGAGTTTTCGGCGGAAGCTGGGGATTTTCCTGCGGCTTGAAAGAGCTATAGAAGCCGAAGTTGGCAGCGAGCATGAATGCGCCGCCGTGGTAGGCATCGTCGCCCATGAAGAGATCCGTCATAGGCGCTTGTGGTGACGCTGCCTTGAGCGCGGGATGCGAGTCGATGATGCTGGCCGAAGTAAAGAATCCGGGATAAGAGATGCCCCAAATGCCGGCGTTGCCGTTATTGTTGGGAACGTTCTTGAGCAGCCAGTCGATGGTGTCGTAGAGATCGCTGGCGTCGTCCACATCCTGCTTGGATTTCTTGTTGTCGATGTGCGGACGCATCTCGACAAATGTTCCTTCCGACATGTAGCGCCCGCGAACATCCTGCATGACGAAGATATATCCAGCCTTGTCGAAGTCAGACGACGGGCCAAGCTGTGTGCGATAGAAGTCCACCCCATACGGACCGACGCTGTAAGGCGTCCGGTTGATCAGGAATGGATAGGACTTGGAGCTGTCCTTCGGCACATATAACGAGGTGAACAGGTGTACGCCGTCGCGCATGGGGATGCGGTATTCGTACTTCGTGTAATGCTCCTTGACGTCGTAGTCCGGCGTGTCCTGGGCGACAATGCAGGGGGCGATCGAAAAAATGACAAGGAATAAATGAAGAGGAAGATGACAGCGCATGAGCAATCTCCTTAAAGAGTCGAATAGGAAACTACATTCGCGCGGCGAGGATCGTCAAGCGGGATGGGCGGGGCATCCGCGATACAATAAATACTCTCAACAAAATGCGCGCTTTGCGGGGATTCAAGTGGAAGCGCACCGGGGAAATCAATGTTTGAAGTGACCGTGGAAGACACATTTGCCGCAGGCCATTACCTGCGCAACTATAAGGGCAAGTGCGAGAATCCGCACGGGCACAACTACAAGATTCGGGTGACGCTGGCCGGCGCGGAGCTGGACAAGGCTGGCCTGCTGGTCGATTTCAAAGATTTGCGCGAAGTGATGCGGCACGTCATTGAGCCCCTGGATCATCAGATGATCAATGAGATTGAGCCGTTTACCGTGATTAATCCTTCGGCGGAAAATCTGGCGAAGTATTTTTATGATGAATCGAACGGACGTTTGCAGAGTGTCACCAATGGCCGCGTATGGGTGAAAGATGTGACTGTGTTCGAGACTGACACGACCACGGCGAAATATTCCGAGTCGTAGCGCGGCAGTCCGGCGGCTGGCGCGGTTGTTTATCCACGACTGGACCGGCGAGACGCCGACGCTACCATAGATGCAGATTACCGAAATCTACAAATCGATACAGGGCGAGTCCACTTATGCGGGGCTGCCGTGCGTTTTTGTGCGCCTGACTGGATGCAATCTACGGTGTTCTTGGTGCGACAGCGAATATACGTTCACGGGCGGACGGAAGATGACCGTCGATCAGGTCGCCGATGAAGTGCGACGGCTCAGTCCGGATGGCGGGCTGGTGGAAATTACCGGGGGCGAGCCTATGTTGCAGGAGCGGGAAGTAGTTCCGTTCATGGATCAGTTCCTGCAGGTTGGCTATCGCGTTCTGCTTGAGACCAGCGGAGAGCGCCCACTGGCAAGGGTACCCGCGGCAGTCGTAAAGATTGTTGACGTGAAGTGCCCAGACTCGGGCGAAGCGGACACGTTCTGCTGCGACAACCTCGAAACCCTGACTCAGCAGGATGAAATCAAGTTCGTGATTAGCAGCCGGAAGGACTACGAATTCGCGCGCGACTTCACCGTGCAACATGGTTTGGCGGAGCGCGTGAATGCGGTGCTATTCTCGCCCGCGTTCCGGAAGGATGCGACGGGCGCGCGCGACAGTTCGCACTGCCTCCTCAATCCGCAGCAGTTGGCAGAGTGGATGCTGGCCGACTCTGTACCCGCGCGGCTCAGCCTGCAGTTGCACAAGTTCATCTGGGATCCGGCGGTCAAGGGAGTGTGAAGGCGGCCCAGCCGTTGATGCTTACGCAAAATGACCCAGGCAAAGAAATCCCGCGCTGTCGTGTTGCTCAGTGGCGGCATGGATTCTTGTGTGTGTGCGGCGCTGGCGGTTCGCGACTATGACGCAGCGGCGGTACACGTCAGTTATGGGCAGCGTACGGAAGAGCGCGAGCGCCGGGCGTTCGACGCTATTTGCGAACGGTTAAACATTCGCAGTCAACTCATCATACGTAATGAGGCCCTTCGCGCGATCGGCGGCTCAGCGCTCACAGATCAAGGCATTCCCGTCCCTCAATCTGGAGCCGCGGGAACCGGCGTTCCCGTAACCTACGTTCCCTTTCGCAACGCTCACTTTCTTGCCGTGGCTGTGAGCTGGGCGGAAGTGCTGGGAGCGGAAAAGGTGTACATTGGCGCGGTGGAACCTGATAGCTCCGGATATCCCGATTGCCGTCCGGCTTACTACCGTGCTTTCAATGAAGTGGTGAAAGCGGGCACGAAGGATGGACAGATAGAAGTCGTCACGCCGCTGATTGCGATGCGTAAAGCCGAGATCGTGCGTCTTGGCCTTGAATTGGACGCCCCCTTCGATTTAACTTGGTCATGCTATAGCCGCGAGGACGCGGCGTGCGGAGTGTGCGATAGTTGCGTGCTGCGCTTGCGCGCGTTCGAGGAAGTGGGAGCGCAAGATCCGATTCCGTATGCACGAAGATAGGAATTGTTGATTGCTGATTTTTGATTGTCGACTGAGAGAAGCCGGATTCTTCGGTTTTAGTCAACAACCAACAATCAAGAATCAGCAATCAAATTTCAAGCTTTGCCGGGAGGCAAAATGAAGAAACTGGCAGTTGTTGGAATTGCGATCCTGCTATTGAGTTTAGCTGTGCCTCCGGTTTTCGCCCAGGGAGCCTCGGGATCGGTGAAGGGCGTGTGCAAGGACGCGCAAGGAAATCCCATTGCCGACGGCGTGGTGGTTTACGCGAACCTGGACAACGGACAGAAGTATACCCTCAAGACCAACAAGAAGGGTGAGTACTTCTCGTTGGGAATTACACCCGGCACCTATTTGGTGACTTTGTACGCTACTGCCAACGACGCGAAAGCCAACAAAGAGAGTTTTCACTTCAATAAATTCCAGGTCAAGCTCGATGAGAACTCTCTGGATTTCAATCTCAAGCAGGAAGCGGAGGACACGGCCAAGGGTAAAGGACTGACTCCCGAGCAAATAAAGCAGCAACAAGAGCAGCAGGAAAAGCAGAAGAAAGAGGGCAGCACCGTCAAGCAGTTGAATGAGAAACTGGCGGCAGCGAATGCCGCCATACAAGCAGGAGATTACGACACGGCGATCACTGCCCTGAATGACGCGAATCAAATCGATGCCGGCCGCGACCTGATATGGTTCAAACTGGGCGATGCCAACCGCCTCTCTGCGAACAAACAGACCGACCCTGCGGAAAAGCAGAAGCGATTGAATTCCGCAGTCGACGCGTACCAAAAAGCCGTGCAGCTCAAACAGGCGGCGCCGCCGGAAAAAGATCCTGCCGCAGCCGCTAAAACTTTGGCCGCCTATTACAACAACCTTGCCGAAGCCTATGCCAAGGCGGGCAAAACCGACGATGCGGTGAAGACCTACGCGCTGGCTGCACAAACCGATCCCACCGCCGCCGGCCAGTATTACTTCAATACGGGAGCGGTTCTCACCAATGCCGGGAAGGTGGATGATGCCATCGTGGCTTTTGACAAAGTAATTGCGGCTGATCCGAACCGAGCGGATGCTTACTATTGGAAGGGCGTCAACCTTATCGGAAAAGCTACACTGCAGGGCGACAAGATGGTGGCGCCCGAAGGCACAGCGCCAGCGTTTCAGAAATATCTCGAACTGCAACCCACGGGCACCTACGCTGACGCTGCGAAGCAGATGCTGGCCAGCATAGGCGCGTCGGTAGAGACCAGCTTCGGTAACAAGAAGAAGACGCCCGCCAAGAAATAGGGATCTCCAAACGTCGTTCGATCTGCCAAGAGGGCGGCAAAGCCGCCCTTTTCGCTTGTCTCAAATCCACTCCCTCTTCAACGTGGCGAGCCCTTACATCAAAAAGGACGGCTGAATTCTCGGATTGCGCGTGGGGGGAGCGCTTTAGAATCAGCGGCGATTATTTTTCGGCATTACCAAGGGCTATGCACTTGCTGTCCTTCGGTTTTGGCGGCGGGCGCGGTACAGTTAAGCCACCCTAAATCAAACCTGAAGTTACTTCTAGTTCTCTCCCGACCTGTGTTGTGTGTGATTCCGAAGTGCAGAGGATCCCATGTCGGCGCCTGGCATTGCTCCAATTTCGATTGTGTTAGAAGGTTTTTCCGGAACCGGCAGGGCCGCAACTCCGGCGCTGCTCACCGCGATGCTTCGCGCCGCCGACAAAATCAGCGACCTGATTTTTTCTCCCGGACGCCCACCGCAAGTGCAGGTTTACGGGCAGCTTATTCCGGTACAGGTGCCGGGCCTGACCCAGCTCAACGCAGATGACACGCGTCAGATCGCAGTCGACCTAATCGGAGACAATAAGCAGGCGATTACCAGCCTGCGCGAGCACGGAGCCTGCGACATTTCCTATGGATTACCGGGCATGGCGCGCTTCCGCGTGAATGTTTTCATCCAGCGGGGAAGTTGCGCCGTGGTAATGCGAGTCATTCCGACGTCGATTCCTGATTTCACGACTTTACGCTTGCCTCCGCAATTGGCCGATGTGGCGAAGCTGCGCGATGGGATCGTGCTAGTGACTGGGCCCGCGGGATCAGGCAAGTCCTCGACCTTGGCTGTATTGCTCGATTGCATCAACCGCGAAAAGTACTATCACATCATCACGATTGAAGACCCGATCGAGTTTCTGCACAGCCACAAGTGCTCGACCATTCACCAGCGCGAGTTACACAGCGATACGCCCAGCTTCGCACATGCTCTGCGTTCTGCGTTGCGGCAGGCGCCGAAAGTTATTCTGGTCGGCGAGATGCGTGACCGCGAAACCATTGAGATTGTGCTCGAAGCGGCGGAGACTGGCCACCTGGTATTTTCCAGCCTGAACACCATGGACGCGGCAAAAACGGTAGAGCGAATTGTGGGCTCGTTCAGTGCAGCGGAGCAGCAGTCGGTACGCCACCGGTTCGCCAAATCTTTTCGCTATATCATCTGCCAGCGCCTGGTTCCCAAGCCCGACCGCAGCGGCCGGGTCCCGGTGGTTGAAGTTCTCAAAGCCAGCCCCCGCACCCGCGAATGCATTGAGCAGGGAGAACGCGAAGACAAAACGCTGCTCGATGCAATCAAGGCCGCCGCACCCGAAGGTATGCAACACTTTGACGGAGAAATTGCCCGGCTGGTTCAGGAACGGATTGTCGACTTGGAGACTGGATTGTCGTTTGCCAGCAACCCGGCTGTCCTGGGACAGGAATTGGCGCGTGGGATCTGAGTTGGACAGTCGCGAAGACTATCCAATCCGGCGGCTCAATCGCATCACTCTCAAGCTGTTCTGCTCCTCTACAATTGAATCTCTCCATGACACCCGCATCTATTCCTGACTCCATTCTTGAACTTTCCCAGAGTTTGCGAACCAAGAAAATTTCGCCGGTCGAAATTACTCGAACTGTTCTCGATCGCATCGAGCGATTGAGTCCAAGTCTGGGAGCCTTCATAACAGTGACAGGTGAGGCCGCCATGAGAGCTGCGCACACGGTGGAAACTGAAATCGCCGCAGGCCAGTGGCGTGGGCCTCTGCATGGAGTTCCCATCGCACTGAAGGATCTGATCGATACCGCGAGAGTGCGCACGACGAGTGGCAGCGCCCTGCACAAGGATCGCGTTCCCAACGCCGATGCTGAGGTTGTGCGGAAGCTGAAGGAAACCGGAGCTGTGATTGTCGGAAAGAACAATTTGCATGAATTTGCTTACGGCGGCAGTTCGCTGGTCAGCTACTTTGGCGAAGTTCACAATCCGTGGGATTTGAGCCGAATCGCCGGAGGCTCATCGGGAGGCTCAGCGGCGGCAGTCGCTACGGGTCTTTGTTATGCGGCAATCGGCACTGACACTGCGGGATCGATTCGCGAGCCGGCATCTCTGTGTGGCTGCGTAGGGCTTAAGCCAACCTATGGCCGCGTTTCCAGTCGAGGAATAATTCCATTGTCGTCGTCGCTTGATCACATCGGGCCTCTTACTGCGTCGGTGGCAGACGCTGCGATCATGCTGCAGGCGATTGCGGGCTACGATGCCGACGACGTTACTTCATGCGATGTTCTGGTGGGCGATTACTCTTCTGCCGTGAAAGAGAGCGCCAAACCGCTGCGGATCGGCATTGCACGCGCTCATTTTTTTGACGATCTTGATCCGGAAACAGCCGCTGCGGTGGAAAAAGCTGTCGTTGTGATCAAAACTTTGGTGTCTGAGGTTCGGGAAATTGAGCTCAAAGTTCCCACCGACCGCAAGCTACAAGCTGCGGAATCGTATACCTATCACCAGGAACATGTTGCCAAGACGCCGGAGCTTTTTCAGGCTGAAACACTCCGGAGAATCCGTTCGGGCGAAAATGTTTCGACGGCGGAGTATATTCAACGGCTGCGCGAACTGGCAGAAGCACGGCGGAATATCGTCGGCGTTTTCGCGAATGTGGATTTGATCGTCACTCCTACCACTCCGACGTCAGCGCCCGTCATTCAAGACCTGAAGACGAGTCCCGACGCGTTGAGGCCAGCGGAGTTGAAATTGCTGCGCAATACGCGCCCTTTCAATGTGTGGGGATTGCCGGCGATCTCGGTGCCCTGCGGCTTCACGAAAGCTGGTTTGCCGATCGGGCTGCAAATCGCAGGACCACATTGGAGAGAGGACCTTGTGCTGCGCCTAGCTTTCGCATACGAACAAGCGACGGAGTGGCACAAGCGCAAACCGCGGGTCGAACCGGCTTAGCTCAGTCCACCGTTCTCACATCGTCTGGCAGCATCAGCACAAACGTGCATTCTCCCGTCGTTGTCGAGCAGGAGAGATTTCCGCGGCGAAGAATCTTCACGGGAGTGTCGTCGGGGAAGGCGACGTGGTAGTCGGCGGTGCGAAGCGCTTCAGTGAAATTCTTCAACTTTTCGTCTCCGCTGATGAACTTCACGCCTTCAACGGCGGCCTTGGCGCCGCTTCCGCTGCTGAGCAGAATAAAGAACTCCGCATTGCCCGTTTCTTTGGCTTTGCCTAGATGGATGGTACGCAATTCCTGCAGACCGTCTTTGGGTGCGACTGAGAAAGTATCCCCACTCTTACTCGTGAGCGCGGCCAGCCGCTCGCGCGTCTCCGAAATGGGACGCAAGCCTTGCAGTGACAACTCATATGTCTGCCGAGCGCGGGCCTTGTCACCGTTCTTTTCGTAAATTTGTCCCAGATGGTCGCCCACTTCGCCGTGCTGTCCTAAAGCCCATGCTGCGGAAACGTACTTCTCCGCTTTATCTAGATTGCCTTCCGTGAAATAAACCCATCCCAGAGTGTCCCAGTAAGCGACAAGCGAGGGGACCAGAGGCAGTTGCTGCTGGCTCAGATTGTCGAGCGAAATGTTCCGCAACCCGACGGCTGTGGCGGAGACGGCTGATTCGGCATACTGCTGGGCGCGCTCAAGGTGCGCTTTTTTCAGCGAGAGCTGATAGGCAATGTTGTTCCAGATCAGCGGTGTGGCAGAAAGCTCGACCGCCCGGTCGAACGCGGCCAGTGCCTTATCGTCCTGACCAAGGTTCAGGTAAGCGTCGCCAAGAGCCACTTGCAGTTCCGGATTGTCGGGCGTGAGCGATGCCGCTTTCTCGAGTTCCGGAGCAGCTTCGGCGTACTTGTGCCACTCCGCATACATCGCTCCCAGATTGGCGTGGGCGAATTTGTCGAGAGGACTGATTTCCAGTTGCTTGTTGAATGCCGTTACGGCTTCGGCGTATTTGCGGTCTTGCCAATAAGCGCGTCCCAGATTGTTGTAAGCGAACTCGTCATAGGGATTGACTTCAATCTGTTTGCGCGTTGCAGCGATGGACGCATCGTTGTCGCGGACAGCCAAATAGGCAAGGCCAAGATAATTCCACGCGGTCTTGCTTTTGGGATCGATTTCCGTGGCCCTCTTCAGCAGAGCGATTGCCACGGGAAAGTTGCCGCTATTCATGGCGGCGCGGCCGCTCTCGACAAGCTCATCGGCCTTCATGTCAGCGGGAGGCACAGCCGCTCCTGCGCTTGCGGTTTCTACTGACAATTGCTGGGTCAGGTCGGCATTGACCGCGCGGCGAAAAGCTTCATAGTCTGAAGTTCGTTCCGCAGCAAGTTCGTCCTGGCGTAGAACCAGCTTGCGACCCGCAGTGAAAATGTTGCCCTCCAATTTGTACGTTGCTTCATATTCCGCGTAGTCACGCTTCAAGGTAAAAGGAATCGGGATGTGAGCGGAGTATTTGGCGGGCAATTCCAGCTTGATCGAGTAACTGTATTCGGCTTTGGGCCCGAGCTTCAGGGGCTCGGCGTCGGGGCCTGTGTCATCGTCGACGGCATCAGGCAGACTGAATTGCGACAGAGGCAACAACATTTCCGTTTTCTTCTTCGACCAGTCGAGAAAGTTCACCCGTGAAACGTCGTAAGACATGGTGAAGGGTTCGCGGGTCGCGGCCGGGTCGCTGACCTTGAGGTTTGTAATGTCTCCGCCCATGCCGGCATTCACGTTTTCCACTACGCGCTTCCAGTCGGCTTCAGGCACGCGCCGAAACACCGAGCGCAGAACAAGCTCCTCATCGCCACGGAAGGTGTAGTGCACGTGAGCTTCAAGTTTGCCGATCTCGTTGATCTTGCCCTCGATTTGCGAATTTTCGAGGTCAGGCATCGGAGTATCGGAGGGCGTTTCCTCAAGATGAGCTGCCTGGGCAGGAATCAGGTCGGCGGGAGGAATTACCAGCGCCTCCTTATGCCGCAGAGTAAAAGCCAGCAGCCGAAACGGCGCGATTTCGCTGGTCGTGTCCATCCAGACTTCTTCTTTTGCCAGCGGAAGCATGGTGATCACATGATCGAACTGCGAAGGTGATGGAATATCGGGATCGAGCTTGCGGGTGGAATTGATCAACACCGATGATGCGTGCAATCCTTCGGCTTCAAGCAACGACTCGAGCAGCGTGTGCTTGTCTTTGCAGTCGCCGTACTGGTTGTGCAGAACATCGCCAGCAGCATGTGGCTGGTAACGTCCGACGCCGAGGGAAAGGCTGACGTAGCGGAAATTCTTGGCCACAAAATCGTAGAGAGCTTCCGTTTTGTCGAGATCGGAAGTGAGGCCCTTGGTAAGTTCAGCGGCTTTAGCGCGTACATCGGGCGACGGTATCCGGCGGTCTTTTTCCAGATTCGCATACCAGCGGCCGATTTCCTCCCAGTTGGCGAATGTAGTCAACTGAATATCAGGCCGGTCGTCGTCCGGCTTTTTCTTTTTGTTCTTATCTTTTTCTTGATCCTTGTTTTGATCTTCGCGTTCGAGGTGGGAGCCGGTCCAGCGATAAATGCGCCGGCCACTTTCTTCGCTGACCTTTGGATCCATGCCGGGCTTGGTCTTCAGCTTCGCAGACCGGCCCGTGGGAACATCCACTGTGAATTCTTCGTTGAGGACGACGTTCGCGTGATCGAAACTGTACTCAGTCCAAAACTGGGCAGCGGCCACGGCGGTGTGGACCACTGTAACGAGGTCATATTCGAGAACTTCGCCGGGACGCAGACCGGGAACCGTAATGTGCTTCTGGCGATAATCGGTGTAAACCGGGGCGTCGTGCTCGACCGGGGCGCTGAGATCCTGGACCGCGTCATCCCCGGCTTTCACCACTGAACCATTCTGCTGGAGCACGCGAACGTATGGGATTTCCACGCGTTCATTGGCAGAGTTATATCCGAGCTGCAATTGTCCCCATTGCTGCACACCAGCTTCGCTCTGCACGCGAATGCGCGCGATAGTCTCGCGGCGTCCCGTTCCGTCGCTTTCAAAGGTGTAACGAGACTGCATATGCTCGATGACGAAGGCTTCTTGAGAGTAGTCGCGAGGTGTGGATGGAGGCGCTCCGGTTTCTTTGGCCACAGGCTTTTGATTCTGCGGACTTTGGGGCTTCGGCGATGCCGTCGCGCTAGCGCCCGCCTGATTCAGGCTAGCCTTGGGAGAACCGGCAGTCGCGTTCAAGGCGATGCAGGCAAGCAAGAGAGCAAAGAAAAAATGGCGCATAAAGACTGAGTCTACCCTGCGGCGTTTGTATCCCAATCGGCGTAGCGGCGCAACTAAATCCCACTATAGGGGATGGTTCGCTGGGGCCTGTCATCTGCCGAGAAGCTCGTTTTTTTCTGTTCCAGCGAGCCAAAATGGAGGTAAAATCCCTACGTTGTCTTGCTCGCGCCAGGATGCGCGGCAAGCGTGACGCATAATGTACTTGCGCCACGATCCTTCTTCGGAGGTCTTACGTGGAAGATCGGGCCCCAGTTGTCTCGTCAGGTTCACGGCCAGCCGACAATACCAAGCATCACGAAGGGCGCGGAGCCTGGGTGCTCACCGCCTACGGAGTTTCGGGACTGGCGCTGTTCGGCGTTCTGGCCTACTTTTTTTCCGACTTCATCTCCCATTAGGCTGGGAAACTGATTGGCGAACGGGCGTGCGCGCCCGCGGAAGCGGGATGATTGTATCCTGTAACGGCGAATACGCGTGTTTCCGTGCTCGCTGACTTAAGTACGAATCTCCACAGAATTCCCCGCGTTTGATCGTGCTACAATGAGCCGCCTTGCAGTACGAGCTGCTTCGGAAGTTGCCCGGCAAAATCCCACACGCGACAATTACGAAGAGCACCGAAAGAAGAAGAGTCTGTGGCCAAGAATCCCACCTCCGCTGCGGCACCCGTCACCTATGCCGATGCCGGTGTGGACATTAGCCGCGCCAATCGCACCAAACAGCGGATCAAGTATCTCGCGCACAAGACTTTTACTCGCGGAGTGCTGAGCGAGATCGGCGGCTTCGGCGGGCTGTTTGCCATAGACAAAGTGAAGTTCACAGACCCGATCCTGGTCTCCAGCGTGGACGGTGTTGGCACAAAGTTGAAGGTGGCTTTCGAAATGGGCTTGCATTCGACCATTGGAGCCGACTTGGTCAACCACTGCGTCAATGACATTGCAGTGCAGGGCGCCGCGCCGTTGTTCTTCATGGATTATTTGGCGACCGGGAAACTCGATCCGGCGATCGCAGAAAAAATCGTGGAAGGGATTGCCGACGCGTGCAAGCACAATGGGTGCGCTTTGATCGGCGGCGAAACAGCGGAGATGCCGGGATTTTATCCCGACGGTGAATATGATCTGGCGGGCTTCATCGTGGGAGCTGTGGACCGGGAACGCATCATCACCGGCAAGAATGTGCAGATTGGTGACGTGATTCTAGGCTTGCCCTCGAACGGCCTGCACACTAACGGATATTCGCTTGCGCGCAAATTGTTGTTTGAAGTGGCCGGCTATTCGCCCGAGACTTACGTGAACGAGATCAAGAATAAAGTTGGCAACGAGTTGATGCGCACCCATAAGAGCTATTGGCCGGCGTTGAAAAAGCTGATCGATGCTCAATGTGTGTCCGCTTTGGCGCACATTACGGGCGGAGGCATTACTGAAAACTTGCCGCGTGTTTTACCGCGCGGGACGGCGGCTGTGATTGAGTTGGGCTCGTGGCCAGCTCTGCCCATCTTTGAACACCTGCAGCAACTTGGAACAGTCGATCAGGAAGAGATGCTTCGCACCTTCAACATGGGAATTGGAATGCTGTTGGTGATTCCGGCGGCAAAGTTTAAGAAGGTGCAGACTGTGCTGGAGCGGGTGGGTGAAAAAGCTTACACCGTTGGCCGCGTTGTGAAGGGCGAGCGCAAAGTCATGTACAGCTAAAGCAATTGCTGATTGAACAGACCTCACAGTAAATCGACACTCGACAATGCATTCCCTCGGCATTCTCCTTTCCGGACGTGGTTCAAACTTTGTTGCCATTGCAGACAGCATCAATGCTGGCCGTATTTCCGATGCGAGGATCGCCGTCGTTATCTCGAATAAGCCTGATGCAGCGGGGATTGCGATTGCACGCCAGTGCGGACTGAACGCTCTCGTTGTACCTTCCAAGGGGAAGTCCCGCGAAGATCACGAACGCGAGGTCGTCTCTGCATTGAAACAACACAACGTCGATCTGATCTGCCTGGCCGGATACATGCGCCTGCTTTCGCCCTGGTTTGTACAGCAATTTCCGCGTCGGATTCTCAACATCCATCCGTCACTATTGCCCGCCTTCCCCGGACTGGAAGCACAGGAACAGGCTTTCGCCTATGGTGTGAAAGTCTCCGGCTGCACGGTCCATTTTGTGGACGAAGAACTCGACCATGGGCTGATCATCGTGCAGAAGGCAGTTCCGGTACTGGATGGCGACAGCGAACACACGTTGGCCGCCCGTATCCTGGAGCAGGAGCACGCTGTGTATACGGAAGCTATAAATATAGTTTTGGGAGGAGACTTCGAAATCGTGGGACGACGCCTAAGAAAAAGAAATTGAGTAAGTAGCGCGGCTTCTGCCACACTTTGGCCGTCGGCATCAGAGATTTTCCTTTTTGAATTCCTTTGCCATCCTGACAATGGTTAGCGTCTCTCCGTTGCCCAGTGGGACGGATTGATTCTCCAGTGCGATGTAACCCTTCGCGCGATAGAAAGGCACCCCGCTCAGAGTTGCTCCCATCTCCATCCGCGTGAAACCAGCCCGCCGGGCAGCTATTTCGCAGCCTTCCAAAATCATGCTGCCAATGCCCCGCCGCGCCCACTGGGGATCGACGAAGAAAGCCCGAATCTTGGCGGCATCGCACGATGGATCGAGAAGTGAATCTTCGCGTCCCCCATATTGGTCGCCACCGTAGAGAGTCTTGCGTTTGCTCCATCCGCCGCAGCCAACGATCATTGGGCTCTCGCCTGGCTCGGCAACTTCGGCGACGAAATATGTGTCATCGGTAATCAACTGGCTATCCACACCGTAGACTGTCTTCAGCGCGCCTTCGATCTGCGATGGAGAGTAATCCTCGGCCTGCAAGCCTCGAACCGATGCTTCAATCACCTCGCGCAGCCGTGGAACATCTTCGTCTACAGCCCGTCGTAAGGAAATCTTCATCTGCGTTCCTTATAATGTCTCATCTCATGTCAAACTTTGCTCCTGCAGAAGAACAACTGAAGTATCTCAAGAAGGGCTCGGCGGAAATCATCCGCGAGTCTGAATTGCGTGCCAAGCTGGAGAAGTCGCGCACCACTGGCAAGCCGCTGCGAGTGAAGCTCGGCATGGATCCCACTGCTCCCGATTTGCATTTGGGGCACACCGTAGTACTGCGCAAGCTTAAACACTTTCAGGACCTCGGCCACACTGCAATTTTTCTCATTGGTGATTTTACCGGCATGATCGGCGACCCGACCGGCCGCTCTGTCACGCGTCCTCCGCTGACGCGAGAGCAGATTGAGCAGAATGCCGAAACCTACAAAGCACAGGTCTTCAAGATTCTAGATCCGCAAAAAACTGTAATCGACTTCAATCGCCGCTGGTTTGCGGAGTTTACCGCTGACGATTTTGTGCGTCTGATGGGGAAATATACCGTTTCGCAAATGCTGGAGCGCGAGGACTTTCACAAGCGCTTTCGGGAAGAAAAGCCGATCTCGATGCACGAGTTGCTTTATCCGTTGGTTCAAGGCTATGACTCGGTGGCGCTCGAAGCCGATGTGGAATTGGGCGGCACCGATCAGAAATTTAATTTGCTCGTGGGCCGCGAGTTGCAGAGAGTCTATGGCCAGGAATCGCAGGTGGTGCTGACCACGCCGATTCTGGAAGGCCTCGACGGCGTGCAGAAGATGTCGAAGTCGCTGGGCAATGCCATCGGCATTCACGAACCTCCGCTGGAAATGTACGGCAAGATCATGAGCATCTCCGATGAAATGATGTGGAGATACTACGAATTGCTCACTGACGTTCAGGTTTCAGAAATTGAAAAAATGAAGTCTGAGACGCATCCCATGCAGGCCAAGAAAGACTTGGCTCGGCGGATCGTTGCGGACTTCCATTCGGCGGAAGCTGGGGTCAAGGCCGGAGAGGATTGGGCTAAGCAGTTTCAGAAGGATGAGGTGCCGGAGGATATCGAGGAAATCCGAATCGCGCTCGGCGAGATCGGACATCTCGTTGATACTGACCGCGGTGCCGAAGCAACAATAAGGGTAGATCGTCTTTTGGTTCAGTGCGGGCTGGCAGCTTCCACGAGCGATGCCGGCAGAAAACTGAAACAGGGATCAGTAAGAATCGACGATCATGTGCAAATGGAGCCCTACGTCACATGGACGACCCCGTCGCCAGTGAGGTTCTTTTTGAGAGTTATGAGAGTTGGTAAACGGGCGAAAAGGGTGGTCATCAGCTGGTAGCTACCCATGCTCATGTGGGGACAGCCGCCCTTGTCTGTCCGGCTGAGGAGTTAGCTCGCCGACGTTTCCCTGCCAGTTTTCCCACTTTGTAACTGCCGCTTATTTTTCCAGGAACAACTGCTTTCTCCAGGATCGCGACTAGACTTCCACAAAACGGAGCATCGCTCCGCCGGACAGTTGAGGGCGGCTGTCCCCACATAAGCAATTCTGCTACTCTCGACCGCGCTCATGTGCGCCGCTGCCATCTTCGGGCTGGGATGTTCTGCGAGTAATCTTAAGCCGTTTCAAACAGACCCGAGCGTCTAATGGCGCATCGGCATGCCATCTTTAACCGAGCAAGCCGACATTATCGTGATCTTCGGTGGCGACGGCACTGTCCACCACAATCTGGCTCAGCTGGTTGCGCTAAATCTGCCCGTACTTGTGGTACCTGCGGGCAGCGGCAATGACTTTGCTCGCGCGCTGGGGCTGCGCAGCGTGGAAGATTCGCTGAGAGCGTGGCAGAAGTTCTATCGTCAGAGAAGCAATGTCCGCTCGATTGACTTAGGCGTCATCCGACCGCTGGAACCCGATCATGATGCCCCGGCGTCAAATCAGCCTCCGCCCGACGCAAGCGCTAGGTATTTCTGCACCGTTGCCGGGGTCGGCTTGGATGCCGAAGTTGCTCGGCGCGCGAATACTCTTCCTCGATGGCTGCGCGGCCACGGCGGATATGCCCTGAGTCTGTTTCCAACATTGTTTCGCTTCGCGCCGTTCGCCATGCAGATTCGCACGCGCGCCGACGATGCTGGCAAAACCGATTGGAACCTAAGAAGCACTGGTCCGACGATGCTTGCCGCGTTCGCCAATACTTCCTCATACGGCGGAGGCATGAAGATCGCTCCTCACGCACAGGTTGATGACGGCCTGCTCGATGTGTGCGTAATTGGCGGCATCGATCCGTTCAAGCTGGCGTGCATGTTTCCAACGGTTTATTTTGGCCGGCATCTGCGCATTCGGGAAGTCACCTCATTTCAGGCTGCGAATGCTCGCGTGGAAACCCAATGCCCGCTCGATGTCTACGCCGATGGCGAATACGTCTGCCGCACTCCCGTGGAAATTACAGTTCAAAGCGGGGCGCTAAAAATACTCATGCCATAACGAGGGAAGCCCACGCAGCTCTGCCGAACGCCGTGCCAAGTGCTAAACTTTCCCCTATGGCTGAAGGACGCTCGCGCACACTGCTTTGGGTTCTGATCGGCGGAGGAGCCTTCTTCCTCTTTGTGCTGGCCGTATTTTCGCTGGTCTACCTCACGCTCCATGCAGGCGGCAACGATGCTGGGTTGAGCAGTTTTGGCGATCGCATTGGAGTGGTCGATCTCGACGGCGTTATTCTTTCGCCGCACCCTGTAGTCGATGAGCTGAAAAAATTCGGCGACGACTCCTCTATCAAAGCCATCATCCTGCACGTGAACTCGCCGGGTGGTGGTGTGGCCGCTTCGGAAGAGATTTATCGGGAGGTCAAGCGGCTTCGCGAAGAGAAAAAGAAGCGGGTTGTAGTTTCGATCGAGACGGTGGGCGCGAGCGGAGCATTCTACGTTGCATCAGCTTCAAACAAGATTTATGCCGATAAGGGCAGTATCGTGGGATCGATCGGCGTTATCGCCGAATGGGTAAATTATGGCGACCTGCTGAAGTGGGCCAAGCTGAAGAATGTGGTTATCAAGACGGGCGAGTTCAAGGACACGGGCAATCCTGCGCGCGATCTCACACCCGCCGAGCAAGCGTACATGCAGTCGCTCATCGATAACATGTTCGGCCAGTTTATTCAGGCGGTTGCCGATGGCCGCAGTTTGAAATATGACGACGTGAAAGCCATCGCCAACGGCAAAGTCTGGACCGGCGAGCAGGCGCTTTCAATGAAATTGATCGATGGCGTGGGCGACTTTGAAACTGCGGTTGCCGATACGGCGAAGTCGGTTGGCATCAAGGGCGAGCCAACGCTGGCGCGCCCGGAAAAGGACCGCAGAACTTTGCTTGATCTGTTAACGGGCGACGTGTCCCAATACATTCCCACGCAAGAGAAAATGATGGAGCAGCACGTTGGCTTCTACTATCTGTGGAAGTAACAGTGGGCTTCGATCCTGGCCTGGCCATCGTCATCTTTTGCTGTAACTTGCATTAAACCCTGAAGTTTGAGAAGGTTATAGAGGCTCCGGCGGCTCCAGTGCGAGCAGGAGCGGCGAGAATAGCTATGACCAAAGCCGATCTGATTGACGAGGTTTCGCGACTGGCGGAGCTTACGCGCAAGGATAGCGAAGTGATTGTGGAAACGATCTTCGACAGCGTGGTGCGCTCGCTGCGCGCCGGCGACAAGATCGAGATACGCGGCTTTGGCAGCTTTCGCACCCGTCAGCGACGGCCGCGCGTGGGCCGCAATCCCAAGACCGGCGAGCGCGTGGAAGTTCCCGCCAAGAAGATTCCGTTCTTTAAGCCCAGCAAAGAGTTGAAAGATCTGGTGAACGAAGGAATTCCAGATACAGTGGTTTCAGCAACACCTGCGGCTCCGGCAGCCTCCGTGCCACCGACGGCATAGAGAGAGAATGTCTCAGTACCGAGAAGAGGTTCCGCGTGAAAAGGAGCAAGTCCGAAACCGCCAAGAGTCTCGCTAAGGCCCATTTTAATAACGAGCCGAATCTCAAACACGTCTATGTTCTCGAACCGTTGAACGAAGACGATCCCAGAGATCCGATAAAACTCCTAGAAGTAGTGGAAGGGACGATTGAGCGAGGTATTGAACCCATCACCTTTCCGGCTGATCCGGCCCGCGGAATTGAATACCCAGTCCTCATCGTAGAAGTATCCCCCAATGAGTACGAAGCTATTCGTAAGAATCCAGGCAATACGCGTGGGCTGCATATGCACGGTTGGAGTATGGGAAGCGAACTGTCCGCTAACTGAGTAGCAGTGACAACTGTGCCCGCAATTGACCAAGATTGGGCGAGAGCGTACGCCCGGCAAGCACTGTCGGACCTCGATGCCCGAGAGATACTAGCCAGTTCTGGCGCACCCAAGTGTCATCGCTTACATTTTCTGCAGATGGCGGCAGAGAAGGTTTGTAAAGCGTACTTGACCACGTCTAACGGCCACTCGAACGTTAGAAAGACACATGCATACGTAGCAAAGAATCTTCCCATCATCGCAAGAGTCTTTTACGGCAGCAACCGCAACCAAATTGCGCGATGGGAAATGTCCGAAATAAGACGTCTGGCTCACGAAATTGAAGTCTTGGCGCCGGCTTGCGACGATGATGATGTCAGACTGGATAACAGCGAATATCCCTGGCAAGACGGAAGCGGCAATGTCCGCGTTCCTTCTGAATTTAATTTTCCAAATATCGACGACGGAAGCCGGGCAATTATTCGCCTGATCAAACTGATTCGCACCGCATCAGAATCGTATGCGTGATTGATTTTCGACCTCTCTTACTCCCATATTCCTGCGACAGCCATCATGCGCCCGGTCTTACCTTTTTCGGCGCGATAAGAAAACAACAGGTCAGTGCGGCAACTCGTACAGAAAGACGAAGCCTCGACGGCCTTTCTCGGAACACCTGCCGCAAGCAATTGGCGGCGGTTTGCTTCCACCAGATCCAGGAAAAGCTTCGGCGGAAGTTCGCCGTGGCCCGGGGCGCGAGCGTTCAGAAATAGCAGCGGATATTTTTCCCGCACGGGATCGGAATCCTTGACTTCGCGGAACAGGCTCGCAGCGTAAGAGAACTGGGAGTAGAACTTATCGCGAACCTCTTCCCCGACGTTGTAGCAGCAACTATGCACGCTGGGGCCGATTGCGGCTTTGAGATCGCGAGCCCTGCTGCCGAACCAACGCCGCATTTCTCCCACGCCTTTCTCGACAATGCGCTGGACGGTGCCGCGCCATCCTGCATGAAAAATCCCAATAGCTCGATGTTTTGCGTCGGCAAGAATTATCGGAAGACAGTCGGCCGTCTGGATCGCGATGAGCAGTCCCGGAGTTGCAGTCAGCAAGCCGTCGCCAACAAGCGGTTCGTCGGGAACCGATTCGACGCAGTGAATGATGTCCGAGTGAACCTGGCGGAGCGTAACGAGTGGGCCGCAGAAGTTCTCAATTTTCGCTGGATCGCCGGCGAGTTTGCGCAGAAACAACGCGCGGTTGCGGGCGACAGCAGCCTTGGTGTCGTCTTTGGTGAAACCGAGGTTCAGGTCGCCCTTGCCGTACGCTCGCGACGTTCCCCCGAGGCGCGTCGAGAATCCGTGTACTAGCCACGGCAGGCTGGCCAAGTTCTCAGCGCGAAGAACAGTAACGGCTGGTTCACGAATAACTTTCTTGGAGGAGCGGACAAGCACACTCTAATCGTACAGCAACAAGCAGTACCGGCTTCCAGAGCCCCCAATCGGGAGCACCTAATACTTCCAGCTTTTCAAGTCGGCGCCCGGCGGCGCGGTCTGCACCATATGCTTCACCATCTCGGGCCAGTAATGCTGATTGAGGCCGACGGCCCGATCGTATTCTCCTGCATAGCAGTGCGGTTTGCGCACGCCGAATTCGAAACTGCCGTGGTAGTAAGGATCGGTGGTCGATTCCAGAAAATCCTGCGCGAGGTGTACGGCGCGGTCCAGGTAAAAGGTATCGGCCTCGCCGACATAGAAGTGGAGCTTACCGGCCAGCTTCGGACCTAAAGTCTTCCAGTCCCGTTGCATGACGGCGCTAAGGTCGTAATGCTCGCGCCAATATTTCGCGGTCTCGTGATCGATCTCGCCGGTGCGCTTGTCGAAAATAGATTTAGGATAGCCATCGTCACCCACGGGGCTGAAGACCGCCTGCCAAATATCGAACTGCTCTCCTGATCGGCCGTGCGTGCCTTGCACGAGTTCATAACGGTTCATCTGCTCCATGGTTGAAAGCACGAGACCGTCGGGCTTGCGCATGGAAGGCCGCGGAATGCGTGCGTAAGGAGTTTCGATCCAGTAGGCATTTTTGTCTTCGTAGAGATTGGTCGTCATGTAGGCGCGGAAGTCGACCACATCGGGACAGAAGACCCACGCTCCGTTATAAAAATCGGGATAAAAAACCTGCGAGGCCAGCGTCTCCCAGCCGCCGGTTGAGCCGCCATAAACAGCTCGTGCCCATCCCTGCCCGATGCCCCGGAATTTGTTTTCGATATACGGAATCAATTCCTGCGTGATGGCGTCGCCGTAAGGGCCCTGGTTGGCGGAGTTCACGGCGTAGGAGTCGTCGAAGTAAGACGTCGCGTGTTGGATGCTGAGCACGATCACGCGCGGCAGCCGTCCGGCAGTCCAATCCTGAAAGAGCTTGTAGCCCGACTGCGCAGCCCGGAGATCGCCACCAATGAGTTCGGGAGTGGGCGGTTCGGTGCGGAACGCCATTATGCCGGGCAAGCCGCGATGAAAGTGATCCTGCTCGACGATCAGCGGGTAATGCGCGTCAGGATGCTCTGCCCATCCATCGGGCAATAGGAGAACTGCCCCCAGATACGTTGGACGCCCCCAGAATTTGGTGAGCAGTTCGCTCTGAATGCGGATGTGCTTTACCCACTTGTTGTCGATGATTTCGTGCTCGTCGTTTGCGCCGTCCCATCCCACAACAGAATCGACTACCTTTGGATCGTCTTCGATGGCGGGAATTTTTTCCGTAAGCGAAATACGGATCGTCTGCGCGTTCGCCGGGTCGATGTGGACCTTCATTGGCTTGCTAAACAAATTGCCCGGCTTAACATTCCAGTGCTGGCCCTCGCCTTTGTCTGGAGGAAGTTTCACCGTGTGTCCGTTAGCCAAATGGAAAGTCTCGTAGATGTTGAGCAGGCCCTGTATCCAATAGTCGCCGGCGGGAATATCGCGCAGGCTGAGGGCGGGATATCCGAGGGTCGACGCATCGAAAGTCGCGGGCGCACCGGGAACTAGCGCTTCTACGTCCGCTCCAAAAACCTGTTGAGAGTCGGGCGTTTCAAAACTGATCTGAAAACGCGGTTCCTTTTCGTCATTGTTGGAAATCAACAGCAGAACGTGGCCGTCGATCGGCAGCGCGCTCATCTCTTTGAGAAACGAAATCTCGAAGTGTGTGCCTGCGGACTTGGCGTTATCCTGGGCGGAATGTTTGACTTTATTGGCACGGCTCGCAGGGACGCAGCAGAGAGAAAATAAACACAATACCGGCAGGAGGATTTTGTTTGGCATAGCGTTCAAGATGGCAGTCCTATATAACAGCGGGGCTCATGGAGGGTCAAGCAGAGCCGACAAGCTGGAGACTTCCAATCAGCCTTGGCATCGGCGGCTTTCACCGCCCCAATACCCGCTCTCGCCGAAGGACGATTAACCCACACCGTTGCAAGGCCAAGCTTTTGCGCGGGGATGACGTCGTGGAAAATACTTTGGCCGATGTGAAGGACGCGGCCCCGCGGAGTACCAAGCCGACTTAACGCTAATTCAAAGATTTTCAACGAAGGTTTGTAGGCTTGTGCCTGTTGCGCCGTGACAACTTCGTCGAATTCAACTTGAAGTTTGGGACGCGTCGCGGCGAAAAGATCATCGTCTACGTTGGAAATGATGGCGAGACGGAACTTCTTTTGGAGGCGCTGTAACGTGCTGACTGTGTCGGGCCAGGGATCCCAACTGGCCAGCGAATCAGGTAGCGAGCGCGCTTCCTGGCCGCTCGGAGTGAAGCCGAGTTGAACGCCAAAGCGGCGCACAACCGATTGCAAGACTTCTTTGTACGAATGAAATTCCCCGTCTTCCGAAAGTTGCTCGAAGTCTCCGTAGAGTTTCAGCAGAGTCGCATCGTCGATGGTTTTCCCGTGGGCAGAAAGAATGCGGCGCAGCGCCGCTAGGATTCCGGCTTCCCAGTCAATGAGCGTGCCGTAACAGTCGAAGGCGAGGGTGTCGAATCGGCTCAGGTCCAGCATGGGTAATTGCTGTTTAGTCCTCGAACGCTAGGTTTCAAAGCCAGGCAAGCCAGGAGTGGCGGCAACAGCGGCAGATTCCGATTCCGGTTCGGAATCTTCCGCTGCTGGCGTCTCCTCCGTTGAAGCGGATTTCTTCCGCGCAAGAAATTTTGCCGTGTT
>Ga0209006_10000315_pt1 | contig 48821 bp, 45 predicted proteins | sample JacPin_JW_Ref_O2_FD_188567 | JGI IMG/M metagenome (GOLD analysis project Ga0209006, IMG submission 188567) | Forest soil microbial communities from Algoma, Ontario, Canada - Jack Pine, Ontario site 1_JW_Ref_O2 (SPAdes) (version 2) | ecosystem: Environmental > Terrestrial > Soil > Boreal...
GTGCAACGATTCCCCGCGAACCCCGCCAGGCCCGGAAGGGAGCAACGGTAACGGGTCAGTTTCGTGTGCCGCGGAACACCCGAAGTTCCTTTTATCGCCTCTCCGCATGGACGGTACAAATTTGCAGGATAACGGGGCCCCGGAATAAATGAGCTATAAGGTTATCGCCCGCAAATATCGCCCGCAGACCTTTCGTGAAATTGTAGGCCAGCAGCACGTCACCAAAACAATCGCCAACGCCATCAATGCCAACCGCGTAGCGCACGCCTATATTTTTTCGGGAGTCCGCGGCGTGGGAAAAACCACGACGGCGCGAATTCTGGCGAAAGCTCTGAATTGCGAAAAAGGCACGACGGCGGATCCCGACGGAACCTGCGCTTCGTGCGTTGAGATTTCCGAAGGGCGATCGCTGGATGTGCTGGAAATTGACGCTGCGTCCAACCGCGGGATCGATCAGATTCGCGAACTGCGCGAGATGGTCCGCTACGCGCCGGCGAACAGCCGCTACAAAGTCGTAATCCTCGATGAAGCTCACCAGCTAACCGACGAAGCTTCAAACGCGTTGCTAAAAACGTTGGAAGAGCCGCCGGAACGGGTGGTATTTATCCTGGCGACGACGCGCGCGGAAGATTTGGTGGAGACGATCAAATCACGCGCGCAACTTTTCCAGTTTCGGGCGCTGTCGTTCAAGGAAATCGCCGAGGAAATCGAACGCATTACCGCGGAAGAAAAAATAAAGATCGAGCCGGCCGCCGTGGCGGTGTTGGCACGCGCAGCGGAAGGTAGCGTGCGCGACGGGCTCTCCTTGCTGGAACAGGCCATTTCCTACAGCGGCGACGCGATCACGGATTTGCAGGTTCGAGAACTATTGGGTGTCGTTGCTGAAAGCGTTCTCGACAATCTGGTGGAAGCGATCGCGCAGCAATCCGCGGAACGCGCGCTGAGCCTGGTACATCGGCTGATTCACGACGGTCAGAACTTGCAGCATTTCTGCCGTGAGGCCATCCGGCATTTCCGGAATTTGCTGGTGGCGCGCGTTTGCGGCGCGACTTCTGATCTGGTGCAGGCACCTAAAGATGAGCGCGAACGAATCGCGAAGCAAGCTGCTCTGTTTACCGAAGAGGATTTGACGCGGTTCTTTAACACGCTGATGGCGACGGACGCGGAATTGCGGCGTGCTCCCGACCCGCGGCTGCATCTTGAGCTGGGGCTGTTGAAGCTCATTAATGCGCAGCGGCTCGCACCTCTCGAAGAAGTGCTCGCCGAATTGCGCGGCGAAAGTTCGGCAGTCAAGCAGACCGCCAATCTTATCTCGGGTTCTTCCGCCAGGCCTGCGGTTGCTGGCAGCTCATCGAGTTCGCTAGGCGAGACTCGTTTGATGTCCGCAACGACGCAGGCGGTGAGTTCTTCCGGGGCCGCGGCGCGCATGGCATCGGCTCCGACATTTGGGCTTCCTCCGAAACCGTCGAATGCCGCGACCGTCAACGCGCCAATTTCAGTTGTCGCTTCAGTGCAACCGGCGCCGTTCGCTGCGAGGGCTGCGGTCGCGACTCCATCGATACCCTCGTCCTCGGCATCGTACGAAAAGAGAGAGACATCGCCAGCGTCCACCGCCTACGAAGTGGCAACACGCGCCTCGAGCGACGCATCGAAATTAAGCGACGCACAGATCGAGCAAATCAAATCACTGCTGCAAGGGCAGAAATTTCTTCTGTCCATGCTGGACGCGGTGACCGGTTGGGAAAGGGAAAACGGAGAATTACGATTATTTTTTCATGCCGACAATCGCTCGCTATCGGAAATGTTGCAGTCGCGGGAGCCGATGGAACGATTGCGCACGGCGCTCAATCAAGTGCTCGGCCAGTCACTCCGGGTATGTGTTAAACTTGATTCCAGTCGGGGAGTAGCGGCCGCGGCGCGAACTTCTGAACAGGGTTCGGAGCTGCGGGCGCGATTTGAAGAAGATCCGATCGTTAGGGTAATGCTTGAAAAATTCGGCGGCCAGATTTCGAACGTCAAGCGCCCGGGCGGTGAGTAAAAAATGGAAGTAAAAGCTCTGCAACAAATGCTGTCCCAGTTCCGGCAGGTCCAGGAAAAACTGGAAAACCAGATCGCCGAGGTTTCGGTGGAAGCTTCTTCGGGCGGCGGCATGGTCACGGTAAAGATGAACGGCCAGAAACAGCTCACCGAAGTGCGCATCGAGCCTGATGTTTTCAAAGGCAAAGATCAGGAAATGCTGCAAGACCTGATCCAGGGCGCCGTCAACGAAGCCGCGCGCCGGGTAGACGAAGAGCTTTCGAAACAAGTGAAGGAACTCTCCGGCGGTCTGCCTGGGGTTGCGGGATTGAAAATTCCCGGATTGTTTTAGATTTCGCCAGATTCGCCTTCGAATTTTTGTCGTTCAGGTTTCAGGCTTTCGGAATTAGACTTCCTTCGCATCATTTCACGCATTCTTCAATCACTGGAGTCCCATGCCCGATTTCGCCCCTTCGGTTACACGACTTATTGACGAATTAAAACGCTTACCTGGAATTGGCCAGAAAACCGCGCAGCGGCTCGCGTTTTACCTGCTGCGCGTGGATCCGGAGCAGGCGTTTGCGCTCTCCGACGCGATTCGCGACGCCAAGGAAAAAGTACGCGAGTGTTCGGTGTGCAACAACATTACGGATACCGATCCTTGCCTGTTCTGCACCAGCGCCACGCGGAATCGAAAAATTATTTGCGTGGTGGAAGAGGCCACGAATATTCAGGCGGTCGAAAAAACGCGCCAGTTTGACGGACTGTATCACGTGCTGGCTGGCGCGCTGTCACCCTTGCAGGGCATCGGCCCCGATCAGCTGAAAATTAAGAGCCTGATCGAGCGATTGAAGGGCGGGGCGGTTGAAGAAATTATCGTGGCCACGAATCCCACCGCGGAAGGCGAAGCCACGGCCGTCTATTTGTCCAAATTGATCAAGCCGTTGGGCGTGCATGTAACGCGAATTGCGATGGGCATACCGGTTGGATCGGATTTGGAATATGCGGACGAAGTCACGATGAGCAAAGCTATGGAAGGGCGCCGGGATTTGTAGAGCTCAGTCGAGCGGCTACTGGGCTGCGCTCTTGCGGCTCGAACTGGGTGGCTTCGGGCTATCTTTGCGGTGAAGATCCAGGCCGTAGGATGGATGATCTTTTGTTCCGGTGATTTTGATCGGCAGCGCCGAACCGCCTTTCTTGCCTTTGAAAAAGGGATCGACGGCCTTCAGCAAAAATGACTTGGTGCCGGTGGTGGTCTGCGACAGTTTGGCGTCGAGAAATAACTGGCCATGGAAATCGAGCTGGCCTTGGTCGAGGCCGTAGGTTCCGCTGAGTTCCACGTCCGCTCCGGTGACTTTGAAACTCAACTTGGAGAAATCGATGGAGCCACCGGCCATGCGAAATTTTCCGGCAAGTCCGGAGACCACGTTTTCGATGTCGGTATCTTCGGGGTGCCCCTGACCCTTGCGGCTGAAGGAATCAATCTTTTCTTGCACGCTTGGGCTGGTGAAATGGGCGTCGGCCACGCCGAATTGTCCGTCAACGGTCATGCGTTGAATGATGTCGCGGTTCCCTTCTCCGATAACGAGCTTGGCGGTGATCTTGGCGTCGCCGTTCATAATGGGCTTGTTGTACTTGACCGTCAGATACAGCAAGTCCTCGATGCGCGCGGCGCTGGAAACCACGTTGAGCAGGATCGTTCGGCCCTTTTCGGGCGTCATGTCAGCCACTTCTCCGTTGACCACGAGCGTCGTATGTCGAAAGTGCGCGATAACCGGTTTCAGGATGACGTTGCCATTTGTACCATCAACGATCGCCGTGTAGTCGGTGTGCAACGCCACCTGATGGCCGCTGATGTTCAGGCTGAAGTCGGGAGTATCCGTGGAGCCCTCGACGTTCAGAAAATCGAGCGGGCCGCTAAATTTGCCAGACGAAGAAAGCGTACCTTTAAGCCCCTTGATCGTGCCCATGTCTGCGTTCTCAAAGGTAAATTTGGCGTCAACCGGCGTGTGGCGTGGCTCGTCGGACTGCCACGGGCCAAATTCGCCGATACAGTTGATTGCACCGCGCGGAACGGGATTGGTCAGCTGAGCGTGAAAAGACGCGGGATTGTCGAAGCTGAAATTGTTAATCAGAAGCTGCTGGATGGGGAAATCGCGCGGCGGCTTTTGGGGATCATCGCGCAAAATCGAAATCAGCCCGTTGGTCGCGTGGATTTCCTTGATCAGAATCGGATATTTCTTGGCCAGATCAACATCGGTACCGCCAATTCTGGGACGTGCCCCGCTACCCTTCGGCGGAATGTGAATTTGCAGGCCATCCAATTGAACATTTTCTATGGTGTATTGCTTTCGCAATACGTCGGGAAGGCTCGCGGTGAATGAGACGTGCTGAATCTGAATGAGGGGCAGCACATCGGTACGGCCTTTCAAACGCAGCGTCAGATTGTCGATAGTGATCTTCGGCCGTGGAAATAAATAGACATCGAAATGGGTGAATTGGACGTCACTCTGGAATCGGGCGCGCAGATATGCTTCGGTACGGGTGCGAATCTCAGCTTTGATCGCCGGAGCGAATGCAACAAGCGCGACGATTCCGAGAACCAACACGACTGCAACCACGGTAAGCCATCGGCGCATGAATTAAACTGACCTTCCCTGGGAAATCCTGAGGATGAATGACTGGCCTCAAACCATCTTACCCAACCGGCCAAAAAAATTATCACACAAATGGGTAGTTGGGCGGGCTCGGCTCGGTAGCGTGGCAATCGCCTTCTCGATTGCCGGCTAGCTGTCCTTTAGGACGAAGTAACCCTTTCGCACATAGATAATTCCCCAACGGCGGTGGTTGCGAGGGGATGCTACCCTTAGAAATCAACCTCCGGAGGAATGGTGACCGAGTCTTTACCATCCAGCGACCCCAGCACACAGAAGCGCCGCAGTACGCGCATCGTGCAAGCCATCCCGATCACCGTTTCGGGTACGGACGCGCTCGGCCAGCCGTTCAAGGAGCGCACCACAACGGTCATGGTGAACTGCCATGGCTGCAAGTATCAGTCGAAGCATTACGTCCCCAAGAATTCCATCGTTAAACTCGATATCCCGCAGCCCGAACCGGGCAGCAAGCCCAAGTCAACCGAAGGCCGGGTGGTTTGGGTGCAGCGCCCGCGCACCGTGCGCGAACTCTTTCAAATTGGGCTGGAATTTGAAGTTCCGGGGAATGCCTGGGGCATTGCGTTTCCGCCGGAAGACTGGGCTGCGGATGCACCCGGGGACTATGTGGCGGAGCCGGCGATTCCCCTCGAGGTGACGCCCACGCAGGCGCCGGTCGCGTCGGTATCGCCACAACCCTTGCCACCCATGCCACCTCCGCCCATGCCACCCACGTCTCCCGACATTCGGCTGGATACGGCGAACGCGCCCGCTGGTACGCAGAGTGGCGCACCGATCAAACCGATTCCGCTTCCCGTAACTCCGACGCCGGCATCCACAATTCCAGCGCCACCCAGATCTTTCGTGCCACCCCCTCCGCCGCCTGTTGGCAGTGCTGCACAAACGCCTACGCCCGCTGGGCCTGGGGCGCCACTGCCGCCAAACAACAAGATTCATGTGGTGCCGCCATCCGTCACCGAGACCCAGGTGGTGATGGCGAAGCAAATGTCCCATCTGGTGGCACAGGCCAAAGAGCAGCTCGACAAGACCATCCGCTCGGGCGCCGAAACGGCCGTGAACGAACAGATCACCGCGGCGCGCCGTCAATTGGATTCGCAGCTGAACGAAGCCGTGGAGAAGGCCATTCAGTCCTCGATGCAGCGGGTGTCGGACTCCGCGCTGCATCAAGTCGTGCAACGAGCGACCGAGCAAACCTCGGCGCTGGTGAATGAAGCTCGCAAGTCCGCGGAAACCTCGGCAACACAGCTAGATGAAAAGGTGCGGAGCGCGGTGAATGCAGCGGTAACCAACGCCGTGGATCACGCCGCGCAGTTGGCGGCACAGCAGGCCGCGCAACAAACTGCCACGCAGAATTTGAAACTGTCGGTCGAAGAAGCCGTGGAGCGCGCTCTGCGCGACCGCGCCGCTTCGACGCCGTCACTCGAAATTCTCTCATCGCCGGAAGCGGCGCAGAATCACCTGAACCAATGGCAGAAAAGCCTGGAAGAAACCGCCCAGACAGTGCGCGGCCGCGCAATCGAACAGGCGAACGCCGATGCCACCGCGGTCACCGAACGGTTTTCCTCGGAATTCGACGCGGCGCTGACCGGCGCGGCGCAGAAACTCGGAACCCAGCTTCGCGACGTCACCCAGGAATCCGTTACGCGGGCCGAGCAGGAGGCGCGAAACCGCGCGCAGGCTTTGCGCGATGCGCTGGAGGAAACTTCGCGATCGCTGCTGCACCGCGCCGAGCAGGACGCGGCCTCGAAAGCGCAGAGTTTGCGATCTTCCGTGGACGATGTGATTGCCGGGGCGGCCGCGACCATCGAATCGCTCGGCTCCAGCTTGCAGCAAGAGCGCCACCGCGCGGAAGAATCCAAGGCCCAACTCAACGAGGCTTCGCAAACGCTGCTGAGCCAGACGCGCAGCGATCTTGACAGGCTCGTCGCGAACCAGAAAGAGGAACTAGGGCGAGTCGCCGACCAGGTCATCGCCGAACGCGCGCAGCTGCTTGAGCCGGCCCTGGAGCAATCCAGCCAAAAAGTGCTGGAACGTGTCTCACACGAGCTCGAACAGAAACTGCATCCTCAACTGGATCAAGTGCACCGCGCGATTTCCGAGCTGAAATCCGCAGAAGAGCAGGCCGGGCGCACCCAGACCCACATCCACGAACAGATTCGGAAGGCCTCAGAAGATTTGGGGAACGTGCAGCAGACCGTGCACGGCGAAATCGCGCAGGCCTCGGAGCGCGTGGAACAGATGCAGGCGCGCGTGCGCGAACAAATCGAACAGACGTCCATGTCCGTGACCCAGCTGCAGAATGAAGTCCTGGAACAAATCAAGATCGCCACGGATCGCACCGACCAATTGCAGGACACGATTCGCGAAAGCGCCCAGCAGACCTCCGAGCAAGTCGTGCAGGAAACATTAGCCCGTCTACGAACCGAGGCCGCGAAAGTGCCGGCGGAGCTGGATGAATCGTGCCGCGCTGTGGTTTCGAAAATCGAAGAGGAACTTCAACAGCGGAACACCGAAACGCAGCATTCGACTTACGACGCGTTGCTGAAGGCTTCGGAGTGGTACCAGAAAAAAGCGCACACCACGATGCAGTCGTCGCTGGATAAAGTGGTCGAGCAATCGAGCACCGCTCTGCGTGACCGCGCGGCCGAAGTTTCCAGTTTGCTGGCGGCGGAACTCGATCATTACGGGCGCACCTATGTGGAACACAGTAGCGCGCAGATTGAAGATGCCGCCAAGGAAATCGCGTCGCGGGAACGCGACAAAATGGGCGAAACCGCTCAAATGGCAACCGCAAGTTTCAGCGATCAGGTTCATCGAGTGACCTCGGAATCCTTGTCGCGATTTGAGCGCGCTTCGCGCGAAGCGCTGGAGAAAGCGCGCTCGGACATGGAATTCAACCGCGAAGGATCACTCGCTGAGTTTCAGAAAATTATTGACACCCGAATGATGGAAAGCGTCGGACAAGCCAGCGTGCACCTGCAATCGCAGCTAATTCCGATGATGGAACAGTGGGACGCCAAGCGCGAAGCCGAGAAGAAAGAATGGATGGAGCGGCTGCAGAAATCGACGGACGAATCCATCGAAGCGTACAAAGTGCGGCTGGAGAATGCTTCCAACTCCTGGCTGCTGGCTTCGGCTACGACGCTCGGCCAACACTCGCAGACGGTTCTGGATACCATCGCCAAAGCAGCGGAAAAGCGCCTGCGCGATACCTGCTCCGAGGTTCTCGCCGGCATGGGAGACACCCTAAAATCACGTCTGCTCGGAATTTCGGACGACATGAGCGCCGATGATTCCGACGATTTGCCGCCAACGCTGCACAAGAAATAGCAATCGTTCCCTCTCGAACCCATTCACCCCTCACAGAATAGAGCCAGCTGCCCGAATTTCAGGCGCGCACGACAACCCGGTATAATCTGTGCATGGCAAATCAAGCTTATCTGAATATTTGGCTGAAGGACTTTCCTGAAGATTTGATGCTTGAAAATTTCGAGAAATTTCTGGCGACGGTTCCCTTTTCCGCCACCCGTCAAGGCTTCACCTACCTCGAAATTCGCGCCGTTGAGCCTTCGGAGTCTCCAGTCTTCGAGCAGGACCTGCGGGCCATGCCGCTCGATGCGCCAAGCATCGTGCAATTAGCTAAGGATCATTTGAACACCGACAGCCGTTATGCGGTGCGCGCGAATTGGGACTTGTGGGTTTTCGAAGGCGACCCTCCCAAGTGGCAGCAATTGCCGCAGCCCATTGAATTGGTTTGCAACGGCGAGCTTTATGACGATGGCCTCTGGAAGGAGGAGGGGTATTTCGAGGTGAATTTCGGCTTCGAGCACCTTTTCACCGGACACGGCGGCTTGTTGGGAATCCGCCAGATCGCCCGGCCGGCCCCGCAACAGCCGGAAGAGGTGCAGTTTCTGGAATCCATGTCGAAGCCGGCGAATCTACAGGTATATCAGGAAAAAACGCGGGAAAACATTAAGAGCCTGTTTGGATGGGTGCGGAAGATTGAGGACGCGCTTCCGGTGGCGAAGTTGAAGCTCTGGTCGGAAGGCGAGGAGAATTTTGAAGCGCGGCTGGAAGAAATTCTCGCGGCTCGCTAGCCGCAGAGCTTCCGTGGCAGGCGACGACGCGATAGAATTAGCGCTCATGAAAAAACTTTCCCTGTTAACTACAATGGCTGCGATAGCGATAACCGTGGCGGCGTGCAGCAGGCCATCTTCGCCGGAGCCAAAGCCGGAAGCGCCAGCGAATTCAGCGTCTTCGGCGGCGCCCGCAGTATCTGCAGCACCGACGGTCCCAGACGACGTCCAAAAAGCGGCGGAGCAATCCTTGGGGTCCGAAACTGACGTTCTATTGTTTGGCGATCTGTCGAAAAATGGCCAGCAGCAGATGCTTGCGGTAAACAAGGTAAAGGCCTTGCCTCCGGGAGTGCCGCGCGGCAATGCGGTTACTCGCGCCGTGATTTTGGAAAAGGACGGGGGCACGTGGAAAGAAGTGTTGCGGTGCGACGAACATCTTGAAAATCCAAAGGGGTTCCTTGGTGGCACTCCTCTTGCTCCGGTGAATGGCTGGCGGATGCAGGCGGAACAAGATCCGGCGAAGGGACTGTTGCTGTACTTCACGCCGCTTACACCGCCGAAGGGCGGCTACGCAGTTCCGGTGGAAGTGCGCTGGAATCCCAAAGTGAAACGGTATCAATCCATGGACCGGAGTTTTGAAAACTTTCTAAACGAGTTGCCCGCGCTGGAAACGCCGGAGTCGCAAGTCCGCCTATGAGCGCGATCGCACAAGCCGCCGCCGTTGGAACCGCCGCGAAGGTGAAAAAGCCGTCGGGATGGGACCAGCTGAAAGCGCTTCTGCCCTACGTGAAGCGATACAAGGCCATGACCGCGCTCGGCCTGGTAACGAATACATTGACGGGTCTGGTCGGCGCGCTGCCGCAGTTGGTGATCGGAGCGATCACCGACTGCCTGACCGGTTCGCAGAAGACGTTGGCAACGCTGCAAGGCTCAGCGCGCGCTATTCTGGCGCCTCTTTTTTCCTTTTACGCGCCTCTCAGCCGCACCGCCTTGGGGAAATACTGCATCATTTTGATCGCGATCATGTTGGCGAAGGGATTTTTCTCCTTCTGGTCGCGCTGGATTCTAATCGGCGTTTCGCGCGAAATCGAGTTTGATTTGCGCAACGATTTGTTCGGAAAATTCCTGGAGATGGAGCCGGAATTTTACGTGCGGAACCGCACCGGCGACTTGATGTCGCGGGCGACGAACGATCTGAACGCGGTGCGCATGGTGCTGGGCCCGGGAATCATGTACAGCGCTACAACCATCGTGACCATGGTCGTGGCAATTTTCTTCATGTTCCGCCTTTCGCCGAACCTCACGTTGTGGGTTCTGCTGCCGGTGCCGGTGGTGGCGTTTGCGGTACGGTATTTCGGCGAGACGATTCATCGGCTTTCGGAGCAGATCCAGGCGGCGCTGGGAACGTTATCCACGCGGGCACAGGAAAATCTGACGGGAGTTCGCGTGATTCGCGCGTATGCGCAGGAAAAACCGGAAATTGAGGCTTTCGACCGGGCCAACCGCGATTACGTGGACCAAAACATCAAGCTGATTGCTACCTGGAGTTTGTTCTTCCCTTTTCTGACCGCCTTGATCGGAATTACGTTTGTTATTTTGCTGGGCAAGGGCGGCACGGACGTCGTCGACCACCGGTTCACGCTGGGGACCATGTGGGCATTTTACTGGTTTCTAGGGCAACTGGTTTTCCCCATGATCGCGCTGGGATGGGTCACGAACATCTTTCAGCGCGGCGCCGCCTCCATGGGACGGCTGATCTACATCTTGAATTCGCAGCCTGGGATTCGAAACGAACTCAATAGCGAAAACGGCGCGAATTCGCAGTTGCGCGCCAATGCAGCGGTTGATGACGATTCAGCGATTCGCGGCGAAATTGAATTTCGCGATCTGACTTTCACCTACCCCACTGCAGGCAATAAGGACGGCGTGACCGGCGGCCCGGTCCTTCGGGACATCAATCTGGAGATTCCAGCCGGCTCCACGCTGGCGGTGGTTGGCCCCACCGGCAGCGGTAAATCCACTCTGGCGGCATTGATCGCGCGTTTGTGGGATGCGCCGGCGGGAACGCTGTTCATTGACGGCCAGTCCATCCGTAGCTATCCGCTTGCCGAACTGCGGCGCGCCATTGGCTTCGTGCCGCAAGACACATTTTTGTTCAGCGATACGCTGCGCGAAAACATTGCGTTCGGCGTAACCGACGCCGTCGAAGAACATATTCTCGAGGCGACCGAAATCGCCAGCCTCTCGGGTGAGATTCAGAGTTTTCCGCATACCTACGAAACCATGGTGGGCGAACGAGGCATCACGCTGTCCGGTGGGCAGAAACAACGGACGTCGATCGCGCGCGCAATTCTGCGCCAGCCGAAAATTCTGATTCTGGATGACGCGCTTTCGAGCGTGGACACCGACACCGAGGAAAAGATTCTGCGCCGCCTTCGCGAGGTGATGAGCCGGCGCACCGCGATTCTGATTTCGCATCGTGTCTCCACCGTGAAAAACGCGGACCAGATTATCGTCTTGCGTGAGGGCCGCATTATCGAGCGCGGAACGCACGATGAATTATTGGCGTTGGGCGGCTACTACGCGGACCTGAATCAAAAACAAATGCTCGAAGAAGAGCTGGCGCGAGAATGAGCGACTTTCGCGAAGAAGAGAAACTCGGCAAGCTTTACGATTCGCAGATCACCCATCGCTTGATGCAGTACTTGCGTCCGTACCGGCTGCAAGTGGTCGGGGCATTGTCTTTTACGCTGGGAATCACCGCTCTAGAAATTGTGGGGCCGTATCTTTTTCACATCGGATTTGATGATTACATCGGTAAAGGCTTTACCGGAGAGATACCGAGAAAAGTGGCGTTGGTCGGATTGATGTGGGTGGTGCTCGCCTACGCCGGCTCGATTCTGGCCAGCTTTGCGTTGCAATACGTGCAAGTACGGATCATGCAGTGGGTCGGGCAGAAGACGATGTACGACCTGCGACGAGAGATTTTCTCGCACCTGCAGCGCCTGCCCATGAGTTTCTTCGATCGCAGCCCGATTGGGCGGCTGGTGACGCGATCCACCACCGATGTTGACGCCTTGAACGACCTTTTCGCCTCGGGCGTGGTCGCGATGTTGAATGATTTCTTCCTGCTCATCGCCATGGCGGTGGTGCTGTTCAAATGGAACCGTCCGCTGGCGTTCGCCACGTTCTCGCCGCTGCCTTTCATGATTTTGCTGACCTATTTTTTCCGGAATCGCGTGCGCGATGCCAATCGGAGAATCCGCACGGCGATCGCCGCGATCAACGCTTATTTGCAGGAACACGTCAGCGGCATGGCCATCGTGCAGCTTTTCAACCGCGAAAAGAAATCGAAGAAGCGATTCGAAGAACTGAACCGCACGCACATGATTGCGTACAAAGACGCGATCGATGCATTTTCGTTTTTCTATCCAGGTGTTGAGTTCCTGAGCATGTCCGGCATCGCCTTGCTCTCCTGGATTGGCGGCACGCGCGTGATCGCCGGGACGGTCGAAATCGGCGTGCTGGTGGCGTTCATGATGTACGCGCAACGCTTCTTTCGGCCGATTCAAGATTTGAGCGAAAAATTCAATATTTTGCAGAGCGCCATGGCTGCGTCGGAACGCATATTCAGGCTGCTCGACGAGCCGGTTACGATCACCTCGCCGGCCCAGGTCCATTCGCTCACGTTACCTCGGGGCGAAATCGAATTCCGCAACGTGTGGTTCGCCTATCATGGCGGCGCGACACCTGAAGAAAAGGATTGGATTCTGCGCGACGTTTCGTTCCGCGTCGAACCGGGCCAGACTTTGGCCATTGTCGGCCACACCGGCGCAGGTAAGACTACGATTATTCAACTGCTTCTGCGTTTTTATGATATTCAGCGCGGCGAGATTTTGCTCGATGGCGTGGACATTCGGAAACTCGAATTGCAGGATTTGCGCAGGCTATTCGGCATTGTGCTGCAGGATCCGTTTCTGTTTACCGGAACTCTCGAGTCGAACGTGAAGTTAGGCACCCCGACGATCGACCGCGCCGAAACTGAAGCCGCCTTGCGCGAAGTGGGGCTCGGACCATTTTTGGCGTCGCAGCCGCTGGGCGTTGCAACTCCGGTTACCGAACGCGGAGCGACGCTTTCCGTCGGGCAGCGGCAGCTGGTCAGCTTCGCGCGAGCGCTGGCGCACGATCCCAAATTCCTGATTCTGGATGAGGCGACTTCGAGCGTTGACACCAAGACCGAGTTGATGATTCGCGAGGCCCTGGACCGGCTGCTGAAAGGCCGAACCGCCGTGGTCATCGCGCATCGCCTGAGCACGATTCAACACGCCAATCGCATCCTGGTATTCCACAAAGGACGATTGCGCGAGCAGGGCTCGCATCAGGAGCTGCTGGCGTTGCGCGGAATCTATTACCGCCTTTACCAGCTGCAATACAAAGAACAAGAGCTTACGCCTGCCCTGTCTGGCTCGGGACCCGCCGGATTTTCTCAACCCATGTCCGCGAATGATTGAGCATCGAAGAGCCGGACTTGGTGCTTCGCGCTTCCCTTTCGACACTGTCCCTAAAGCAATTTTCTTTCATCTTTTGTTCCGCGAAGCTGAGCCGCGCTGATGGCTGACCGTCCGATCCTTCTATCTGCGGGCGAAGCTTCGAGCGATATGTACGCGGCGCGCCTGGCCACAGCTCTGCATGCTCGCACGAATTCCCGGATGTTCGGCATGGGTGGGCCGCGTATGGCGGCGGCTGGGGTTGATCTTGTCGCCGATTATCACGAAGTGGCCGTGGTGGGCATCACCGAGGTTCTGCACAAAATTCCGACGGTGATCGGCGTACAGAACCGGCTGAAACGCGAAGCCCAGAGACGCGATGCAATGCTTGCGGTGTTGGTGGATTCACCGGGCACGCACCTGGGCGTGGCGCGGCGGATGAAACAGATCGGCGTGCCGGTCGGATATTTTATCGGTCCGCAGATTTGGGCTTGGCGTCCGGGGCGCGTGCGCGTGGTGAAACGCCTGGTTAATCGAATGGTCGTGATTTTTCCTTTCGAGGAGCAAATCTACCGCGAGGCGGGCGTGCCGGTGGATTGTGTAGGGCATCCGCTGGTGGATACCGTCCAGGCAACCATGACCCGCCAGGAATTCGCTGCGAAATATGGCCTCGATCTGTCGCGTCCGATTGTGACGATTCTGCCGGGCAGCCGCCCCAACGAAATCGCCCAGAATTATGGGCGCGTAGTGGCCGCCTGCGAGCGATTGGCCCAACCCGGCAACGTCCAGTTCGTTCATGCGGCTGCCCACGGGCTGACGGCAGACTTCTTAATCCAACATGCGCGGCCTGGCGTGAAGATCACGCGGGTCGAAGGTGATACCTACAACGCGCTGGCTGCGGCGGATTGCGCAATCGTGGCCAGCGGAACAGCTACAGTGGAAGCGGCGCTGCTGGGAACGCCGATGGTGGTGGTTTACCGGGTTGCGCCGGTTACCGCCGCGATCCTGCGTCGCATGATTCGAACTCCATTCATTGGCATGGTGAATCTTATTGGCGGACGGCTGGTCGTTCCAGAATTAATTCAAGACGATTTCACGCCGGAAGCGGTGGAAAAAGAAGTACGCAGAATGCTCGACTCGTCTTCGGCACGAGACGAAGTGAAGGCTGGGCTGGCGCAGGTGCGCGCAAAACTCGGCCCTGGCGGCGCGATCGAGCGCGCTGCGGACATTTTCGCGGGGATGTTGTAACCTTTTATTCGGGGCAACTGTCCGCGGCTTTTTTGTATCTGAGGTAATAGAGAGCCAACCGTAGCGCCAGAGAGGTTACTTTCCTTGTTGAAATTCACTTCCACAATTCACCGGCTCCGAGCTGGCCTGTTTGCCGGACTATTTCCTGCCCTTTTGGTCGCGCTATTCATCGGATTAGTCACGGTTTCACCTTTGGCAGCTCAGTCTTCACGCGAATTTCCCTTCCGCGCGACGAATTACGATGTCGAAGCGCTGCTCCATCCTGACGATCAGACGATTTCCGGCCAAGCGAAGGTGGAATTCATCGCGCAGCAAGTTTCGCGGACGGTGGTCGTCGAGCTGCACCAGGACCTGAAGATCAATTCGGTGACCGTCTCCGGCGCCGGCAAGCCTTTGGAGTATGAGCGCGACACCACCTATCCGATGCGGCTCACGATTGGTTTGCCTGACCCAATTGCTCCGGGCCGACCCGTCACTCTGCTGTTCAATTACACCGGTCCAATTTCGAGCGAGGACGACAGCCCGACGAAAGGGGTGCGCTTCGCTTCAGTAGACAAAACGTCGGCCTACTTGTTGCTGCCGGCACGCTGGTTTCCGCTGACCAACTATCCAACGAATCGCTACACCGGTACCTTCAAAATCATTGTTCCGGATAGTTTTGCGGTGGTGGGAACTGGAAAAGCCGAGCCTCCAAACATGGCGCCGGGAATCGGGCGCAACGCGCCTGGACAGGCGACCTACGTCTTTCATTGCGACCATCCCGCGCCGGTGGGCACCTTCGTAGCCGGTTCGCTGCAGCTCTCCCCCGCGCAGGTCGAAGGTTTCAACGTCTCGGTATTCACCCCGCCGGTGCAGGCCAACACGGCGAACGCCTATGCGACTTCACTCGCACACATCGTCAGCTATTTTTCCGATGCGTTCGGCCAGCTGAATCTGAAGGAGTACGAGCCGCTGACCATCGCGCAGATTCCGGACGGAACGGTTCAAGGCTTCGCCGCGCCAGGCTTACTGTTGATCAGCGCGCGCCAGTGGACCCAGAAAGTGAACGACCGGCTTCTTTCCCAATTGGCGGCCGAGCAATGGTGGGGAGACCGCGTGCTGCCGGCCAGCACGTCTGATGCCTGGCTGACCGACGGACTTTCGCGCTACGCCGAGGCGATGTACGCGGAGCAAAACGACGGCGCCGCCGGCTTGCATAAGGCTCTGGAGGATTTCGCGGTGGGCGCGCTGATGTTCGAAGATACGGCGCCGATCTCCCAAGCGGGCCGTCTGGAAACGTTTTCGAACGAGTATCGTTCGATTGTGGCTGACAAGGGCGCGTTGGTTTTTCACATGCTGCGCACCCAGTTGGGCGATGATGGCTTCGCTTCATTGCTCCGCGAGTTTTACAAGAAATACGAAGGGAAAAACGCGAATCTGAATGACTTCGAAAAAATGGCCATGACCAAGATTCCTCCGCCGGTGAAAGGCCAGCCTCCCGTGAATTTGGTTTCCTTTTTTTCGCAGTGGCTGAATTCCACCGGGGTTCCCGAATTCAAGCTTGAATACATCGTCTACCGCACGCGTAAGGGGTTCAAAGTCATCGGCAAGATACATCAGGATCTCGATACATTTCGCATGCCGGTAGAAATCCGAATTGATACCGAAGGAAATCCGGAAACGAAGAAAATTCTGGTCACCGGAACGACGCAGGCCTTCGAAGTGGAAACCTTCGGGAGGCCCAAACCGAACGGCGTGATCATTGATCCGAATAACAATTTGCTGAAATCGAGTCCGCGCCTGCGCGTTCACGCATTAATTGCTCGCGGTGAAGGATACGCGGAACAAGGCAAATACTACGAAGCGATTCAGGAGTACCAAAAGGCTCTGGATAATCAGCCCAGTAATTCTCTGGCGCACTTCCGTCTGGCGGAAGCGATGTTCTACCAGAAGAATTATCAGGCGGCGGCAAACGCTTTCCGCGCGGCTTTGGGTGGAGATCTTGATCCCAAGTGGACCGAAGTCTGGAGCCACGTCTATATTGGAAAAATCTACGACATCCTGGGGCAGCGTGAGCGCGCAGTAAACGAGTACAGCCTGGCACAGCATCTGGGCGACGATACGGCCGGGGCGCAGCAGGAAGTGCAGCGGTACATCCAGAAGCCTTACACCGGCGACGATTCGGCGCCCGCCACCGCGACGGCTCCGGCTGCGCCTGCAACCCCCGCAGCTCCGGCCGCCAGCGCACCGCCAGAGGAGACGCCGAATAAACCCGTCCTCAAGCGCCCTGCGCCATCGCAACAGTGATAGCAAAAATTTGATGGTGTTCGGTTCCCGTTATGGTGGGCCATCACAGCTGAAAGCTATTCTTGAATTACAACAGCTTCTCGTCTCATTCTTCGCGCCACATCAAGACAAATCGCGACCGTGGCTTCGGAAGTCTCCGCAGCTCGAATAATCTCAAGCGCTTTGGACTGTGGTACCGCCGTGCGAAAACGCATGCCAACACAATTCTCAGTGCGAAACGTAATTTCAGCGAGATCCGAGATTGGAATTGTTAGTGAAGTACTCGCCAGGATCGCATCGGGTTTCGCAAATTTGTCGAAAAGCGTGAAGATTTCGAGTTTCACTTCCAATTCTTCCTGCGTCGCGTCAATCAACAAATCCGCTTGTCGGCAAACATCCTCGACCGAGCGGGAGATTTCGAGGTTTGCGACTGCCGCCTCATTCTCTTGAGGCGTGATGATTTCCGCAGCAACATCATCATCCAGTGTATGACGGACGTAGGCGATGCCTTCTTCGAGCAATTCCGCCGAGACGCCTTGCAGAATTGTCTTGTACCCAGCGAGCGTAGCCACACAGGCAATCGCGGGACCGATCGTTCCGGCCCCGATGATGCCGATCGTTTTAATTTCCATGGATTCGAGTCAAAGAAGAGGCGCGTTGGCTACAGCTCGTCAATACTTTCTTGTTCAAAACCGAGAAGGATCTTATTCCTCGAAATAATGATGGGGCGGCGAATCAGGTTCGGCTCTTCGGCGATCATTCGGATGGCCTCCTGGCGTGACGGCGGATTTTTCTTCATGTTCTTCTGCCGATAGATTTCGTTGCGCGTATTCAAGAACGTCCGGTAATCACGCTTTCCGATCAGATTTTCGATTTCGTCGGCGCGGAGGCGATCCTTGCCAATATCGCGAAGACGCAGATCGAACCCGCATTTTTCCATGTACGCTCGCGCGTTCCGGCAAGTAGTGCAGGAAGGCTTTTGAAGAAATTCGACACTCCCGCGACTCTTACGCCGATTCTTCGAGGACGTAGGCGATTTTGAAGTTGACTTCTTTTCGGCTACTTTCTTTTTGCTCGCGTTCATTGTGCCGCCTCAATATCTCGGAATTGTCGGATCAATTTCGCTAGACCAACGATCGATTCCGCCGGCCATTGACTTCGCGCCTTCGACTCCCTGGGATCGAAGCCACGCGGCCGCATCGAGGCTCCGCATGCCATGATGACAAAATATAACAACTTTCTCCGCATTCTCGATGCGTTGCAGATTACCGGGAATTTCGCGCAGAGGAATCAACACTGAACCCTCAATGTGTGCGGTGTCGTATTCCCACGGTTCGCGAACATCCACGAAGAGCACTTTGTCATCGCGCGCGAGAAGGTCCTTCGTCTCACGCGGCGTGATTTCGATATTGGCCAGCAAGTCTTCGGTCATCAGTATCCAAAGTCCGCGGGGGCGGAGAGAGCATGTTCCTTTACCGCAAGACCGCTGGTTCGAGCCAATCCCAGTTCCTTCCAGTAGTCATGGCGGTCGGTGACGCGCAGAACCCAGTGCGACAGCCATTCTTCGAAATCTTCGACGCGCCGGGATCGCTCATGATATTCCCGAAAAAATGCGTGGTCGCGTCCGCAGTAACCCTGCACCGGGGAGGGATGCGCACCGCCCGGCTCGTGAACCACCGCCGAAACCAAAAATCCGGGAATGAGCGTGCGATTGGGATCCGAAGAAATAATCGCAGACTCGACGATTTCTTCCGCGACAATTATTAGTTTTCGCGAAGCTTTCGCGCCGTCAATCGCGACTCCCAGGCTGCCCCAAAGGTGCGCATTACCCTGCGCATCGGCACGCTGCACGTGCAGAATCGCGACATCAGGACGAAGCGCGCGTACCGCAACCAAAGTTTCTTCACTGACCGGCGACGAAAATTCGCGCAGGTTGCCGTTTTTCTTCAGCAGATCGCTGCCCAATGTCGCGTACGTCGGCATAAATGGCACGCCCATGGCTCCCGCCTGAAGCGCCAGCGCAATTGTGAAATTCGAGTAGTCAACAACCTCGATGCGGCGCGGAATGTTTCGCTCCAAAGCGCGGCGGTAACAATAGCCCACGCCGGCCGAAACATTGCCAACCCAGGCGGCCATGACGCGCGAAACGCAGCCTGCGCCGATCATCTGATCGAAAAGGATATCGGAAATGGGTCCAACCAGCGTCAAATCGCGGCGGCCCTGCCGAATCAATTCGTGTCCGGCCGAAAACGGGATCATCTGTTCCAGTTGCGCGCCCATCAGAATCATCGATCCCGAGGGCACGTGCTGGGCGATCGCGTCGCGCATCGAAGTTAGTTTCGATTCAGCGTTCATTTCATCGTGTCCAGAAATGATTGGGATCCAGCTCGCGCATGGCGTCAAGTTCCGCGTCGGATGGCGGCTTCGTTTCAACCAGTTCTTCGGCCACGCGCAGCGTCCATCCCGTGTTCGCCAGAATTTCTTCGACGCTGACGCCGGGATGCACGGACGCCAGAAAAGCTTCGCCATCGTGGCCGAAACGCAGAACGCCAAGAGTAGTGATCACCGCAGAAGGCCCGGAAGCTGGCGGTAGGCCATGCTTACGCCGCCAGTCTGCTCCCGTTCCAAACCCGGGAGACGTAATATGGCTGACGCGATCCACCAGACGTCCCCGATCGTGTGCCAGAAGGACGATGGTGCGCCGGGCGAGGCAGGCAATATCACAAGCGCCGCCCGACCCCGGCAGTCTCTGCATTTCATTGTTGCGGTGACCCCACGTGGTATTCAGGTTGCCGAAGCGATCAATTTCCGCGGCACCCAGAAAGCCCACGTTGACCCGGCCCTGCTGAAGAAAGCCCATGACATCGAGCATCTGGCCACATTGGGTTGCGCCCAGAATATTGGGGGGATCACCCATCGTGTAGAGAAGCTCGGATGAAGGAACTTCGCGAATGATGCCATTCTCGAAAAGTCCGACCGCACGAGGTGCGTGGGTGCGTTTCGCAACCAAAAACGCGAGCATGGGCAAACGCATGCCCACGAATACAATTTCGCCGTCGCGGACTTCGCGGGCGGCGGCAGCGACCATCAACTCGCTGAACGTATATGACCGTGTGACGCTGCTGGCTTCCGATCGATGAGTCACGGTTTCGTATCGTCTTCCCGGTAAGTAAGTGGTTGTTTGGATGGTGCGATTTGATGGATCGAACTTCGGTTCCGAGTCATACGAATGTCGCCGGCTTGAAATGAAATCTCAGCGACCTTTGAAATTTGGCTTGCGCTTCTCGAAGAAGGCGTTCAGGCCTTCCTGGCAATCCTCGGACTCAAAGGCATAGATCTGCATGCGAATCTCTTCGTCCAAAGCTTTCTCAAGTGTTTTCAGGTCTTCGCTGAGCATTCTGTGCTTCACGGCGCGTTGCGCCACGCCCGCGCCACCAGCCAGAGTTTCGGCGAGCTTCTTGGTTTCCGCCTCAAATTCAGCCTGAGGGATCACGCGGCTGACCAGGCCCATCTTCAGCGCGTCGTCCGCGGAAAGCATTTGGGCGGTGTAGAAAAGCTCCGAGGCTCGCGTGGGGCCGACGATTCTCGGCAGAAAATACGTGCCGCCATAATCCGGAAATAACCCGATTTGCGAAAACGATTCTGCAAATTTCGCGGTATCGGAGCAGATCCGAATGTCCGCCGCCAGCGCCAAGTTCATTCCACCACCTGCCGCCGGGCCGTTGACCGCAGCGATAACCAGCTTAGGCATCATGGCGAAGGCCCGGGCGATTTCCTTGCCGGTCCTAACCAGTCTTTCGAGTTCTGCGGAGGCTTTGCGTTGTCGTGCGTCACGCAGGAATTCAATATCGCCGCCGGCACAGAATGCGCGGCCCGCGCCGGTGATTACGACGCAGCGGACTTCTTTGTCTTCCGCCGTGGTCAAAACCGCATGGACCAATTGATCGCCCATATCAGGCGTCAGGGCGTTCAGCTTGTCCGGGCGATTGAGGCGAATGGTAACGATCGCGCCTGTCTTTTCGCGCAAGACCAACTCGTCGGCTTTCGGAGTCTGTTGCGGGGTGCCCATAAAACTCTCCTAATCTTTTAGACTCTTCAGCATCACGGCAAGCTTCTTGAAATAGCGTTTTTTGACGGCAAGTTCGCTGCCGCCTTTCAAGCCAGCAGTGGATGGCAGCACAAAAACACTAGCGCCATAGAGTTTTTCTTTTTGCAGGCCGAGCTTGCAACTGGTGCGGCCCGTGAATTTTTCATAGACCATTTTCCCATTAAAAGCGACGACCCGGGGGCGCAAGTCTTCAAGTTTCTGCGCGAGCAAGACACGCCCCTCGGCGAATTCCTGGCGCTCGATTTCTTCCGGCGTGCGCGTGGGCCGTTTGACCAAGTCGGTCATGCCGATGCCAAATTCCAAAATCCGGCGATCGTCTTCGTAACTTAGAGGCTCGGGAATCACACCGGATTCGTACATGATCGGCCAGAACTGGTTCCCGCGCCCCGCGTAATAGTGGCCGACGCGAGCAGCGCGGTCGCCGGGATTCGAGCCGATCAGAATCATTTTCATTCCCTTGCGAAGATAATCAGGCAGTGTGCGCATTCCGTCCTTTTAATCACCAAACACGACGCCGAACCCTGCAGCCGAGCCTAGCGCCCCTTGAACTGCGGCGGGCGCTTCTCCACGTACGCCTGCAGCCCTTCTTTCGCGTCCTCGCTAGTGAAGAGCAATTGCTGCAGCTCGCGTTCGAGCCCCAATCCCTCCGCAAAACCCACTTCTGAGCCGGTTACCACCGCACGCTTCATTAGCCCCACCGCGCGAGACGCTTTGTTGGGCGGGCAGAACTGTTTCGCATAGGTCATTACGTCCGCCCAGAAATTTTCGCTGGAGAAAACCTGACTAACCAGGCCATGCGCCAGCGCTTCGTCGAAATCAAAAGTACGTCCGGTCGCCATGAATTCGATAGCCTTGGCATTGCCCACCAGGCGGGCCAAGCGCTGTGTTCCGCCGGTCCCCGGCAGAACGCCGAGATTCACTTCCGGCAGACCCAACTTTCCGCCGCCTTTTTTGGCGATGCGGATGTCGCAGGCCATGGCGATTTCAAAGCCGCCGCCCACCGTGTGACCGTTCAACGCGGCGATCACCAGTTTGGGAGTCTGCTCCAGGCGACAAAGGGTTTCGTTGGCGTGAAGGCAGAAATAATATTTGAAGGTCGGGTCGGCTTTGGTGAGCATCGGAATGCTCGCGCCGGCACAGAAAAACTTTTCGCCCGCGCCTCTCAGCACGATCACATGGACTTCCGGGTCCATGCGCGCCTTCAGAATCGCGGCGTCCAACTGCTGCATCATTTCGTAACTGTAGGTATTCGCCGGTGGATCATCGAGTTCGACAATCGCCACGCCACCGTCAGTGCGGTAGTGAATGAGCTCTTTTTCTTCAGCGACTTGCTGGGTGGTCATGGTTGCAGGTGTCGCGGGCTTAGTCTGCGTCTGGAAGATTATCTGCCACCATTTGGGTAATCCGCAAGCTATGAGGGCCCGCCGGTTTCGGCCACGCCAGCCAAAGGCCTGCGTCACTTGATCATCCCCCGGGGGCGCGGGCTAGCCCTTGACCCAACAGCACGATAGCGCAACTTGTGCTAACCTTTTGGGTGCAAATTCCACTGATGAGTTCATCCAAGCTCAATCCGGCGCAGCCCCGTCCGCAGTTGCCGTCCACGGTGGTGAAGGATGACGAAGGCGCGCTGGTCGCCGCCGCCAAGGGCGGGGATATTTCCGCCTTCGAGACGCTGGTGGGCCGCTACGAACGCAAGATTTTTCGCCTGGCGCAGAACATCACGCAAAACAAGGAAGACGCAGAAGATGTAATGCAGGAAGCCTTCCTGAAGTCCTACCAGCACCTGGAAGAATTCCAGGGCAACTCGCGGTTTTATACCTGGCTGGTGCGTATTGCGGTGAACCAGGCGCTGATGAAGCTGCGCAAACGCCGCCCCAACCAGGTTTCGCTCGACGAAGACGTGGACACCGGCGAAGACACGATTCCACGCGAGGTCGAGGACTGGGGGCCTTCGCCTGAGGACCGCTACGAACAGAGCGAACTGGGCGACATTTTGAACACCACGATCGCCGAACTCGATCCACCTTTCCGAATCGTTTTTCAACTCCGCGACATCGAAGAACTATCAACGGAAGAGACTGCCGAGGCGCTGGGACTTTCGATCCCGGCGGTAAAATCGCGGTTGCTGCGGGCGCGACTGAAGTTGCGCCAGAAATTGAATAAGTATTTCAAACGGAGTGAAAATTCGTGAATTGCAAGAACATCATCAAGGAGCTTTCCAACTACCTTGAAGACGCTCTGGACCAGCCGCTGAAATCCTCCATCGAAAAACATCTCGAAGGTTGTGAAGACTGTAGAATCGTCGTGGATACCACCAAGCACACGGTTCAGATTTTTTGTAATTCCGAACCGGCGCCCCTGCCGGAAGAAACCCGAGCGCGCCTGCGCGACGCGCTGTTCAAGCAGCTTAGCCACATCCGCAGCCAACCAAAAACCTAAACGGCCCGGGCTTCCGCGGATCGCGCCGTCTTTTCCCACAAGGCGATCGGCTTCCCCATGCCGCGTTCCTTGGCAATTTCATAAATTCTGCCCGCAGTCACCACGTCTTCCGTGGCAATTCCGTTCGACTTGAACAGGGTGATCTGCTCATTCCCGGTGCGGCCTGGGGTCTTGCCCGACACAATTTCCGCGAACTCGACTACATTCATCCAACGGCGCTTGTCGTCACCATACATTTGAATCAGATCGCCCGATTCGATTTTCGATTGCTCGCGTGAGTCGGCGACGATCAGGTCGCAGCGTCGAATGGCTTCCGCGTCCAGTTCATGTTTTTGCGGAAAGTTCGCGCCGATGGCGTTGATGTGCACGCCCGGCTTAAGCCATCGGCCCTCAACAACTGGATTTGTGGATGTGGTCGAGGTCACCACGATGTCCATCTCACGAACGGCCTGTTCGGCGGAAGTCACCGCGGTCACGGGAATTCCGAGCTTCGAAGTCATGTCCGCGGCGAATTGTTCGCGCCGTTGCGGGTCACGGCTGAATGCACGCACGCTTTCAATTTTCCTGGCCAACGAGATGGCTTCGAGTTGCGTTCGCGCCTGCAGACCGGTTCCGATGATGCCCACGGTCTTTGCCTCCGCGCGGGCTAACAGTCGTGTCGCCAGGCCGCTAGCTGCGCCAGTGCGCATCTGACCCACGTAATCCGCCTCAATTTCTGCAAGTAGTTCTCCCGATTCCGCATGAAATAGCAGAATCAGAAAGCGCAGGCCTTCCTTCGCGCTGGTGTAAATTTTCAGGCCCATGTAACCGCTCGTCGCGTCGGCCGCTGCCATGTAATGCAGATAGCTCTTGCCTGGTACGTGAAGGCGCGCGCGCGAATGTACCTGCGCCGTGCCATCCGCGAGGCGTTTGAATGAATCCTCCACAGCCTCCAGCGCGAGTGGCATGGTGATGACTGATTTCACGTCGGCTTCAGAAAGCAAAATAGTCACGGGTTGGCCTCCATTCATTCCAGGTGAATTTTACGCGGGAAACGGCGGAATCAGAAGATGATGCGATAGCGGAGAACGCGCGCTTCGGGCGAATCGAGGACGAGTAATTCAGGTCGTTGGCTCACCGCGAGCGCGGGTGCTCGCCGCTTGCCCTGCCCGAGTTGCGGTGCGAGATCTACGTCGAGCCTGGGAGCACCATCGGTGGTCACGATATGCAGCGTCAGGCCGTTGGAATCCATAATGAAAATGGAATTGTTCCAGATGGCGAATCCACTGTTGGGATTCCAACTCGCGCCGTTTGTGGCCAGAAGCTCGGTGGTCAAATGCCCGTCGTGGGTCAGTTTCATGATTCCACCCGACGGTGTGCCGAGGTACAGAAGGTCGTCTGGACCCTTAACAATGGGACCGAAATGCCCTTTCGCGGGAACGGTTTCACGGGGTTCCCAGGTTTGAACCAATCGCTGACGGATCGTGTAGGTAAAAACTTTTCCGGCGGCCGGATCGAGAACGTGAATCAATCCGTCATCGCCCACGGCCACGCTGAGCGGATTTTCCACGTTGGGACGGGTTCGCAGGTGCAGTTCGCGAAAGCGATCGCCGTTAGGAAGAAAAATAAAAACACTGTCGCGCACCGGATCAGTGACGTAAATCGCTCCGCTCCGATCGAGCGTGATCGACTGCGGATGATTCATCCCGTCTTCCTGGAACGAGAGAAGAGGCTTGCCTTCGTAGGCGAATTTCGTGATGAAGGCACTGCCAATATCGGCGAGAAAGACATCGCCCAGCGCGTTTGCGGCGATTCCGGAAGGCTGGCTCAATTGGCCCGGCCCATCGCCTTTTACGCCCCACTGTCCGATGAACTGTAATGACGGCGCGGGTAACGCAGGGCTCTTGGGCAGCGGCTCGGAGGTGGCGCTCGAACATCCGGCAACCGCGACGGAACACACCAGCACGATCAGCGCAGCCAGGGAATGTCCGGAATGCGTCATAGCTATAAATTTAACTCACGCGGCGGGCTCTCTGACGATGAATGGGTGGCGATGCGGCGCGGTGATTAACGCTTGGCTCGATGTGGTGGCAGATCGCCCGGAGCGCGCACCCGTCGAATAATCGTCTGGCGCATTTGATATTCGCGCTTTTCGGGTTTGCCGCCTGACAAGTCTTCAAAAGTGAAGGTCGCGTCGTTTCCCGGAGCCGTTGCACGCACCATTAGGACCGGCAACTTTCCGCAGAGGTTGCTTTCGACGAAAGCTGTCTCGTAACTTTGATGCTTGATACTCCAGGTGTAGGCCCGCATCGAAGTAAAGTCGCAGGGCTGCCCTTCGGGTCCGTGCGTGCCGAGCAGCAAATACTGCGCCTTGCGCGCGCCGGAGGGGTCGCTTACTTCGTTCAACACCGACCAGGCCACGATGCGCATGCCGGCCGAACTCGCGTAGTCCGGCAACGGAGCGGGCACGTTCAGATCTATGAATCGGCCCAGCAGCCACCCTGCCAGGACTCCCTGATCGGTGGTGCGCGCGCGAACCAGCCACCAGTCCTCCTTCTTAGCGCCCAGAGCCACACCGGCGGCATCCGGCTCGCCATTCTGACTCGAGTTCGCGCCTCCCGTCTGCGGATTGATTTCCGCAGGCTGGCGGGTGAGAAGTTCGAGTGGAACATCCTTGCTTAGCTGGCGGACGCGCGGCGTATCGCGTCCCGGACCAAAATGAAGGTTGCTCAGAACTCGAGTGTGTCCGCGCGCCTCCACGGGCATCCCCGCCGTTTTGGTCTCGAGGTCCTTCAGCATCTGCCACAAGTCCGTGGAAAGGAGATCGTGTTCCTGCACCCAACCGACTTCGCCATTGGTCTTACGAATTTTTACTTGATCCTGAAATCGCTGCAGAACATCCAGGCGCTCACCGAAGGAAACCGTTCCGATGGGTTCGCGGACCTGTGCGGAGGTGCTCCACACCGTGGCTTGTTTGCTGCCGGCGTACGCAATTTCGATCGGCGCGGTGGAATGATGAAAACGAATATAAAACCCAACCGCGAGAACCAGCATCACCGCAGATCCGAGAAGGACTTTTCGGATCAAGCTGGAATCCGGGACTGAAGAGACAGGCTGAAAACCCAGGCACCGTGGCCTGAAATTTTTTTGAAGACTGAAATCGTCAAATGGATAACTCCGGCGGTAACCAAGGATTCTATAACATTCGCGAGCCTCTCTAAGCCGAACCATCGCAATTCGGTTTCCATCCGCGGGCTAGCCACATTTTTTGTGTCTGGTACAATCCCTTCCGCATTCATGATGGATTGAAATATTTACCGGGGGCGGGCATGGAAAGCTTGGAAAAACTAAAGCCGCTGGCGCTGCTGCTGTTGCGCCTGGGTCTTGGAATTATTTTCGTGTTTCACGGGTATCCGAAGCTGTTCACGCATACGCGTGAGACCATGCAGGGCTTCGCGCACATGGGATTTCCGGCTTATTTCGCTTACATCGCGGGGGTCTTTGAGTTCTTCGGCGGATTGTTGCTGATCGTAGGCCTATTCACCAGAATTGCGGGGTTGCTATTGGCGCTGGAAATGGCGGTGGCGCTGGTGAAGGTTCACGGAATAATTTCCAATCCCATGGCGGTGGAGAATTACCAGTTTCCGCTGGCGTGTGCGGTGGGATCGTTTGCGTTGGCCGCCATGGGGGCAGGCTTAGTGTCGCTGGACCAAGCCGTATTCGCCGGCCGGCGCGGTTCAGCGCCGCGCAAACCCAAAAACAAGAATCGGGATCGAGACTGACTCCCCAGATTCCGAGAAGTACTTAGGCGGTCTGAGTTGACCCATGGTTTGGGGCGTTCGAGGGCGCCGACAAATCAGCCGGAAGCAGGACCGGCGCGAGCGGCATCACCAGCCAAGCCACGAAGTAGGCGATGATTCCGAACACGATGCCGGTGAAGAAAGTCACCAGAACCCATATCAGGCGCACCACGGTCGAATCCACGTCCATGTACTCGGCCAAACCGCCGCACACGCCCGCGATCTTGGTGTCGGTCGCTGAGCGCATCAGCCGTTTCTGCACAACGGGAGCGCCAGCTTGCGGTGCCTGTTGGCGCGCGCCGCAGTAGTAGCAATAATTCGAGTATTCGGTGATGTCTCGCTGGCATGATGTACAGTTCATAATTCCTCCCGCACGGACGTCACGAATTTCGACCGTCACTTACTATACGAACCACGGCGCCAAAAGGTTTCGTCGCTCGATTCGCGCCCTATCGTGCTGAGTCTACGACTCTTCCCCGGACTTTTCCAGGTCCTAAAAAGCGGCGAGCTCCCGCACGGCGCGCACGATGTCTTCGGTTTGCGGCAGAATCGCGTCTTCGAGTTTCGGTTGGTACGCGCAAAACGTATCGGTGGCGGCCACGCGGCGCACCGGGGCGTCCAGATCGTGAAAGAGCTCGTCAGCGATCCGCGCAGCAATTTCCGCGCCGTATCCCCACGAACGTGTGTCTTCGTAGGCCACGATGACCCGGTTGGTTTTTCGTACCGACGCGGCGATCGCGTCCCAATCGTAAGGACTCAAGGTGCGTAAATCCACAACCTCGGCCGAAACTCCGCTACGCGCAAGCTCCGCAGCGGCAACTTCCGCGCGATGCACAACTGCGCCGTAGGTAATGATGCTGACATCGGTGCCTTCCCGCACCACGCGCGCCTTGCCAAATGGGATGGTAAAATCCGCGCCGGGATATTCGGAGCGATTGTACGGCTGGCGGTACAGATGTTTGTGTTCCAGGAAGAGCACCGGATCGTCGGAGCGAATCGCCGTGCGCAGCAATCCGCAAACGTCGAGAGCAGTGGACGGCATTACCACGCGCAGGCCGGGAATATGGGTGAAGACGACTTCGCCGCATTGGCTATGGTAGATCGCGCCGCCGGTCAAATAGCCGCCGATAGCGACGCGAACCACGACCGGAGCCTTGAAGTTTCCACCAGAGCGCCAGCGAATGGTGGCCAGTTCGTTGCGCAACTGCATCATGGCCGGCCAGATATAGTCGAAAAATTGAATTTCTGGCACCGGCTTCAATCCGCGCGCGGCCATGCCAATTGAACGGCCGATGATATTCGCTTCGGCAAGGGGCGAATTGAAAACGCGTGCCGAACCAAATTTGCGCTGTAAATCAGACGTCGCCTTGAATACGCCGCCCTTGCCCTTAACGCTGGCGAGCTGTTCTTCGCGGCTGCAGTCCGCGACGTCTTCGCCAAACACCACGATGCGCGCGTCGTGCTGCATTTCGTCCATCAGCGTGGCGGAAACCATTTCCACCATCGTCTTGGGATTGCCCTGCATCTTCGGTTCGGATTCGAAAGCTTTAGACGTCGGGTCAACATCCGGAGAATAAACCCAGTCGTAAATGGAATCCGCGGAAGGGACTTCGGCAGCGAGTGCGCGGTCGGTGGCCTCAAGCAGCTCGCGATCCACTTCTGCCTCGAGCGCCTCCAGTTCGCCTTCTTCCATCACGCCTTCGCGAACCAGGAAGAGCGCGAACTTCGGCAGTGGGTCGCGTTGCGCCTCCGCGGAACGTTCCTCCGCGCAGCGGTAGAGTTTTTCGTCGTCGGAAAGCGAATGCGAATAAGGCCGGGTAACGTGAGCGTGAACCAACGCCGGCCCTTTGCGCTCGCGGCAGTGCGCTGCGGCGCGCTGCAGGGTTGCGTAACTCGCCAGCGGGTCAGTGCCGTCGCATTCTTCCACAAACAAATCCGGATAATTGCGCACCAGCTTCGAAATACTGCCGCCCGCGGTTTGCACTTCCACCGGAACCGAGATGGCGTAACCGTTGTCCTCGATCAGGTAGAGCACCGGCAAGCGCTTGTTGCTCGCGGTATTCAGGGATTCGTAAAATTCGCCCTGGCTGGTGGTGCCTTCACCGCTGGAAACATACACAAGCTCATCGCGATGAAACGCGGTCTGGCTCCCGAGGGGAGCCTTGCGGGCTTGCTCGCAAGCTTTCGGAAATTTTTCATAATACTCGCCCGCTTCGGCGGCGCCTACCGCCGGCAGGAACTGGGTTCCGGTGGGCGAGGAGCGCGTAAAAATATTGAAATCGTGATGGCCCCAGTGTGAAGGCATCTGGCGTCCGCCCGACGCCGGGTCGTCTTTCGCGCCTACACCTTCGAGCAACATTTCGTACGGAGTTACGCCCAGCATCAGCATCAATGCGCGGTCACGATAATGCGGGAAAAACCAGTCATACTTGGGCCGGACCACCAGCCCGGCGGCAGCGAGAACGGCTTCATGACCCGCGCCGCTGATCTGGAAGAAGATTTTATTTTGGCGCTTGAGCTGGATTTCGCGGTCGTCGAGGCGGCGGGAAAGAAACATCGCGCGGTACATCCGGATAAGCGCTTCACGGTCGAGGCCGTGATATCGCGCGGCATCGAATTTTACGGATTTCGTTTTTGTTTGCGTGGCCATCGGCTATCTCTCGCCCCAGATGTTCGCCGGAATCGGCAGATTGCAGCCACCATTATAGCGAATCGGGACGCTCGCTCCAAAAATGGTTGGCGGACGGCTGATTAGCTAAGGTTGTCGAAAAGCTCGGCGGTCTCGCCGAATTTCGGATCATGTTGCCGCACGATTTTCGCTTCTTTGGACTTAAATGGCTCTTCGGTGGGGATGCGATCGAGCCAGCGTTGATGGGACAACTTCTCGTGGTCGGAAAAATCCAGGCGGATCAGCACCCGAACATTACCCGATGATTCGTCTTCCGGTTTGCCGGACGCCTTCTTCTTGCGGGCCGATTTTCCCGAGGAATTCTCGGCGGCGTCGGCTTCTTCCGCCTCGGCATCTTCGCGCTCGTACTTCAAAATCATTTTCTTGCCGAGGCGGAAGCCTTGAATCCAGTTCTCCACTTTGCGGCGAGCCTGCTGCGCGGTCTCTTCGTCACTGCCAAAATCAAAAATTAAGAAGTCATGGGCCATGTAATGTGTATAACGGGGTCGCGGATGATGTGTCAAGTGACCGTGCCGCGCCAGACACATTTACTCCCGATAGAAATCCGGAAAATCCTTCTTCAACGTGCTCAATTTCGGCAAGTCGCAAATCATAATGTACGGGTCGTTCGGGTGCTTCGCCGCGTAATCCTGATGATAAGATTCGGCGGCATAAAACGCCTGGAACGGCGCGACCTGGGTGACGATGGGAGCCGAGAATATCTTCTCCGCGTCGAGTTGCTTAATGTAGGCCTCGGCGATTTTCTGCTGGTCCGGATTCTCGTAGAAAATCACGGACCGATATTGCGTGCCGCGGTCGGGCCCCTGGCGATTCAGTTCGGTAGGATCGTGAACTGCAAAAAAAATCCTCAGGAGCTGGCCATAAGTGACCTGCGAAGGATCAAACACAACCTTCACGGATTCGGCATGGCCAGTGGTTCCGGTGCTGACCGTCTCGTATTCCGCGGTATTCGCCGATCCGCCGGAATAGCCCGACGTCGAGCTGGTGACGCCCTTCACGTGCTTGAAGACAGCCTGGATCCCCCAGAAGCAGCCTCCAGCAAGAACGAGGTTCTCCTGGCCCTTGGTTGCGGCCAGCGCGTCATCAACCGTCGGTTTGGGAACCGATGACCCCATAGTTGAGCCTGTTGCATTCACGGAACTGTACCCCACGATGAGCGCTAGCGACGCTGCCACGACTACGGCACCTACCGCGAAGCGGCTCGGAAATTTGCGAAACACGGGCGTTTGCATTGCACGCTCCTAAATTCTGAAACATTCTATTCGATTCGCCAACGGGGACAAAGGTTCGGTGCAGCCAGAACGGTGACACTTGACCTCAAACACTGGGTCAAGGCAGATATCCCCGCCCGCTCATAGTACGCAATGTCTCGGATTTCAGATTGCCGGGCGCATCGCGCCGTGTTAGCCTCAGCGAACAAAAGGCGAACGACCTAAATGGGCGGGGGCCTGAGGATTTACTTAAACGCTCGGGAGGGGGCAATATGGCGTCGTCGCGACAGGGGCTGGCAGTTCGGCCCAGCACAACTTTAGACACCGTACAGGACGCACTGGTCGCCCTGACGGCACGTTATCGCGCCGACGAAGTTCTTACTGCGGTGAAGCACTTCCCAGCGCGTGACGCCGTCTACCGCCCCATGCCCTCCTGGGTGCGCCCCGAGCTCGTAGCAGCCTATCGCGCTAAGAAGATCGAACAGCTCTACTCGCATCAGGCTGCGGCGGGGGAGACGGCCCGCGCTGGCAAGAACTTTGTGGTGGTGACGCCCACTGCTTCGGGCAAGACGCTATGCTACAACCTGCCGATTCTGAACGCGATTCTCGAAAATACCGATACACGCGCGCTGTACCTGTTCCCCACCAAGGCTTTGGCACAGGACCAACTGACCGAGCTGCACGATCTCGCGACCCGGCTTGATGATTGTTTTGGAGTTTTCACCTACGACGGCGATACGCCCAGCGATGCGCGCAAAGCCATCCGCGAACGCGGGCACATCATCCTGACCAATCCGGACATGCTACATACCGGAATCCTGCCGCACCACACCAAATGGACACGCGTTTTCGAAAATCTGCGCTATATCGTGATTGATGAGCTGCACACCTATCGCGGCGTTTTTGGCAGCCATCTGACTAACGTGTTGCGGCGGCTGCGGCGCATCGCGGAATTCTACGGTTCGAAACCGCAATTTATTTGTTGCTCGGCGACGATTGCCAATCCGGGCGACCTGGCCACGCAGCTGATCGAAGAAAAAGTAGAAGTGATCGAGGAAAACGGAGCGCCCGCTGCCGAAAAACTTTTTGTCTTTTACAACCCTCCGATGGTGAATCGGAATCTCGGTATTCGCCGCAGCTACCTGAACGAATCCACGCGCGTCGCCAAAGAACTGCTCAGTCGAAAACTACAGACCATTGTGTTCGCGAACAGCCGGCTCCACACCGAAGTTTTGCTCACCTATTTGCAACAGGCCAATCGTCCGCAGCCGGGAGAAGCCGAACCGATTCGCGGCTATCGCGGCGGGTATCTGCCCGGAGAGCGGCGCGAAATCGAACGCGGCTTGCGCGAGGGGAGAGTTCGCGGCGTGGTAACTACCAACGCTCTGGAATTGGGCATAGACATTGGCTCGCTCGATGCCAGCGTGATGGCTGGATATGCCGGATCGATCGCATCCACTTGGCAGCGTGCTGGTCGCGCCGGACGCAGAAACGGCACCTCCTGCGCGGTGATGGTGGCATCGTCCGCGCCGCTCGATCAGTTCATCGTGCAGCACCCCGACTATTTTTTTGGGCGCTCGCCGGAGCACGCCTACGTGCAACCTGACAACCTGGAAATACTCGTCAATCACCTGAAATGCGCTGCGTTCGAACTTCCTCTGGCTCCTGACGAAAAAATTGGGGACGTGAATCTGCCGGAACTTTGCCAGCGCATGAACGAAGCCGGCTTTCTGCATCGCAGCGGCGGGAACTGGCATTGGGTGCAGGAAGCGTATCCCGCTGACACGGTGAGCCTGCGCTCCGTAACCTCCGACAATTTCGTCATCATTGATACCACCGGGCATCCGGAATCGCTGGAAGATGGAGAGCCAGAGGTAATCGGCGAGTGCGATTTTTCTTCGGCGTTGACTACCGTGCATCCCAAGGCGATTTACCTCCATCAGGGCCAGCAATATCACGTCGAGAAACTCGATTTCGAGCAGCGCAAAGCGTACGTCAAGTCGGTGAACGTGGATTACTACACCGACGCGATTCGCTACACCCAGGTCCGCGTGCTGGAGGTTGCCGAAGAAGCGAGAATCGCCGGACCCGCCGCGCGCGTTCATGGCGACGTGCTGGTCCGTTCGCAAGTGGTGGGATTTAAAAAGATCAAATTTTTCACCAACGAAAATATCGGCGCGGGAAAACTGGAACTGCCCGAAAACGAAATGCACACCACGGCATTCTGGATCACATTGGAACGTCCCCTGCTGACCGCGCTGCCTTACGCGCTCTCCGACCGGCAGAGCGGAATGTTCGGGCTGCTCTACGCGCTCGAATCCATGGCGACTTTGTTGCTGATGTGCGACCGGCGCGATCTGGGAACTGCGGTGGGCGAGCGGCCGCCCAGCCCAGGCGTCGAAGGCGAATGGCAGGAATTCAGCACCGCAACGACCGACCCGGCGGAGATGAAAGAATTTTTCGAGCCGAATCTGTATTTATACGACGCGTATCCCGGCGGAATCGGATTCAGCGAACCGCTATATCGCGCGCACGAGATTCTGCTACGCAAAACCCAGGAATTAATTGCCGGCTGCAGCTGCGAACAGGGCTGCCCATCGTGCGTCGGACCCGCCGGTGAAAAATGCGAAAAAACCAAGGAAGTGGCGCTCGCGATTCTGGGCAAACTGTGTGAAACAGACGCAGCCGAAAATTGGCCGGGTTGAACTGACTTGAAATACGAAATTCCAAATAATTCGAGAAGGCCGAAATCGATTCGCAATGGCAACGCGTGACAAATTCGCATCGTTAGCAGCGCTGAAACCGGCGAAGCATGGGCTCCGCCCACCCCACAACGACCCAACGACTGCTTTCCCTGCCGCGCTTGCTCAACGAGGATTTTCGCCGACTCTGCCGGATGGAGCCGAAGAACTTGCGAAGATGTTGGAGGGAAAGGCGCTGAGCAATCATTTTGGCGAGCATCTGGCCGTCCGAAAATGGTTTTCGGAGCCCATAGGATTTCCCGCACCGGAGGGCGAATTGAACCCATCCGCATTGCGTTTGCTCGCTTCTGACGCTTGCGCGGAAGTCCGAGATCCCAGTCAGTGGTTGTTCCTCGACACCGAAACCACCGGCTTGATGGGCGGTACTGGCACGTATCCATTTCTAGTCGGTATCGCCTGGTGGGACGCGGGTGGCCTCGAAGTCGAGCAGTTCTTTATGCGCGACTACAGCGAGGAACACTCCTTGCTCGTTACCCTGGCCGAGCGCATGGCCGAACGTCCTGTGCTGGTCACATTTAACGGCAAATCGTTCGACTGGCCGTTACTCGAAACGCGTTACCGCATGACCCGGAAACTCGCGCCTCCAACACCGCGCGCACATCTCGATTTTCTGCACCCGGCGCGGAATTTGTGGCGCATCCGCCTGGGTTCCGTGCGCCTGGCGGAACTGGAAAAGCATGTTTTGGGATGGGATCGCGGCGCGGATTTAATTTCGGCAATGATTCCCCAATTTTATTTCGACTACCTGCGCGGCGGCTCGCCGGAGCCTCTGGTACAGATTTTCCTGCACAATCAGATGGACCTGCGCGGCCTCGCTGGTCTGGCCAGCCGCGTCTTGTCAATCCTGGCCGAGCCGGATGCCCACAATCCTGACGGTCTCGAACTGTTCGGCTTGTCGCGAATTTGTGAAAGGCGCGGTGAAACCGGGCGCGCGCAAAGACACTACGCGGCCTCCATTGCCGCGGACCTGCCTCCGGAAACCGACCGTGCCGCTCGCCAGTCGCTGGCGCGCCTGGCAAAACGCACCCGCGATTTCCCTCTTGCGCTGGAGCTGTGGGAGAGCATCCTAAGCAATTCGCGCGAAGGCTTTGAAGCCTACGAGCAGCTCGCGATCTATTACGAGCACCAGCTAGGCGAAAAGGCGCGCGCGGCAGCGCTGGTGCACCAGGCCTTAGCCGAACTTCGCAAAACGAGCCGTGTCGGCCTGATTACCGCTGCGCTGCATCGGCAATACCGGACGCGGTTCGAGCGCCGGTTGGCAAGGCTCGAGCGCCCTGGCCGCGCCCCGCGCTTGGAACCCAGGCCGGAGCGGACCCTGATGGAGGTCATCCAAGGTGAGTCCCAGGCGGCGGGGCCGGAATCCAATGGAGAAGCGTAAAGGGAGTTCCCATGATGGACTCGGATAGCACGGCGGCTCGCGTGGCGCGAAGCTCGGAGCCCGAGGCAAACGAAGTGAGTGACGTCTACATACGCGAACAACTCGAAAAAAGGCGTCAGGAATTGAGTGCGGCAGTCTCCTCAGCCACATCGACGGTTCCCGCAGCCTACCTGATGAATCTCCTCAGCGACGTGGATTCCGCACTTCAGCGGCTCGACGATGGAACCTACGGAATCTGCACGGAATGTCACGACTCGGTCGAGAAAGAACGCCTCCTGGCCGACCCGCTGGTCCGGTTGTGCCTCGACCACCTGACGAGCGACGAACAGCGCGCACTTGAGCGGGACCTGGAGCTGGCCTCGAGCGTGCAGCGCGGGCTGCTGCCGCAAACTGATCTCCAGCACGGTGATTGGCGCGTTCACTATCAATACAAGCCCGCGGGAATGGTCAGCGGCGATTATTGCGATTTGATTCGTTCAGCAAATGGAGAGGGAGGATTGGTTTTCCTATTGGGCGACGTATCCGGAAAGGGTGTGGCGGCTTCACTTCTAATGACGCATTTGCACGCAATGTTCCGGAGCCTGACCGAGGTTGGCCTGCCGCTCGACCGGCTGCTGGAAATGGCTAACAGCGTGTTCTGCCGGAGCACGACTGCTGGCCAATACGCGACTCTGATCTGTGGCCGGGCCGGAAGAGAAGGCGAAATCGAAATAGGCAGCGCCGGACATTTGGCGGCGCTGGTGATTGGCAAGGATGGCGTGCGGCAGGTCAATTCCACGGGCGTGCCGTTGGGAATGTTTGCCACCAGTCGCTACACCATTCAAAACGTTTGTCTGGAGCGCGGCGATAGCCTGCTACTCTACACCGATGGAATTTCCGAAGCGGTGAATTCCACCGGAGTGGAGTACGGCGCTGCCCGCCTTTCGAATATTGCCAGCGAAAAACATGGACACGTACCGCGGGAATTGGCTGCGGCGTGCATGAACGACGTGCAAACCTATTCAGATGGCACGAAGCAAAGAGACGACCAAACCTTGATGGTGGTTCATCGAGCCCATTCGGTGGAGATTTCTCTCGATAACTAACTTTGCTCCATCCAAATCCTCGCGTGCAATTTCAAAACGATGCGGATGCGCCGCTCAATTCCTTGCGTTGCTCCGTTAGGCTCTGCGCTGCCGGCGCAGCGGGTTGAAAATCAGGTGCTGGCGTCCAGCCGATAGCCTTGTTGATTTTGTCGTAAGTTTCGCGCGTTGCCCCCTCGACCGTCAGACATGTCGTTTCCACGCAACGCAGGAAGACCCATCCACCGTCTGTCTGAAACTGGAAGAAATTGGGCCGGCGAAACAGGTTTGTGCGGGGCGAGTGCTTCGTTTCCAGCGCCTCGCTGTACTGGCCAAAAAATCTGGCGGCATCCTCAACGTTGTCGAGCGCCACGCGAAAGACCAGCGGCGCGGATTTCGATTTCGCATCCTCGAATACGGCGTACCGATCACCCTTCCACGCCGCCGAAAGCGACTCGTCACGATTCTCTTTCTTAAACTGCTTCAATATTTCGCCGACCCCAAACTCGCCCATCGTATTTTCTTCAAGCAGCTTCCAATCGTCTGGCACCAGCCCTTTCCACTTCGGCAAGGCGACGACTTCAGGGTTGGTCCGGTTTAAATACAGATCGGGATGCAGAATCTGCTGCGTCGAAACCGGAGGATTTTCGAAGATCAGGTGAAGATCCTGCCAACCGGCATGGGCCTTCAGAAACTGCTGGGTAAATCCCGTGCCCGCGAGATAAGGAAAAAGCAATTCGTCGCGAATATAAATTGGCGCCTTGGCCAGGTTGGGGTCTTTGTCCATCTCGCTGACCGCGCTGGCGCGAATCAGCAGCGTAACGTCCGGCAATTCGCGCACTCCCACATTTTGATCCATCATTTCATAGTCAACCATCGCGGCCATGGCCGACCCCTCGCTCACCGAATCACGCGCCAGCTCGGCGTCATCGTTGGGCCGCGCAGCCTTAATCCAGCCATCAATGCGAAAAGACTGATCTTCGAGCGCGTGGGTCAATTCGTGGGACATCACCGTGCGCTGCTCGTCCACCGGAATCCAGTCCGCGATATAAAATTCCTTGGCTTTCGGATCGTAGAGTCCCGCGACTTGATCGGTCAGCACGTCGAGCATGAACGAATCGAGCGGAAAATTCTTGGGAATCAAGCCAAATGCTTCGAGGGTTTTCGCATCCGCGTAGCGCTCTTTGTCGTTCTTATCCTCCTTGTCTTCGCGAATCAGGTAGTCGCGAACTTCTTGTTTCGACCGCAGGCTCTTCTTCAACGGTTCCTTGATCGGTAAGGAAAGCAGCTTGCTCATTTGCGACAAAACCTGATCGGCGGCTTCGACGAATTGCGGGCTGGAACCGTGCCCCGTTTGCGACGAGGACACTTCGGACACAGGCGCGGTCACAGTTTTTGACGGTGAAACGGCTTGGCCGGCGCGCACGCCTAGAGCTAGCACTAACGTCAATAATGCGGCGCACAGTCCCGCGAACTTCTTCAGAAGCTTTGCCCCGGGGTGGCATCGCAGGCCGGAAAAAAAAGACATGCACTCCTCCGAAAACGATCGCTGCTCGAATCACGACGGGATTTCATGTGCGCCTCGTCCCGCGCAAAGACAGTTCCCGCCCAATCCATCCTAACTGAACAGGCGCTCTAGATTAAGACTCAACGGCCCGACATCCGTAAGCAGCCGCCGAACTTCGCCTGCCTCAACGCGTCAATGGTGTGATGCGGCCAGTTGCGCTTGAGATTTCCTTGATGGCGCTGAAAGCTACCAACGCGAATGTCCATTCATACCCTTAAAGTCTCCTCAAAACAGGCCGATTAAGTCCTGTCTTGCTTTGATTTTCGCTATTGTTCATCCCGGCACCCGGGAGTACCAGATTCGGCAACAACCGTCTCGGAGCCTCTCTCGCGGCTTTATAATCGAGGCACACACTGGAGCCAACCGTGAACCCTGAAAAAATCCTGGTGGTGGACGACGAAGAGGCCATCCGCGAAGTGGTCTCCACTCTTCTCGAAGCGCAGGGCTACCGCTGCACCGTGTGTGCCAATGGACGCCTGGCCTTGGAAGCCTTCCGCAAGGATTCCTTCGACCTCGCGCTGAGCGACATCGTGATGCCGGAGATGGACGGGCTGAAGCTTCTGGCGGAGTTGCGCAGCGAGGATCCTGATGTGCCGGTGATCATGGTCACCGCTATGCATGACATTTCGATTGCGCTCGAAGCCATTCGCGCGGGAGCGTACGATTACATTCTAAAGCCCTTCGAGAAAGATCAGCTTCACTTGAGCGTCCGCCGCGCGCTCGAGCACCGGCGCCTGGTAATGGAAAACCGTACCTATCAGAGCGACCTGGAACAATTGGTCGCCGAGCGCACCCAGCAGCTTTCCATCGCGCTGCAGGATCTTGAACAATCGTACGACTACACCTTGGAAGCACTCGGCGGCGCGCTCGACGCCAAGGACGCCGAAACCGAGGGACACTGCCAGCGGGTGACGGCTTTCACGATTACGATCGCCCGTTCGATGGGCGTTGATAAGGCGCACCTGAAACACATCGCCCGCGGCGCTTTTCTTCACGACATCGGCAAAATGGGAGTGCCGGACAGCATTCTTACCAAGCCCGGCCCACTCACCGCGGAAGAGCGCAAAATCATGCGTCGCCACTGCGATATCGGTTTCTCGGTTCTCGAGCGTATTCCCTTCCTCAAAGAAGCTGCCGAAATCGTTCTTTCGCATCAGGAATGTTACGACGGCTCGGGATACCCGCGCGGTCTGAAGGGCGATCAGATCCCCATAGGCGCCCGTATATTTGCCGTGGCCGACACACTCGACGCCATGATCTCCGACCGCCCCTACCGCAAGGCGTTGCCCATCGCGACTGCTCGCGAGGAAATCCAGCGCTTCTCCGGACGGCAATTTGACCCGAAGGTTGTGGAAGTATTCTTGTCGCATCCGGAGCAGCTCTGGCTGGATTTACACAATAAGGTAGGAGATCCGTTTCATCTGACTGAACTCGCACGCGTCTAGCGCGCCAGCGTCGCGAGTAATAATTTCATTCCCGCCGCGAAATCTTCCTCGGGCGTGATCAGGCTAACCACCAGAAATCCATCCGCTGAAAAATCGTAAAAGTGCCCGGGATGGGTATACACGCCCTCGGACTCCAGCAGAAACAGCGCAAAATCCTCATCCGATCGCGTCACCGGAATCCGCAGCACCGCATACCAACCCGCTTCTATTTCGTAACGAGTGCAAGCTTTTTGTGACTCGAGCTGAGCGTCAAGCTCGGCTAGATTTCTTCTGACTCGTCCCATGAGTTGCGCTTGAAATTCGTGGCGTTGATCGAGAAAGACCTGCAGCGCATGTTGCACCGGAGCATTCATCGAAAGAAACGTATCCGCAATGATTTCGAGTCTCTCCAGGGCCCGCGCCTTCAAATCCTCGGGGCCACTCGTGGCCAGCCACGCCGCCTTCATCTGCGGCAATCCGCAAATCTTGGATATCCCGCTCATGGTGAAGGTCAACGCCGCGGCATTCGCCGCGAATGTCGCTGGAGCGGTTTCCCTCAACGCGAAATCCAGGAACACTTCGTCCGCAACGATCGCCAGTTTTCGATCCAGACAAATCTCATTCAATTTGCTAATTTCGTTCAGCTTCGCGAAATGGCCGGTGGGGTTGTTCGGGTGAACCACGATTACGCCGCGCGTGCGGTCGGAGACGGCCCGCTCAAGCGAGTGCAGATCGATTTGCCAACCGTGATCGTAGATCAGTGGATACGGCACCAGCTTCACGTCTTGAATTCCTGCCAGGAAATCAAGGAGCGGATAACTGGGCTCCGGAATCAGAATTTCGTCGCCGGGATTGCACAGCACGCGAAATGCGAAGGAATAAGCTTCGCTGGTGCTGGTGGTCAGAATGATGTCGTCAACAGCGATCCGCGCCCCGTGGCTCGCGTAATAATCCACCACCGCCCGCCGCGCTGGTATCAGCCCGCATGGCTCCGGCTCGTAAACCAGCGCCTTTGGATTCGAGAGTGCTCTCAACATCGCGCCGGCGTGGTACCGAAAGCCACAGGTCGTCGGGTTTGAAGCGGTGAGGTCCAGGACCGGCTGGCCCGTTTCACGGCGTTTCGTAAGCGCCTCGCTCAGGCGGTTCGTCTCGAATTTCCAGTTGGTGCGTTCGGCAAACATTTCCCTCGGCTTGGACAAACGAATTATAAGCAAAGCACAAAAACAGAACACGGTCAGAATGACTCGGGGCTGAAACTATTTTGGAGGGAAGGTTTGGTGCGGTCGAGTGGATTCGAACCACCACGGTATTTCTACCGCCAGCCCCTCAAGCTGGTGCGTCTGCCAATTCCGCCACGACCGCGCCGTGTTGCAAGCTAACTTCGAGGACTAAGTCTGCCAAACTCTGCCACCGAACGCCAGATTTTCTGAATCGCGAGCGCAAAGTCCGCTACTTCTTTGGAGCCGGATTCTGCGCCGGCGCCGGTTGCTGCTGAACTGGTGCCGGTTGTTGTGTAGGCGCGGGAGCAGGCTGAAGTGGAAATTGTCCGGGTTGCGTTTGCACCGGTTTCGCCGGCGCCGGTGCGGTTCCGGACTTTTGGGTCTGCTCGAGAATCGATCCGGTTCCGAGTTGATCCGTAGGGGTGCGCTTCACCGACAACGTGAGCGACGTCATCATGAAAACAATCGCGCACCAGGTGGTCGCGCGCGACAAAAATGTCGCTGCTCCGCGAGGACCAAAGGCCGTCTGGCTGCCTGCCCCGCCGAAGGCACCCGCCAGGTCAGCCGCCGAACCGCTCTGCAGCATGATGACGATGATCAGCACGAAGCAGACCAGGACGTGCAGCGTGACCAGCACGAATGTCGCGCGCCACCCGATGGCGATGATCCCGATCGCAATTAACAGAGACAGCGCCCACTTCGCCCACGTTGGCATTTCCAAACTCCAATTTCGACTAGAAATTTACGATTGCGGCAAACGACTTGGCATCCAGGCTCGCGCCGCCCACCAGCGCGCCATCAATCTCCGCCTGCGCCATCAGACCCTTTATGTTGTCGGGTTTGACGCTGCCACCGTAGAGGATGCGAATCGCTGAAGCTTGCTCGGACGAAAACCGCGCAGCAGCCAAACTCCTGAGATATTCATGCACTTCCGCGGCAATTTCAGGAGTAGCAGTTTTGCCAGTGCCGATAGCCCAAACCGGCTCGTACGCAAGCAGAATACGCGAGAAGTCCTCATTGGTCAACGCGTGCAGACCGCCCTCGAACTGTCGCTTCAGGATGGATTGCGTGTGATTGGCTTCGCGCTCGGCCAGGCTTTCACCCACGCAGACGATCGGCGTCAGATTCGCCACCAAAGCAGCCTTCACCCTGCGGTTCACCGATGTGTCGGACTCGGCGAAGTATTGCCGGCGCTCGGAGTGTCCGATGATTACGAACCGGCTGCCCGTATCGGCGACCATACGCATCGAAATCTCGCCAGTAAATGCTCCCTCTGGCTCCCAATAGGCATCTTGCGCGGCGATAGAGATATGAGTGCCGCGCGTGGCTTCAACCGCCACGGACAGTGACGTGTACGGCGGCGCAACGATGATATCGCAGGAAGTTGTGCCGGCCACCAGCGGCTTGAACGCTTCGAAAAACGCGAGCGTCTCGCCCTGCGTCTTGAACATCTTCCAGTTTCCGGCGATTACCGGCCTGCGCACGGATTCTCCTGTCGGGGCATATGCCGCTCGCAACTGATTTGGAGTTCTAATTTTTCTCGGTGAGAGCTTCGACGCCCGGAAGTTTTTCACCCGCCAAAAATTCCAGCGACGCGCCCCCGCCCGTGGAAATATGCGTGATTTGCGATGCGACCCCGGACTGCTCGACCGCAGCCACCGAATCTCCGCCTCCGACGATGGAGGTCGCGCCTGCAGCTGACGCTGCCGCCACCGTTCTTGCAATCGCCAGCGTGCCCTGTGCGAACACCGGTTTCTCGAACATCCCCACGGGTCCGTTCCACAAAATCGTTCGGGCCGTCGAAATCTCCTTCTGGAACAGGCTAACCGTTGCCGGTCCGATGTCCAGCCCCATCCATCCTTCCGGGGTGTGGGCGATATCCGTCACGCGTGTTGCCGTGGAGTCAATGGATTCCGCAAGGACGTGATCAACAGGCAGTACAAAACGGAAATTTCGTTTCTCGGCTTCGGCCAGCAAATCGCGTGCAAGATCGAGCTTATCGTTTTCGACCAGTGACCTCCCGATCGGCAATCCTTGCGACTTCAGGAAGGTGTAGGCCATGGCCCCGCCGATCAGCATCGAATCCGCTAGCTTCATCAGATTTTGAACGATTTCAATTTTGTCGGAGACCTTTGCACCACCGAGTATTGCCACAAACGGCCGGTCCGGATTCGAAATCGCCTTCCCCAGATAAGCCAGCTCCTTTTCCATCAGCAATCCGGTCGCGGCCTGCCTAACAAACTTCGTGATTCCAACGACCGAGGCGTGCGCCCGGTGGGCGGAGCCAAACGCGTCGCACACAAACAGGCCGTCGCATAGCGCGGAAAGCTTGCGCGCGAATTCCGGATCGTTGGCTTCCTCTTCCGGGTGAAAGCGCACGTTTTCCAGGAGCAGGACTTCTCCCTCCCGCAGCGACTTACTTCGGGATTCCGCTTCGAAACCAACGCAATCGTCCGCGAATTTAACTGGCTTGCCGAGAAGTTCCTGAAGTTTCTTGGCAACTGGACCGAGGCTGTATTTCAGGTCCACTTTGCCTTTCGGACGTCCCAGGTGCGACGCCAAAATAATCCGAGCGCCTTTTTCCATGGCTAATCTTAGCGTCGGCAGCGTCTCGCGGATCCGAGTGTCGTCATCCACTGCGCCGTTGGACATTGGAACGTTGAAATCTACTCGAATGAAAACTCTTTTATTCTTCAGTTCGAGATCGCGAATTGAAAGTTTGGGCATGATTGTGTTTCGGCAGCCTCGCTGCTATGGATTCGATCGTTTTCAGAGGAAAATCTACGCGGCCGAAATGCGCATGACGGTTCGAATTTCTTCAGTCTTGTTTTTGCTCTCTACTACTAAAACTTTGCCGCCAGAAACTTGATCATATCGCGGCAACGGGACGAGTATCCCCACTCGTTGTCGTACCAAGCGAGGACCTGAATACAGTTGGTGCCCACCACGCGCGTATACGGCGCGTCCACGATGGAGGAATGCGGATTGCCCCGAAAATCAACCGAGACAAGTTCTTCCTCGGCAAATTCCAAAATACCTTTCATCGGTCCGTTCGCAGCAGTCTTCAACGCGGTATTCACGGTCGCGACAGTGGCTGGTTTATCCGTGAATACGGTCAGGTCCACCACACTCACGTTGGGTGTGGGTACGCGCATCGCGTAACCATCCAGCTTCCCTTTCAGTTCCGGAATCACCAATTGCAATGCTTTGGCTGCGCCGGTGGAAGTCGGAATCATCGAGAGCGCGGCTGCCCTTGCGCGGCGCAGATCCTTGTGCGGCAGGTCCAGCAGTTTCTGGTCATTGGTGTAGGAATGGATGGTGGTCATCGTTCCGACATTGATGCCGAACGTGTCGTGCAGGACCTTGGCAACCGGAGCCAGGCAATTCGTAGTGCACGACGCGTTGGAAATCACATCGTGCTTCGCCGGATCGTAGGTTTTTTCATTAACGCCCAAGACGATCGTATGGTCGGGATCCGTTGCGGGAGCCGAAATGATGACCTTCTTTACCGTCCCGCGAATGTGTTTGCGGGCGTCGGCCCCTTTGGTGAAGAGACCCGTTGATTCGATGACTATCGAAGCGCCCACGGACGACCAGTCAATTTCTCCAGGATCCTTTACGCGGAAGACTTTTACCGATTTTCCATCCACGGAAATTGTATCGTCGGTGTGAGTCACCGTGTTCGGCAGGTTCCCCAGAATCGAGTCGTACTTCAGCAGGTAAGCCAGCGTCTTCGAGTCGGTGATGTCGTTCACCGCCACGATTTCGATCGTCGGGTCGCCCAACGCCGCTCGAAAGATGTTGCGTCCGATACGCCCGAAACCGTTGATGCCTACCTTGATGGCCATGAATCCTCCGCGAAATGATGGTGCGGCGCTGACCGCACGGACGAAATAAAACTATTTTCCGAAACGGTGATGCTAGGATGTGCGCGCCAAAAAGTCAACGAGCAAGGGAGCCGAATTGCGAAGCCTGCGGAGACATTTCTGCAATCCCGTCAGTCAAATTGCTTTACCCGAATAACTTTATCGCCGGTGAACGTCACGAATGTGGTGCGCGCCGGGGGAGTTCCATAAATCCAATCCTCGGTTTCCGTTCCATCCGGATCGCGTTCGCGCACTTTATGCTCCGGACGTCCCAGCGCCGCCAGCACCATTTCGTGGTTCATCCCCACCAGCGCCTCGTGATCCATAATCGCCTGCTTGAATTGAGGCGGCAGCGTGTCAATCCAGTTGATCGCGCCGGAATGCTCCTTGGAAAAATCCAGAAAGGCCTGCAGGTCGGTCATCACGTCGTCCGCGCTCATGTCCGGCACGTCACGACCGTAATCAAGAATTAGCGTTCCACCCTGATTTTGCGGCTGCGCGACATCGTTGGATATCGGTGCGCCCGGTCCGCCGCCCATGCCAATCTGGACGTGGTCGCGAAGATTGAAATGGCCTTTCCCTCCCCCGTTAATTTCGATCACGATTTCTTTGGCGTGAAATTCGATGGAGGTAACTTGCACCGTATCGCCGACGTTCGCGGCCGGCGTATGCCCGTGCAGCGCGTTTCGCAAGTCCTTGTCGTCAATCTTTTTGCCCACTTCAATCTTGAATCCCTTTTTCCCGGAAGGAATCGGCTTTAACGCCTTGGCAAATTCCCCCGAAACATATCGCACGATTTCCATCCGCGATTGCGGCTGCAGCGGAGACTGCTTGCTGGAGGCCTGCTGCTGGACGGAGACGAACACATCCGCCCCCGGGCTCGGCACCGACGAGAAATCCGGTTGGCCTGGCAGCAAGTGTGACCGGTAGCGATTTACGTCGGCGGTGTCCGCGCCTAGGGCAAGGACGGCTGCGAGCGCGATTGTGGCGCGGGTATACATGAAAGTTGACAGCCCTATTCTAGTGCGATTCGACTCCCAGTGGTATGGATTCTAAACCACGGCAAGGGGTTGCAGAAATCTTCCATGCCTTTGACCGGCGATGGCGGATTGCGGAAGCCGCCTTAAATTTCTTCATTCTCCATACTTGAAACGATTGTTTCAACTATGATAGCCTCTTTTCATGACCCGGACCGTAAACGAAAAACGCCCAACGGAATTGCTGGACGCCATCGTTAATTACCTCGTGGTCCACGGCGTCGCTGACCTTTCGCTCCGGCCCTTGGCCAAAGCTATCGGCTCCAGTCCTCGCGGCCTGCTGTACTACTTCGGGTCGAAGGAAAAAATGGTGGATCGGGCTCTCGCGCGCGTCCGGGAAAACCAACGCGCGCTTTACGCTGAGATGTACCTTGCCAAGTTCAGATCACCATCGGCAGCATACCTCGCGATCTGGAAGCACATGTCCGCTCCGGAGTCGGAGCCCATGTTCCGGCTATTTTTCGAAGTCTACGGGCTCGCTTTGCGCCAGCCGGAGCGATTCCGACCATTTCTTCGCGAAACGATCGAAGATTGGTTGGACTCCGTCGCTGATGCCGATTTCCAGCGGCAATACGGGCGGCAACGCGCACGCGCTATCGCGACAGTTCTTCTTGCAGGTTTCCGCGGCTTCATGCTCGACTACTGTGCTTCGCACGACCGCAAGCGGCTCGACCAGGCCGTGGGCCTATGGTTGGAGTCCCTGGAAACGATTCCTCCTGATCTCAGTCCAAGTCGCAAAAAGGCACACCCATGAAAAATCGCGATAAAGTCCTAGCGCTGGTTGGACTGTTGGTGACGCTCGGTTTCCCGGCGCTTCCCACGGGCGCGTGGTACGACAAATATGTTGGCAAGCAGCATCTCGTCGGCTACGAGCTAATCTGGTGGGCAGTCGTCGCTTTGGTGCTGTTCTATGTGTTGCTGGCTGAAAAACGTCCGCTCGGCTCGATCGGATTCCGGGCGCCAGGAATTCGAGACATTCTTATCGGTCTCGGTGGAGGCGTAGTCATCCTCGCGGGTCTCGCCTTGATCTATATCGTGATATTTCCTGCGCTACACGTGAGCGAAAACCAAGCCATAAACCAAGTAGCGGCGACGCCCTTTTGGTGGCGCTTCATCACCGTGGTTCGCGCGGCAGTGGCCGAGGAAATATTTTTTCGCGGTTACGCGATCGAGCGAACGCAGGAACTCACCGGCAGTGTGCGAATCGCGGCCATCGTTCCCTGCGCGATTTTTGCTTTAGAACACGTGGGCTACTGGGGATGGTGGCACTTGCTGGTCGCGGGATTCGCCGGGGCCGTGCTGACCGCCCTATACATCTGGCGGCGAAACTTGTGGGTAACGATGCTTGCGCACTTCGTGGTAGACGGGGCTGCATTTCTGCTGGGCTAGGAATCAGCAGGTTTGAAAGTTGGCCGCGCGTTCCCTGTTCCTAGCGAGATGCAGCCTGGGCTTTCGGCAACGCGACAATCTTTTCCTGTTCGATTTTCTCGTGCGCCAGATGCGGTTCGAAGCAGCGGCGGCAGCGTGCTTCATACATGTTGCCGGCACCCACCACGATCAATTCCTCCGATGCGACTAGACGCTGGGTGTGAACGGCGGGATTTCCGCAGCGCATGCAAATCGCCAGAAACTTGACGATTTCCTCGGCGACTGCCAGCAAACGCGGCATCGGTTCGAATGGCCGGCCCATAAAATCCGTGTCCAGGCCCGCGACGATCACGCGCTTGCCCATGTCCGCAAGCTTGACGCAGCTTTCCACCACCGATTCCCCCAGAAATTGTGCTTCGTCAATTCCAACCACTTCCGTGCGCGGTGCAACCTTCGCAAGAATGTCTTCCCCGTCCTTCACCAGTTCGGAATCCAGTTCCAAGCCGGAGTGGGAAACGATTCCGCTTTTCGCGTAGCGCTGGTCAATCACGGGCTTGAAGATCTGCACGCGCTGCCGCGCAATCTCCGCTCGACGCAGCCTGCGGATCAGTTCTTCGCTCTTACCCGAAAACATCGGCCCGACAACGACCTCAATCCAGCCCATGTTGCCTTTCACGATGTCCACGCGCCCTCCCCTTATCTGTAACAAGAATTATATCGCATTGCTGATTTAGATTTGGCCGCCCGCGGAGCAAGCACATCCATCATTGGGATACCGACCGCGACGCTGCCGAATGAACGTCACGATTGAAAAAGGGCGCAAATGCATTGATCACCGCCACGCGAAACGCTTCCTGCCGGTTGATCAGGCCGTGCGTCAGGATCCCCCAGGCACCCTCACGATCGCGAATATTATGCATGCCTGCAAACTCATCAATCGCTTCGGAAAGTTCGACGCCATCATCAACCACCGTTTTCGCCAGCGAATCAGGCAACAAAATCGCGCCAGATTGTCCGAACGCGCCAAGTGAAGTTCCGTCGGTAACGTACGCCCAATTCTCCAGAAACACCCAGCGTTTACCGGCCTCGCTGACAATATCAACGTCGGGAATCACGTCAAGGTTCGGCATCACATCCGCGCCGGGAATCACGTCGATTCCGCCTTCGAGTCCCACGAAATATTTCCAGGGCTTATTTTCGGTCCGCGCCATCCGCACCAGAGCTTCGGCTCGCTGGCGTGCCCCAGTCATCAAATCTTCGCGCGATAAAGGAGTATGACGAACTCCGCTCGGAACTTCGACGCCCAGAATTTCAAAATCAATTTCGCGGGTGAGAGTGTTGCGAATCGAGGTGAGCGCTTCGGTGACGGCGTTGACCTTCGGACCACGCTTGCTGCCCACCGCGACAATGATTTTTTCCATGTCGCCGCGATTCTATCAATCTTTCCAGAGCTGGTTTTGTTTTTCTCGCGAATAGCGGGTAGTGAGAAATTCCTTCAAGGCCTCGACGCTGGCGAAAACCTGGTCGGAACATCCCAACATCCAGCCGCTAATTTCCACCGGCGGCAATGCGGTGACCAGATAAACGGGGATTCCCTTGCGGTACGCAACCGTCATTTCGGCCGAGGTGCCTCCGCTCTTTGCCAGCGCGTCCCAATAGCACACCAGGTAGTCCGCTTTGTTTTCGATCAGGTCCAGATCGAAGGCGATGATTTTTCGAACCACGCGGCGAAATCGTTCCAGGTCCGTTGTCTTCCACTCGCGGAAGTGTTTGACTTCTTCCTCGCTGAGATTCTTCTGCTCATCTTCGGCGGGATCGTAAACGCGATGCCCCAGATTCTCGCGCAAAAACGGCCCAAGTTTGCGGCGCCACAGGCGCCCGTTATCTTCCGCAAATTCGATGGGACCGCACAGGTAAGCAAGCATCCGATTTTCGCGGGTCACAATCTAGCACGACGCACTGCGGCTGCCTAGCTCGCGATGAAATTGGTCATTGTGAAAAAGATCTTCACAAATAAGATTTTCTGATTACCCGACGGAAGGAAATTTTAATCTGGAGCGGGATAAGGGAATCGAACCCTCGCCTCGACCTTGGCAAGGTCGCGTACTACCACTATACGAATCCCGCGCACGGCAAGATGTGCGACGT
>Ga0209006_10000316_pt1 | contig 48792 bp, 45 predicted proteins | sample JacPin_JW_Ref_O2_FD_188567 | JGI IMG/M metagenome (GOLD analysis project Ga0209006, IMG submission 188567) | Forest soil microbial communities from Algoma, Ontario, Canada - Jack Pine, Ontario site 1_JW_Ref_O2 (SPAdes) (version 2) | ecosystem: Environmental > Terrestrial > Soil > Boreal...
GCGGCCCGCCGACACCGCGGGGACAACCGCGGGGACATCGTCGGGGACATCGTCAATCCCCACGAAATCGCGATCTGGCTGCAGTCTCGGCGCGACGTCCCGCCTACCACGGGCGATAAGCGTGTGCTTGAGTGAGACTGTGGTCACATCAACCGAGCGGTTAGTCGATACGAACGGAGTGCGGCTTCGAGTCGTCGAGGCAGGCCAGCGCGGCGGGCCCGTGGTGGTCTTGGCGCACGGCTTTCCGGAACTGGCGTACTCGTGGCGCCATCAGATCCCGGCGCTGGCCGACGCCGGGTACCGCGTGCTTGCCCCCGACCAGCGCGGGTACGGCGGGTCGTCGAAGCCTGACGCGATCGAGGACTACAACATCGTCGCGCTGTGCGACGACGTCGCCGGCCTGCTCGACGATGCCGGCGCCGACCGCGCGGTGATCGTCGGCCACGACTGGGGCTCGATGGTGGCGTGGAACTTCGGCCTTCTGCACCCCGATCGCGTCAGCGGCGTGGTCGGGATGAGCGTGCCCCCGGTACCTCGCCCGCAGGCACCGCCGACAAAGATCTGGCGAGAGCTGTTCGGGGAGAACTTCTTCTACATTCTGTACTTTCAGGAACCCGGGGTCGCCGACACCGACCTGAGCCGCGACACGAAAGAAACGATGCTGCGGGTTTTCGGCGGTCCGCGGCAACCCGACGACACCGACGCACTCGCACGGATGCTCGCGCCGGGGTCGCAAGGTTGGGTGGAGCGGCTGCCCGAACCGACCGCGCTGGCCGACTGGATCAGCGAAGACGAGTTCGACCACTACGTCGCGGAGTTCTCCCGCACCGGTTTCACCGGCGGGCTGAACTGGTATCGCAACTTCGACCGCAACTGGGAACTGACCGCCACCACGCCCGCCGCCGCCGTCACCGTGCCGTCGCTGTTCATCACGGGCTCCGCGGATCCGGTCCGGCACTTCACCCGCTCCGACCGCGCCACGGAGGTGGCCAAGGGCGACTATCAGGAGCTGGTGATCGACGGCGCGGGGCACTGGATCCAGCAGGAGCGGCCCGATGAGGTCAACGAAGCGCTGTTGACGTTTCTGTCGCGATTGGAGCTGTGATGTCCGGTCCCCTGAATTTCGGCGTCTTCGTCACACCGTTTCACCCGGTCGGTCAATCCCCAACGGTCGCATTGGAGTACGACCTGGAGCGCGTCGTCGCGCTGGACCGGCTCGGCTACGACGAGGCGTGGTTCGGTGAACATCATTCCGGCGGTTACGAACTCATCGCATGCCCCGAGGTATTCATCGCCACTGCCGCCGAGCGCACCAAACACATCCAGCTCGGCACCGGAGTGGTGTCGCTGCCCTATCACCACCCGCTGATGGTGGCCGACCGGTGGGTGCTGCTCGATCACCTGACACGGGGTCGAACGATATTCGGCACCGGACCCGGCGCGCTCCCGTCTGACGCCTTCATGATGGGCATCGATCCGGTCGAACAACGACGGATGATGCAGGAGTCGCTGGAGGCGATTCTCGGGCTGTTCCGCGCCGCGCCCGGGGAACGGATCAGCCGGCACTCGGACTGGTTCACGCTGCGCGATGCCCAGCTGCACATCCGCCCGTACACCTGGCCCTACCCCGAGATCTCCACTGCGGCAATGATCTCTCCGTCCGGGCCGCGGCTCGCGGGCCAGCTCGACACCTCGCTGCTGTCTCTGTCGATGTCAGTGCCGGGCGGCTACGCGGCGCTCGAGAACACCTGGGAGGTGGTAGTCGAGCAGGCCAAGAAGTCCGGTCACGACGAGCCGGACCGGCGGGGCTGGCGTGTGCTCGGCATCGTGCACCTCGCCGATTCCCGCGAGGCGGCGGTCGATGACTGCACATACGGGTTGCAGGATTTCGCGGACTACTTCGGCGCCGCGGGCTTCGTGCCGCTGGCGGAGACTGTCGGGGACACTCAGTCGCCGCGAGAGTTCGTCGAAGCCTATGCGGCCACGGGCAATTGCTGCATCGGCACACCTGACGACGCGATCGAATACATCCAGGATCTCCTCGACCGCTCCGGCGGCTTCGGGACGTTCCTGATGCTCGGTCACGACTGGGCACCTCCCGAGGCCACCTACCACTCGTACGAATTGTTCGCCCGCAAGGTGATTCCGCACTTCAAGGGGCAATTGGAGGCACCGCGGGCGTCGCACGAGTGGGCGAAGGGCAAGCGGAACGAACTGCTGGGCCGTGCGGGCGAAGCCATCTTCAAGGCGATCGGCGAACACACCGACGAGTTGAAACTTCAGAGCGACGCCGACGGGCAGGTGGGGGCACCTCCCGCTCGCGGGGGACGAAGCGACCCGGGGATCGGTAAAGCCTGATGCGCGCGGCTGTTCTCCGCGACGGCCACATGGTGTGCCGCGACGACGTCGACGAGCCCGTACCGGGCCCGGGGCAGGTTTTGGTCGACGTTCGTGCGTGCGGAATCTGTGGTTCCGACCTGCATTTCGCCAAGTACGGTGATGAGGTCGTGTCGCTCATGGGTCAGCTGAAGGGCATGCCGACACGCGGCGTCACGGTCGACTTGTCGAACGACGTGTTCATGGGCCACGAGTTCAGTGCCGAAGTGCTGGAGGCCGGGCCTGACACCGACGCGCCAGCGGGGACCCTGGTCACGTCGATCCCGGTGCTGTTGTCCGCGAAAGGTTTCGACACGATCGGCTATTCGAACACCTTGCTCGGCGGTTACGCGGAGCGAATGCTGTTGTCGGCACCGCTGTTGGTGAAGGTTCCCAACGGGCTGGACGCACGTCACGCGGCGCTGACCGAGCCGATGGCCGTCGGCCTGCACGCGGTCAACAAGTCCGACATCGACCGCGGTGAGACCGCGCTGGTGCTCGGCTGTGGGCCGATCGGGATGGCCATCATCGGGGCGCTGGCTCACCGCGGCGTAGAGAGCATCGTCGCGGCGGACTTCTCACCGAAACGCCGGGAGTTGGCCGTGACGATGGGTGCCCACCAGATCGTCGATCCGGCCGACGAATCGCCGTTCGACACAATCACCCCCGCGGTGGTGTTCGAGGCGGTCGGCGTTGCGGGAATCGTCGACGACGTGTTGCGCCGGGCGCCAATTGGCAGCCGGGTCGTCGTCGCCGGCGTCTGCATGCAACCCGACACCGTGCACCCGTTCTACGCCATCACCAAAGAGATCAACATCCAGTTCGTGCTGGCGTACGACCCGCTTGAGTTCGCCGAATCGTTGCGCGCGATCGCGGAGGGCGAAATCAACGTGGCCCCGCTGATCACCGGCGAAGTGGGGCTTGGAAGCGTCGGTGCAGCATTCAACGACCTGGCCAGCCCCGGCGAGCATTGCAAAATTCTGGTCACACCGCACGGGTGAGCACCGGTAGGGTGCCACGTGTGTCGATCACCGGAGCCGCGGGGCCGGCGACAATCAACACCGGAGCCGCGGGGCCGGCGACAATCAAGCCCGCAAAGGCGCTGGTGCGCAATGCAATCCTGGTGGCCATCGCCGCGCTCACCATCGGAAGTGTGTCGGCGTGCGACAGCCAGTCCGGCCCCTCGTCACCGGCAGCCGGCCCGGACAACAGACAGGTCACCGTCGTCGGCGCCGGGCAGGTGCAGGGCACGCCGGACACGCTCACCGCCAACGTGTCGATCGACGCCACCGCGCCCGACGTCACCGCCGCGATGAATCGGTCCAGCGACCGCGCCCGGGCCGTCATCGATGCGCTTGTCAACAATGCGAAAGTCGACCGCAAGGACATCAGCACGTCGTCGGTGAACCTGCAGCCGCAGTACGGCCCCGACTCGCCGGCGATCACCGGCTACCACGCGAGCAACTCGCTGGCCGTGAAGATCCGCAACCTCGGCTCGGCGTCGCAGACACTTGCGCTGATCGTCAGCACCGGCGGCGACGCCACCCGGATCAACTCTGTCGATTACTCCATCGAGGACGATTCGCAGCTGGTGAAGGACGCGCGGGCGCGGGCGTTCGATGACGCCAAGGCCCGCGCCGAGCAGTACGCGCAGCTGTCGGGGCTCGAGCTCGGCAAGGTCATCTCGATCTCGGAGGTGGGCGGGAGCGCATCGCCGCCGGCCCAGCCGATGCCGCGCGCGGCGGCCGCACCGGTTCCGCTGGAGCCGGGCCAGCAGACCGTCAGCTTCTCTGTGACGGTGATCTGGGAACTGCGTTAACCCGCGCGGAGATTGCGGCGAATCACGCCTCGTACACCCGCGGATCCAGCGTGCCGATGTATGGGAGGTCGCGGTAGCGCTCGGCGTAGTCCAGCCCGTAGCCGACGACGAACTCGTTCGGGATGTCGAAGCCGACGAAGTCGATCTCGACGTTTGAGCGCACCGCGTCGGGCTTCCGGAGCAGCGTGCACACCCGTAACGACCGCGGGTGCCGGGCGGCGAGGTTGCGCAGCAGCCACGACAACGTCAGCCCGGAGTCGACGATGTCCTCGACGATCAGCACGTCGCGGCCGTGGATGTCGCGATCCAGGTCCTTGAGAATGCGCACCACGCCCGACGACGAGGTCGACGAACCGTACGAGGCGACGGCCATGAACTCCAACTGCGTCGGCAGCGGGATTGCGCGGGCCAGGTCGGTGACGAACATGACCGCACCCTTGAGCACGGTGACCAGCAGCAGGTCGTCGCCGTCGCGTCCGATCAGGCCGCGGTAACGCTCACCGATCGCGGCGCCCAGCTCGAGCGTGCGGTTCTGGATCTGGCTCTCCGTGACCAGCACCGACTTAATGTCGCCCGGGTACATGTCGGCTGCCGCCTGTGCTGCCACGCACACAGCGTGCCATGCCGGCACAGCGCAGACCACCGTGATGGTCAGACCGGTTCGCAGTGCAGCCGCAACGTGCCGTCGCTGCGGGCCGCGATCAGTCGCTGCCTGCGCAGCGAAGACCCCACGGCCACGCCGCCCTGGCCGTGCCAGTTCATCACCAGATCGTCGACCCGACGAATCTGGTCGTCGGTGAGACCGGTCGCCCCGCCCGCCATCAGCCAGCCGCGAATCACCCTGCGGCGCAGCGCATCCGGCAATCCGGTCAAGCGGCTGGCGTCGAGTCGGGCGTCGATTCCAGGATCACCGATTGCGACGTCGAGCTGACCGCCGGCGAGGTCGTCCAGGGCGTCGCAGTCCTCGCGCAGCGCAGCCGCGGTGCGAGCCAGCGCCTCCGCGACCCCGCCGCCGAGCACGTCCTCGAGCAGCGGAAGCACCTCGGTGCGCAGCCGCACGCGCGTGTAGAGCGGGTCGGAATTGTGCGGGTCACACCAGGGTGTCAGGCCAAGTTCGTCGCACGCAGCATGCGTCACGGCCCGCCGCACACCCAGCAGGGGCCGGCACCACGGTGGCTGATGCGGCCGCATGCCGGCAAGCGATCGCGAACCCGAGCCGCGGCCGAGACCCAGCAGAACCGTCTCGGCCTGGTCATCGAGGGTGTGTCCGAGCAGCACCGGCGCACCGTCGCTCGCCTGAAGCAGAGCCTCATACCGCGCGGACCGCGCCGCGGCTTCCGGCCCGCCGCGCCGTCCCACCACCACGGGCAGAACCCGTGCGTCCGCGCACCCGACCTGGCGCGCCTGCGAGGAGGCCCGATCGGCGATCGCCCGGGAATCAGGCTGCAGGCCGTGGTCGACGATCAGCGCGGTGGTCAACCGCAGGCCGGCGGCCACCGCGGTCAGCGCCAACGAGTCGGGGCCACCGGAAAGCGCTACACACCAATGCTTTTCGTCAATAGGGTAGCGCAGTGCGAACGCCGATACGGCGCTCCGTAATGCGGCTACAGAACCCGTTTGATCCATCGCGTGGGCTTGTCGATTTCGTCGGGCAGCGGCAAGGTGTCCGGACCCGACCAGATGGCGTTGAACCGCTCCATGCCGACGCGCGACACCACCTCGTCGACGAACGCCTTGCCGCGGGTGTACTGGCTGATCTTGGCCTCGAAGCCCAACAGCGCGCGGATCAACCGCTGTAGCGGCGCCGGACGGCGCCGTCGTCGTTCATCGAAGCGCCCTCGGATCGTCGCCACCGTCGGCACCACCGCGGGTCCGACGGCGTCCATCACGTGGTCGGCGTGCCCCTCGAGCAGCGTGCCGAGCACCAAGAGCCTGTCCAGGGCCTGGCGCTGCGGCTCCGACTGCAGTACCCGCAACAGGCCAATGATCCCGTTCGAGTTCGGGTCGGCTCCAGTGCCGTCGCGGCGTTCGCGGACATAGCCGGCCAGGCGGCCCATCACACGTCCGAAGTCCTCGCCGGCCTCTTCGGTGATGACGCCCAGCGCCGACGACATGTAGCCGGCCAGCCACGGGTTCGCCGTGAACTGCACCCGGTGGGTCACCTCGTGCAGGCACACCCACAACCTGAAATCTCTTGGCAGCAGACGGAGTTGGCGTTCGACAGCGATGATGTTCGGGTAGATGAGCAGGAGCTTTCCGCCACCGCCGGCAAATGGGTCGTACTGGCCGAGAATCCCCGACGCGACGAATGCCAGCACGGCACCGGTCTGTGCGCCGGTGATCCGCCCGCGCAAGAATCCCGCAGGTGCGTCGCCGCCGCCCGTCATCACGCGCATCGACTCCGCGGCGAGCCGTACCCAGTGCGGCCGGTCCACGATCATCGCGTCGGGCACCTGCCCGCCGGGCACAAGCCCGGTGACATCGCGAACGGGGACCTCTGCGCGGCGCGACGATTCAGCGAGCTCGGTGATGGTCTGGTGCTGGGTGTAGTCACTGGACGGTGGGGCGGGACGGGCGAGCCGGGCGCCCGCGGTGGCCGCGAAGTCCCAGTCGACCGCGCGCCCAACCGTGAGCCTGCGGCTCTCGTCGGTTGACGTCATCAGGCACACCCGCACGATCGCAGCGTCGCGGCGAGGGCGTCGATCGCGGTGCGTCCGGTCGGCCCCGCGTTGTTGGACATCAGCGAGAACGTCAGCACCCGCCCGCCGACGTCGGTGACGATGCCGGCCAGGGTGTTGATCGCTGTCAGTGAGCCGGTCTTGGCCCGCAGCCAGCCGGCCGCATCGGCGGTTTGATCGTCGACGAACCGGTCGGACAGGGTGCCGCTGCCGCCGGCGATCGGCAGCAGATCCAGTAGCGGTCTCATCGTCGGTTGCGACGTGCCCGCGGCCGTGGCGATCACCTCGTCGAGCGTCTTCGCGGTGAGCCGATCGTCCACCGACAGCCCGCTGGAGTCCATCAATCGCGCTCCCGCCATGTCGACGCCGGCTGCCGAGAGTCGACTGGTGACGGCATCCACCGCTCCGCCGAAGCTGGCGGGCTTGCCCATCGCGACAGCGACCTCGCGGGCGATGCACTCGGCCATCACGTTGTCAGAGTGGTTCATCATCTCGTTCAACCGATCGATCAGCGGAGCCGATTGCACCGATGCGAGCTGTCGGCCGTCGCGCATCGGAACGGTGGCCATGGTGACGGCCTTCGGGTCGACGCCCAGAGCCAGCGCCAGCGCCTGACCCGCGTCGAGTGCGGGCGTGACGGACCGCACCGACTCGGGCGTGAGCGGTTGGATGCGCCCGGCGTCGACCATCACCGCCTCGATCGGCGCGATGTCTCCGCCCAGGATGTCGGCCGGGTCCCAGCCGGGGGCCAGCGAGGGCCCGCTGAAAGCGCTGGCGTCGACCTGGATCGCGGTCACCTTGATGCCGCTGCCCCGCACCTGCTGCGCCAGGTCGGAGATGCGGGCGGCGTTGCGGTACAGCGCCTCGGAGCCGGGCGGCGCGGAGGACAGCGTGGGATCGCCGCCGCCCACCAGCACGACGACGCCAGGCTGGCGGTTCTGATCGGCCGCCACCACGGTGGTGGTCTGGCGGGCGTCGTGGTCGAGTGTGAGCAGCGCCGCGCCCGCGGTCAGCACCTTGTTGGTGGACGCCGGCAACATCGGCACGGACGAACCCTGCTCCCACAGCTGGGTATTGGTCAGTGCGTCGGTGACTCGCCCGGTCAGCGCGCCGAGGTCCGGATTGGCCAGCGGCTGGCGCAACGCAGCGGCCAATCCGGTGAGGGTCGGCTTAGGGGCGGTGTCGGCCACCGGCACGACGGCGGGCTTTGCGGTCGGGGGTGAGGGGGTGCCCGCCACCGCGCGGGCACTGCGGGTGGCGCCGCCGTCGGCCAGCACCAAAGCCAGCGCCACCACGATCACGACCGCCGCCAGCACGATCACGCCAATCAAGAGATGGGTGGAGCGCCGCCACCGCGCCGGACGCATGTAGTGCAGGGTAGCGCTCCACTATGGTTAGTCCCCGACGCTCAGACGCTCAGACACTCAGAAGTGAAGGAGTCCGGCGGGTGCAATTCGACGTGACCATTGAGATCCCGAAGGGCCAGCGCAACAAGTACGAGGTGGACCACGTAACCGGACGGGTCCGGCTGGACCGCTACCTGTACACCTCAATGGCCTATCCCACCGACTACGGGTTCATCGAGGACACCCTCGGCGAGGACGGCGACCCGCTCGATGCGTTGGTGCTGCTGCCGCAGGCGGTGTTCCCCGGCGTGATCGTCGAAGCGCGGCCGGTGGGCATGTTCCAGATGACCGACGAAGCCGGCGGCGACGACAAGGTGCTCTGCGTACCGGCCGGCGACGTGCGGTGGGACCACATCAACGACATCGGCGACGTGCCGTCCTACGAACTCGAGGTCATCAAGCACTTCTTCGAGCACTACAAGGACCTGGAGCCGGGGAAATACGTCAAGGCAGCCGACTGGGTCGGACGCGAGGAGGCCGAGGCCGAGGTGCAACGGTCCGTGGAGCGGTTCCGTGCCGAAGGACACTGACGCGCTGCCGCTGAAACCACCGCGTTACGGCTTGTTACAGGCACGTCAAATCTTCCTTCCGCGATAGAAACGCGGGGCCTGCGCGCCTGATCATGGCGGTTAGAACCACCATGAGAGGGCGGGCCCGAGAGTGTTGATGCATCAAGGTATCGGCCTGGACGCCTACAACGATCTGCCGAGGCAGAAGGCGGTGCACGCCTTCTACGAATGCTGCAACTGCGTTGTGTTGGCCGGCGACCTCGCCGCGGGACGTCCCTACCGAAGTCACGACGAGTTGTTCCGTCGCGCCGACACACTGCTGTTCGCGTTGTCAGAGTCGTCGGTGGAGACGATCTTGCAGGCCTACCCGCACATCGGACGGCGGCCGCGAAGCACGAAATCGGCGGCCGAGCAGTGCTCGGTGTGGGATCCGCGACCCGAGGTGATGGGCGCCCTCGACTCCGCCGCGCAGCGGTACGCCGCGCGGTTCGGGTTCAGCTTCGTGATGTTCGTCGGCGACACCGACGCCGAAGGGGTGCTGGCGGCCATCTCCGATCGCCTGCATCACGAGACCGAAACCGAGCGCAAAGTGGTCCGCAACGAGCTGGCCAAGATCAATCGCACCCGGCTGGAGCGGATGCTGGGGCCCGAGGGCGGATACCACAACTGGTAGGCCGTGCCCCTCGGCGCATTATGGTCGGGTGAGCGACGTCATTGGAGGTCACTGCGATCCGCGGTTCGACACGCTGCGGACGGCACTGGCTGAAGAAATCAGCAGCGGCGAGGAACTGGGTGCGGCCATCGCGGTCGACATCGACGGCGTGATGGTCGTCGACATCTGGGGCGGTCACGCCGACGCGGCCAAGACCCGCGACTGGGGTCAAGACACCATCGTCAACCTGTGGTCGTCCACCAAGCCGGTGTCCTCGCTGGCGGCGCTGGTGCTCGCCAGCCGCGGCCTGCTCGACGTCTTCGCTCCGGTCGCCGAGTACTGGCCGGAGTTCGGTGCCAATGGCAAGCAGGACATCGAGGTTCGGCACATCCTGAGCTTCACGTCCGGCGTGTCCGGCTGGGACGCACCGTTCACGATCGAGGACGTGTACGACTGGCAGAAGGCGACATCTCAGCTGGCCCGGCAGGCGCCGTGGTGGCCGCCGGGCTCCGCGTCCGGCTATCACCTGCTGAACTACGGGCACCTGGTCGGGGAGATCGTCCGCCGGGTCAGCGGGAAGACACTGAAAGAGTTCGTCCGCGAGGAGATCGCAGTGCCGTTGGACGCTGACATCCAGATTGGCGCCCGTGACGAGGACGAGGGCCGCATCGCCGAGGTGATCCCGCCGCCACCGCTGCAGATTCCGCTCGACGTGCTGCCGAAGGACAGCCCGATGTTCAAGACGTTCAGCGCCCCAGAGATGGTCGGCGCCGAGGTCGCCCACACGGCGGCGTGGCGGCACGCGGACATCGGCGGGGCGAACGGCCACGGCAACGCACGATCGCTGGTGCGTGCGCTGTCACCGATATCGCTGGGCGGCAAGGCAAATGGCGTACAGCTGCTGAGGCGGGAGACAATCGACCTGATCTTTTCCGAACAGTCGAACGGCATCGACGAGATACTGGCGGTTCCGCTGCGCATGGGCATCGGTTTCGGTCTGCCGGAACCGATGAGCTTTCCGATGATCCCCGAGGGGAGGATCTGCTTCTGGGGCGGCTGGGGCGGTTCGGCGGTCACCATGAACCCCGATCAGGGGGCGACGTTCTCGTACGTGATGAACAAGATGGGGCCCGGCACCACCGGGACGGAGCGCACCCTGAGGTACTCGAGGCTGTTCTATGAGGCGCTGGACTGAAAACTGCCTCCGAAACTGTCGCCGAAACTGAAGCGGCTGCGGTCGTCTGCGGCGTGTCCTCGCAGCCGCGTCAGTGTCGCGGCGACGACCCCGCCCGCGTCTTCATCAGGCTGGCGACCGTCGTGACGATGAGCGTCAGCACGATCACACCGAGGCTGGCCAGCGTCGGTATCTCCGGCACGTCGACGTAGCCGCCCCCGTTGATGAACGGCAGCTTGTTCTCGTGCAGCGCGTGCAGCAGTAGCTTCAGCCCGATGAAGCACAGGATCACCGCGAGACCCTGCGGCAGGTAGACGAGCCGCTTCAGCAGACCGCCCAGAAGGAAGTACAGCTGGCGCAGTCCCATCAACGCGAACACATTCGCGGCGAACACCAGATACGGCTCGCTTGTCAGGCCGTAGATGGCGGGAATGGAGTCAAGCGCGAAGACGATGTCGGTGGTCGCGAGCGCCACGATGACCAGGAACATCGGCGTCATCAGCCGCTTGCTGCCGTCCCTGACGTACAGCTTGAGGCCTGCCCAGCGGTCCGTCGTGCTCAGGTGAGTGCGGGCGAACCGGACCACCCGGTTCTCCGCGTCGTCGCCGCGGTCGTTATCGCGGGCCAGGCGAAGGCCGGTGTAGATCAGGAACAGCCCGAAGATGTAGAAGACCCAGGAGAACTGATTTATCGCCACCGCGCCGACGGCGATGAAGATGCCGCGGAACACCAGGGCCAGCACGATGCCGACGAGAAGTGTCTGCTGCTGGTACTTCTTCGGCACGTTGAAGCTGGCCATGACGATCATGAACAGGAACAGGTTGTCCACGGACAGGCTGTATTCGGTGAGCCAGCCCGCGAAGAACTCGAGCCCGAACCGGCCGCCGTGGGAGAACCACACCCAGCCGCCGAAAGCCAACGCGAGGCAAATGTAGATCGTCAGGTAGATCGCGCATTCGCGCATGCTCGGTTCGTGCGGGCGGCGCCCGATATAGACCACATCGAACAGCAGCACCGCGATCGTCACACCGAGAGTGACGATCCACTCGAGTTGGGAGACGTTCATTGAAGCCTCCGGTCGTCGCGAAACGCCGGAGGTCTCTTCCGCCGCAACGGCGGCCCACGGGCCGGTCGTCCGATGACGGTCGACGTGATGACGACTCCGCGGCTGGGGAATACTCCCCTCCGCCTCCAGTCTCTCACGCCGCCGAAGTTGCCACCGTGACGGTCCCGAGCGGCGGGGAATCCCCTATGGTCGCTGTTGCGATGTGGGCATTTCCCGACGATCCGATGGAGCACAGATGAGCCAGGGCCAGTTGCCCGGGGTGTTCGGCACTGTGCAGCCGATCCTCGAGCACTACGGGTATCTGGCGGTCGGTGGTTTCGTGCTGCTCGAAGACTTCGGCGTCCCCGTACCCGGCGAGGTCATCATGATCGCGGCGGCAATTTTCGCCGGTGCGGGGCACATGAACATCGCGCTGGTCATTCTTGTCGCTGCGCTCGGAGCGATCATCGGTGACAACATCGGCTTCGTCGTCGGACACTTCGGCGGCCGCCCGCTCCTCGAACGGTTCGGGCGCTACGTCTTCCTCACCCCGGAGCGGCTCGACCACGCCGAGGACTACTTCAACCGCCACGGCGGCAAGATCGTCGTGATCGCCCGGTTCGTCGAGGGCCTGCGCCAGGTCAACGGCATCCTTGCGGGCACCGTCGGCATGCACTGGCTGAGATTCCTCGGGTTCAACGCACTGGGCGCGGTGCTGTGGGTGTGTTGGTGGTCGCTGCTCGGCTATTTCGCCGGCCAGAACATCAGCGAGATCTACGACGCCTTCGACCGGTACAAGTGGTTCGTGATCGGCGCGGCCGCGGTGATCGTCGTCGCGTTCGTCGTGCATCGCGTCCGCCGCCGACAGGCGTCCGCCGCGGAGACGACGTGACCGACGCGGGCACCCCGACCGGACCCATCACCCGGGGCAGCGTCGCGCGGGTCGGTGTCGCCACGGCGGCGACCGCGCTGTGCGGCTATCTCGTGTTGTATCTCGCGGCACGCGATCTGGATCCGGCGGGCTTCTCGGTGTTCGGGGTGTTCTGGGGTGCGTTCGGCCTTGTCACGGGTGCGGCGAACGGTCTGCTGCAGGAGACGACGCGGGAGGTGCGCTCCGCGATGTATGTGGCGGGGACGCCGGGACCGCAGACGCATCCGCTTCGCGTGGCGGCGGTGATCGGGGTGGTGGCCGCCCTGGTGATAGCGGGTAGTGCGCCGCTGTGGGCGGGACATGTGTTCGTCGAGGCGCGGTGGACCAGCGTCGTGCTGCTCAGCGTGGGCCTGGCGGGGTTCTGCATGCACGCGACGCTGCTGGGCATGCTGGCCGGCGCCGGGCGGTGGACGCAGTACGGCTCGTTGATGGTGACCGACGCCGGGATGCGGGTCACGGTGGCGGCCGCGACGTTCGCGATGAGCTGGGGCCTGGTGGGTTACCTGTGGGCGACGGTGTGCGGTGCGGTGGCGTGGCTGGTCATGTTGGTGGCGTCCCGGACCGCGCGGGCGGCCGCGCAGCTGGTCGCCTACGTCGACACCGCGACATTTCTGCGCGGTGCGGCGCACGCGGTCGCCGCCGCCGGGGCCAGCGCGATCCTGGTGATGGGCTTCCCGGTGCTGCTGAAGGCGACATCGGGGGACCTGGGATCGACGGGCGGCGTAGTGATCCTGGCGGTGACGCTGACCCGGGCGCCGCTGCTGGTGCCGCTGACCGCAATGCAGGGCAACCTGATCGCCCACTTCGTCGACCAGAGCACCGAGCGGATGCGTGCGCTGGTCGGGCCGGCCGCGGTGGTGCTCGGCCTCGGCGCGGTCGGTGTGGTGACGGCCGGGCTGGCCGGGCCGTGGCTGTTGCGGGTCGGGTTCGGCGCCGACTACCGCGCCGACGGGGCGCTGCTGGCCTGGTTGACCGCTGCGGCGGTGTCGATCGCGCTGCTGACGTTGACCGGCGCGGCGACGGTTGCGGCGGCGATGCACCGGGCGTACTCGCTCGGCTGGATCGGCGCGACCGTGGTGTCGACGTTGCTGCTGTTATTGCCTCTGCCGCTTGAAACCCGGACGGTGGTGGCGCTGTTGTGCGGGCCGCTGGTGGGGATCGCCGTCCACACCGCGGCGCTGAGTATGGTCAGGCAGACCGGCCCGGCACCACTGCCGCCGGCCCCCTGACGTGTATTTTTGTTGCATCGACACCCGCTACCCGGACGTCTGGATCGTCGTCCCCGCCTACAACGAAGCCGCCGTGGTCGGCGAAGTGATCGCCGACCTGCGGTCGGTTTTCGACCATGTCGTGTGCGTGGATGACGGTAGTCAGGACGACACCGCAGCCGTCGCGCTTCGCGCGGGCGCTCATGTGGTGAGGCACCCGGTGAATCTCGGCCAGGGCGCGGCGATCCAGACCGGCATCGAGTACGCCCGCAGCCAACCCGGCGCCGAGGTGTTCGTGACGTTCGACGCCGACGGGCAGCACCGCGTCAAAGACGTGATGAGGATGATCGACAGGCTCACCGCAGAGGACGTCGACATCGTGATCGGAACCCGGTTCGCCGATCAGGGGGTGCACAGCGAGGTGCCGGTGCTGAAGCGAATCGTGTTGCGCACGGCGGTGTGGCTCAGCCCGCGCAGCCGACGGCTGAACCTTTCCGATGCGCACAACGGGCTGCGAGTGTTCAACCGGACGGTGGCCGGGGGTCTCGACATCGCGATCAGCGGGATGGGCCACGCCAGTGAGATCATCGCGCTGGTGGACGAAAACAATTGGCGGGTAACGGAAGAGCCCGTCGAGATCTTGTACACCGACTACTCGAAGTCCAAGGGTCAGCCGCTGGTGAACGGGGTCAACATCGTCTTCGACGTGTTTCTTAGGGGAAAGAAATCCCGATGAACTGGATTCAGGTTCTGGTGATCGCGGCGGTGGTTTCGCTGCTGGTTTTTCTGTTGCGGTCGCGCGGTTCGATGCAGGCGAGGGCCTGGGTGAAAGTCGGGTATGTGGTGTTCGTGATAGCGGGCATCTACGCGGTGCTGCGGCCCGGCGACACCACCGTGCTGGCGCACTGGCTGGGGGTGGGCCGCGGCACAGACCTGATGCTGTACCTGCTCATCGTCGCGTTCGCATACACCACGCTGAACACGTACTTGCACTTCAAAGACGTCGAGTTGCGCTACGCGAGGCTCGCCCGGGCGATCGCGCTCGAAGGCGCGCAACGACCGGACAGTTAGGCGCTCTGCGTCTGCCGGAAGTACTCGACTGTCCGACGAACGCCTTCGTCGAGTCTGACTTTCGGGCACCAGCCGAGGATCATCTCGGCGAGCCGGACGTCCAGGCACGATCGTTTCAAGTCGCCGAGGCGGGGCGGAGCGAACTCCGGATCGTCGGGCGCGCCGACGGCCTTGGCTACGGCTGAATGCAGCTGGCGGTCTGAGGTTTCCACGCCGGTGCCGATGTTAAAGCGTTGCCCGCCGCCCTTCGGCCCGGCCGCGCGGACAAACGCGTCGACGACGTCGTCGACGTAGACGTAGTCGCGGGTGTTGGATCCGTCGCCGAAGATCTTCGTCGGCTTTCCGGACAGCAGGGCCTGAGCGAAGATCGCCACCACTCCAGCTTCGCCGTGCGGGTCCTGGCGTGGGCCGTAGACGTTCGCGGGCGCGATGTGCGAGCAGTCGAGGTCGTAGAGGTGGCGGAAGGTGTTCAGGTAGATCTCGCCGGCGACCTTGCCGGCGGCGTACGGGGACGCCGGGTCCGTCTTGATCGACTCGTCGGTGGGGTACTTGTGTGGCGTGCCATAGATCGAGCCACCCGACGAGGTGTGAACGACCTTGCGCACCTTCGCTTTCCGTGCTGCATCGGCGAGCCGAACGGTGCCGACCACGTTGACCTCGGCGTCGTGGTAAGGATCGGCCACGGAGCTGCGCACATCGATCTGGGCGGCGAGGTGGAACACGACTTCGGGTTGGTGGGTGGCGAGTAGACCGCCGAGGTCGGCGGTGACGATGTCGGCTTCCACGAAGGTAAAGTTCGGACTCCGGGTGGCGTCTTCGAGGTTGGCCGCGCGGCCGGAACTCAGGTCGTCGAGCCCGACGACATCGTGTCCGTCGGCAAGCAGCCGGTCGACCAGCGTCGACCCGATGAATCCGGCACCCCCGGTGACCAGTGCGCGCATCGGTTCACCATACCGACGGGCATTGGCAAGAAGCTTGGACTGCGTTGGCAGCTCAGCCGTCGGTAACCGGTACCGGGCCTCGTACAGTCGAGGAGAACCGACGACCAGCCGAAGGGACATATGGCAGCCCGCACGGCCTGCATTCCCCGGGTTGGGTTGGTCGCCGGGCTCCTGGTCGTCGTGGCGCTGGTAGTGCGGGCCCTTCTGGCGTTCCGCGGCTACTTCTACTGGGACGACCTCATCCTCACCGGCCGCGCCGGCACGCAGAACATCTTCTCGGCGTCATACCTGTTCGACGACCACGACGGCCATGTCATGCCCGCGGCATTCCTGTCCGCGGGTGCCATCACCCGCCTCGCCCCGCTGAACTGGGTCGGCCCGGCGATCAGCCTCGTCGTGGGCCAACTTGTCGCCTCGCTCGCCCTGCTGCGAGCGCTGCACGTCATCCTCGGCTGGCGGCCGGTACTTCTCATCCCGCTCACGTTCGCGCTCTTCACACCGCTCGGCATCCCCGGCTATGCATGGTGGGCCGCCGCGCTGAACTCACTTCCGATGCTGGCCGCGATGTCCTGGGCGTGCGCTGACGCGATCCTGCTCATCCGCACCGGCAACCAGCGCTATGCCGTCACCGCGCTGACGGCTTACATCGTCGGTCTGTTGTTCTTCGAGAAGGCCGCCGTCATTCCCTTCGTCGCCTTCGCCATCGCCGCGCTGCTGGCGCACGTCGCCGGCGACAGTTCACCGCTGCGGACGGTATGGCAGCGCGGAAAATGGTTATGGACAAGCAGTTTGGTCCTGACCGCCGCATGGATCGGCCTTTATCTCGTCGTTGTCGACCAACAGCGATGGAGCTCTGACCTCGTCATGACGTGGAACCTGTTGCGTCGCTCCATCACTCACGGCATCGTGCCCGGCCTCGTCGGCGGACCCTGGTCCTGGGACCGCTGGGCGCCCGCTTCGCCGTGGGCGACACCGCCGCCCGTCGTCATCGCGATCGGCTGGGTCGCGCTCGCGGCGATACTGGCGATCTCGCTGATCCGCAAGAAGCGCATCGTCGGTGTGTGGATCGTCGCGGCCGGCTACGCCGTTGCCTGCCAGGTGCCGATCTATCTGATGCGATCGTCCCGGTTCACCGCACTTGAGCTCGCGCAAACCCTTCGCTACTTCCCCGACCTCGTGGTCGTGCTGGCGCTGTGCGCCGCCGTCGCATTTCGCGCCCCTAATCGCGACGGCTCGGGGTGGCTCGACGCGTCGTGGGCTCGCACAGCAGTGACCGCCGCTCTCGCAGCGGCGTTCGTCGCCTCGAGTCTCTACTCCACCGCCACCTTCACGACCAGCTGGCGCGACAACCCGACCCAGCCCTACCTGCAGAACGCCGAACACACTCTCGCCCAGGAACACAACGCCTCTGACGCGCCGTTGCTCGATCAGGAGGTCGACCCCTTCGTTCTTCAGCGCGTCGCATTCCCGGAGAATCTGGCCAGCCACATGTTCGCGCTGCTCAGCCAACGCCCTGAATTCGCTTTTGCCACAAACCAGCTCAGGATGCTCGACGCGAAAGGCCGACTCGTCGACGCCAAGGTGACGTGGGTGCGCACCGTCACGCCCGGGCCGACCGCACGGTGCGGTTACTTCGTCCAGACCAACGCGCCGGCCCACATGGCCCTCGACGGCCCGCTTCTGCCCGCCGACTGGACCGCGGAAATCAACTACCTCGCCAACACCGAGGGCTCGATGACGATGTCGCTTTCGGAGGGACCCGAGGTCAAGGTTCGGATTCATCCGGGACTGAACCGGGTGTTCGTCCGACTACCCGGCGCCGGCGACGCCATCACCGTGCGGGCAAACACCGCCGCCATGTCGTTATGCATCGCTTCCGGGCCCATCGGCTTCGTCGCGCCCTCATAGCCGCGAGAAAGTGGAGCCACCTAACGGAATCGAACCGTTGACCTGCTCATTACGAGTGAGCCGCTCTACCGACTGAGCTAAGGTGGCGTGCCCGGCGGCGGTGAGCGCTTGCACCAGACACCGCGGTGGGCGGGACGAGTCTACGGCAGCCGCCGCAACCCAGAAAAATCAATCGCGGAGCGCCTGCCCGACCGCCGCGACCAGGCCGTCGACCGCGAATTTCGGCTTGACGTTCGTCGCCAACGCCTCCCGGCACTCCAATACCGCCTCGATGCACAACAGCAATCGCTCCGGCACCGCATGATCGGCCAGGGCCTGGACGGGCTCGGCCATGTCGGGATGATTGGCCCGCACCTCACCGGCACCCGCCGCCACCAGCAGTGCATCGCGGAAGTAGTTCGCCAGGTCGATCAGCGCGCGGTCCAGCCCGTCGCGGGACGCGCGCGTCAGCCGCGACTTCTGCCGCCGCTCAAGGTCTCTGATCGCGCCTGTCGCACCACGCAGTGTGGCCCCGGTGCCCTTCCCGGTGCCGCCGGCGCCCAGCGCCGTCTTCAGCTCCTCGGCCTCTGTCGCGTCCCGGTCGGCGGTCGACGCCTTCGCCTCCGTGTCGGCGGTGGCCACCAGCTCCTCTGCGGCGGCGTAGGACCGCTTGGGCTTCATCGCATCGGAGACCAAGCCCAGCGCGTGCTGACGACGCTCGCGCGCGGCCGGATCAGTCGCCAGCCGCCGCGCGCGGCCCACATGCCCGCCGCTGACGGACGCCGCCCACTGCGCCGCTTCGGTCGACAGGCCATCGGTGGAGACCAGCACCCGCGCGATCGCGTCTACCGTCGGCGTCACCAGCGCGACGTGCCGACAGCGCGACCGCAGCGTGATCGAGATGTCCTCTGGGTCGACCGACGGCGCGCACAGCAGGAAGACCGTCGACGGCGGCGGCTCCTCGACCACCTTGAGCAGCGCGTTCGCCGCGCCCTCGGTGAGGCGGTCGGCATCCTCGATGACCACGACCTGCCACCGCCCGGTGCTTGGCCGTCGCGACGCGATCTGCACGATGGTGCGCATCTCGTCGACGCCGATGCTCAACCCCTCGGGGATGATCCTGCGGACGTCGGCGTGTGTGCCCGCCATCGTCGTCACGCACGCCCTGCACCGTCCGCAGGCCGGCTCACCGTCCGCGGTGCACTGCAGCGCCGCGGCAAAGCTCACGGCCGCGACGGATCGCCCGGATCCCGGCGGCCCGGTGATCAACCACGCGTGTGTCATAGCCCCGGTCGCCGACGCATTGTGAGCGGAATCACCGCGGGCCGCCCGCGCGGCTGCGGTCAGCTCCGCTTCCACCGCCTCTTGGCCCACCAAACGCGCAAAAACCCCGCTCATCACCGCCAACAGTAGTGCTCGGCACCGACAAAGCCGTAGCTGGAGAGTTACTCGGAGTCACCGGGGACCGATACGGTGGTTTCGTGCAGAATACTGCCAGGACAATCGGGCGAATCAGGGCATTCGTCCGATGGGTCGTCCGCACCCCCTGGCCGGTATTCGTGCTCGGCATGCTGCAGGCCGACATCATCGGCGCACTGTTCGTGCTCGGATTCCTCCGTTTCGGCCTGCCTCCCGAAGACCGGGTGGTGATTCAGGACCTCCCGGAGGCGAACCTGGCGTTATTCGCCGGAGTGCTTCTGGTGGCCTTCACATTTGGATCGCTGATAAGCCTGCGGCTTTTGCTGCCGGTGTTCCGGTGGCAGCGGCGCGATCGCGATGGCAGGCTCACCGATGACGACCCGGTCGCAACCGAGCAGGCGCGCACGCGTGCGTTGCAGATGCCCTTCTACCGCTCCGTGATCAGCTCGATCAACTGGTGCCTCGGCGGGACGATCTTCATCATCGCGATCTGGCCGGTCGCGAGCCACTCGGCGCCGGTGGTCGCGGTGGCCACCGCGCTGGGCGCCACAGCAACGTCGATCGTCGGCTACCTGCAAGCGGAGCGGGTGCTGCGGCCCGTCGCGATCGCGGCGCTACGGCAAGGCGTGCCCGAGCAGATCCACGCGCCCGGAGTGATTTTGCGGACCGTGCTGACCTGGGTGCTGTCCACCGGGGTGCCCATCTTGACGATCGTGGTGGCGATTGCCGCCGCGAAACTGTCGATCCTGCACGCATCGGCCGACGAGCTGTTCGGGCCGATCCTGATGCTGGCCATCGCGGCGCTGCTGATCGGGCTGGTCGGAACGGTGCTCACCGCGATGTCAATCGCCGACCCGCTGCGCCAGCTGCGCTGGGCGCTTGGCGAGGTCCAGCGCGGCAACTACAACGCCCACGTACAGATCTACGACGCCAGCGAGCTCGGCCTGCTGCAGGCCGGCTTCAACAACATGGTGCACGATCTGGCCGAGCGGCAGCGGCTGCGTGACCTCTTCGGTCGCTACGTCGGCGAGGACGTGGCCCGACGCGCGTTGGAGAGCCGTCCCCAACTGGGTGGGCAGGAACGCGATGTCGCCGTGCTGTTCGTGGATCTTGTCGGCTCAACCCAACTCGCCGCCACCCGACCGCCCGCCGAGGTCGTCGGTCTGCTCAACGAGTTCTTCCGGATCGTCGTCGAGTCGGTCAACAGGAACGGCGGTTTCGTGAACAAGTTCCAGGGTGACGCCGCGCTGGCGATCTTCGGCGCGCCGCTCGAGCATCCCGACGCGTCGGGCGCCGCCCTGGCAGCGGCGCGCGAGCTGCACGACGACCTGATAGTGGAGCTGGGCGCCAGCGATTTCGGTATCGGCGTCTCGGCCGGTCGCGCGATCGCCGGGCACATCGGCGCGAAGGCGCGGTTCGAGTACACCGTGATCGGCGACCCCGTCAACGAGGCGGCACGGCTGACCGAGCTGGCCAAACTCGAAGAAGGCAAGGTCCTGGCGTCGGCGATCGCGGTCAGCGGCGCACTGGACGCCGAGGCACTGTGCTGGGACGTCGGCGAAATCGTCGAACTGCGCGGTCGCAACGCGCCTACTCAGCTCGCGCGGCCCTTGAAGGCGCCGGTGCCGTCCGAAGTCTGACCTTGCTGCGGCGGAGTCAGCTCTTCTTGGCGGTGGACTTCTTGGCCGTCGCCTTGCGTGCGCTCTTCCTCGCGGTCCGCTTCACCGGCCCGCGAGCACGACGATCGGCGAGCAGTTCGGCCGCCCGCTCATCGGTGATGCTCATCACGTCGTCGCCCTTGCGCAGGCTCGCGTTGGTCTCTCCGTCGGTGACGTAAGGCCCAAACCGTCCGTCCTTGATCACCATCGGCTTGCCCGTCGCCGGATCAGTGCCCAGTTCCCGCAGCGGCGGCAGCGCAGCTGCTTGGCGGCCACGGCGTTTGGGCTCGGAGTAGATCTTCAACGCCTCGTCAAGTGTGATCGTGAACATCTGCTCTTCGCTGGTCAGCGACCGAGAGTCGTTGCCGCGCTTGAGGTATGGGCCGTACCGGCCGTTCTGAGCGGTGATCTCTTCGCTGTTCGCCGGGTCGACGCCAACCACACGAGGCAGCGTCAACAGCCGCAGAGCGTCCTCGAGCGTGACGGTCTCCAGATCCATCGACCGCAACAGCGACCCGGTGCGCGGCTTCGGACCGGTGGCCTTCTTGCCCTTCTTGGCGGCACCGTCGCCGTCACCGTCATCGTCGGGTGGCTGGGGCAGCACCTCGGTGACGTACGGGCCGAAACGGCCGTCCTTGGCGAAGACCTCGTGCCCGGTCTCGGGGTCGATGCCAAGCGACCGGCCCTCTTGCGGTGTGGCGAACAGCTTTTCGGCCAGCTCCAGCGTCAGCTCGTCAGGCGTGATCGCGTCCGACAGATTCGCTCGCTGCGGTGTCGGCTCACCGTCATCGGAGGCCACCGTGCGTTCCAGGTACGGCCCGTTCTTGCCGACCCGTACGTAGATCGTGCGGCCCTGGTCGTCGTCGAACAGCGCGATCGAATTGACCTCGCGCGCGTCGATGCCCTCAAGGTTGACCCCGACCAGCTTCTTCAGCCCGCCGGCCCGCGCGATGGATTCCGGCACGCCGTGCTCGCCGCCGAAGTAGAAGTTGGTCAGCCAGACCGTGCGCTGCTCTTGTCCGTTGGCGATCTCGTCGAGCTCGTCTTCCATCGCCGCCGTGAAGCCATAGTCCACCAGCCTGCCGAAGTGCTGCTCCAGCAGGCCGGTCACCGCGAACGCGACCCATGACGGCACCAGCGCGCTGCCCTTCTTCTGCACGTAGCCGCGGTCCTGGATGGTCTTGATGATCGACGAGTAGGTCGACGGCCGGCCGATGCCGAGGTCTTCGAGCGCCTTGATCAGCGACGCCTCGGTGTAGCGCGGCGGTGGGCTGGTGGTGTGCCCGTCGGCGGTCAGCTCGTTCGCTGTGACGTGCTGGTCCTCACGCAGCTGCGGCAGCCTGCTTTCGGCGTCGTCGGCCTCACCCCCGGCGAGGTCGTCGAGGCTCTCGACGTAGGCCGACAGGAAGCCCGGGAACGTGATCGTGCGGCCGCTCGCCGAGAACGCGACGCGTTGCCCGCCGTCCGACTCAGCCGGCGCTGATGCCGCCGGCCGAGCGGTTCCGGTGATGCGCAGGCTCAGCGTCGTACCGCGCGCATCGGCCATCTGCGAGGCCACCGTCCGTTGCCAGATCAGCTCGTAGAGCCGGAACTCGTCGTTGTCGAGTGCCGAGTGCAGCTGGCCCGGCGTCGCAAACGATTCACCGGCCGGCCGGATCGCCTCGTGCGCCTCCTGCGCGTTCTTGACCTTGCGCGTGTACTGCCGCGGCGTGGGATGGACGTACTCCTCGCCGTACAGCTCGCCCGCCTGCCTGCGGGCGGCGTCGATCGCCGACTGCGACAGCGTGGTCGAGTCGGTACGCATGTAGGTGATGTAGCCGTTCTCGTAGAGCCGCTGCGCGACGCTCATCGTGCGCTCCGAGGAGAACCGCAGCTTGCGGCCCGCCTCCTGCTGCAGCGTCGAGGTCATGAACGGCGGATACGGCTTGCGGGTGTAGGGCTTCTGGTCCACCGACGACACGGTGAGTTCGGCGCCGCGCAGTCCGCGTGCGAGCGCCGAGGCAGTGTCCTCGTCGAGGACGAGCACCCCCTCGGCCTTCTTGAGCTGGCCCAGTGAATCGAAGTCGCGGCCGGTGGCGACCCGGCGATCGTCGACACCGACCAGCCGCGCGGTGAACGTCTGCGGTTTCGCCTCGACGCCGGCGTCCAGTTCGGCGACGACATCCCAATAGCCGGCACTGCGGAACGCCATCCGGTCGCGCTCACGCTGAACGATGATCCGGGTGGCCACCGACTGCACGCGGCCGGCCGACAATTTGGGCGCCACCTTCTTCCACAGCACCGGGCTGACCTCGTAGCCATACAGCCGGTCCAGGATGCGGCGCGTCTCCTGCGCATCGACCAGGTCGATGTCCAGATCGCGCGGGTTCTCCGCGGCGGCCCGGATCGCCGGCTCGGTGATCTCGTGGAACACCATCCGCTTGACCGGGATGCGCGGCTTCAGGGTCTCCAACAGGTGCCAGGCGATGGCCTCGCCCTCGCGGTCACCGTCAGTGGCCAGATACAGCTCGTCGACGTCCTTGAGCAGGCCCTTCAGCTCGGTGACCGTGCTCTTCTTGTCCGGGCTGATGATGTAGAGCGGCTCGAAGTCCGCGTCGACATTGACGCCCAGCCGGGCCCACGGTTCGGACTTGAACTTCGCCGGCACGTCAGCGGCCGCTCGTGGCAGGTCGCGGATATGGCCCCGCGACGATTCGACGATGTAGTTCGCGCCCAGGTAGCCGGCTAGTTTGCGCGCCTTGGTGGGCGACTCGACAATGACGAGCCGTCGCACATTCTTGTTGCCGTTGCCGCTGGTGCGACCGTCATTAGCCACCTGCGATTACGCTCCACTTCTCCCCGCCGATCAGCGCCGGGCGACATCGTGCCCGCGCTCTCAGCACATGACAAGATTGCACCCCGCGCCTGCCGACGCAAACCGACTCCCCGGTCACGTCCCCCTAAAGGTGGGGCCACTGCGACAACGCCTCCGCGTCGTCGGGGGGTTCCCCCACGTTCTCTACCAGGCGCGATAGCCGCCGACGGCCGCTGATCCGCAGTGCCGGATGCGCCCCGCGGGTGCCGATCAGCGTGGGTGCGATGCCGACCCGCATCAGCGCGGACGCCAGCGGCGAATGGGTGTCGGGCGCGTGCGGGTCCAAACCCAGCAGGTAACGGTCCGCCTCGGGCGTGCCCGCGGCCAGTGCCCAGGCTCGCAGCTCGCGGGGCCCGGGCAGCCACTGCGGGGGCACGGTCTTCACCGCGCCACGCGTCCAATCAGCGGCGATCGTCACCAGCCGGGCGTCCGCCGCGGTGCGAACCAGCGGCGTGTCCTCGTCCGTACGGGATACCTCCGGGTCGAGCCCGGCCTCGTCCACCATCTCGGCGATGGCCTCGGCCCGCCACGGCCGGTCGACGACCACGGACAGCCGCGCCCCGGCGCCCACCAGCACCACCTGCCCGCCAGCGGCCAGCAAGCCGGTCAAGTCGGTCACCGCGGGCGGCACCGACTCGGCCGAGAAGAACGACAGCTGGCTCACGCCAACGACAGTAAGCCCGGCGCGACCGGCATGAGCGTGGGTGTCGCGCGAGCCACATGGCGTGTCGCCGGCGTGTCGCTCACGTGTCGCTCACGTGTCGCTCACGTGTCGCTCACGGCGAAACGAAAACCCCCGCTGTCACGACAGCGCGACTGCGGGGGTTCCGTCAGGCTCGGTTACTCAGATGGAACGCACTCCTGTGGCTTGCGGCCCCTTTGGGCTCTGCCCGACCTCGAATTCAACCCTCTGGTTTTCCTCGAGCGTGCGGAACCCGCTGCCCTGAATCTCCGTGTAGTGGACAAAGACATCGGCGGAGCCGTCCTCCGGCGCGATAAAGCCGAAGCCCTTCTCCGCGTTGAACCACTTCACAGTTCCCTGTGGCATTTCTCGCTTACTTCCTTCTCTGTTACAGCGTGCGGTACACCGGGTTTCGGTACACCGGGTCTGCTCCGACCGCAAATCCTTCGTGATTTCCCCGGGTCTCATCCGGATGGCCATCCTCGCAGGAACCGCGACCGCAACGTCGATCCTGCGAGTGCATTTGACACGAACACAGAAGCTGCGACCGGGGTTAGTCAATCATGTTCGACGCGATAGCAACAGTCTCGGCCGGAGGAACTCGTGAACAATTCACTCGGCGGTGGCGTCAGCGAGCGAGCATCAATAATCGTGAGGGGAGGGTGCGATGGCCGGTTTCGGGCGCGAGTTGCTCGCCAGCGCGCTCGCAGGCACCGACCCTGAAGAACAGCCGCTGCGCCACGTCGCCGAGCTGCCCGCGAACCACGGCACGACGGCCGCATGGCCGCGCTGGGCCGAACGGGACGTGATCGACGCGTTCGCCGGTCGCGGCGTGACCGCACCGTGGGCACATCAGGTGCGGGCGGCGACGTTGGCGCACCAGGGCCGGCACGTGGTGATCAGCACCGGTACGGCGTCCGGCAAGTCGCTGGCCTACCAGTTGCCGATTCTGTGCGCGCTGGCCACGAACCGCCGCACCCGAGCGCTGTATCTGTCACCGACCAAGGCGCTCGGCCACGATCAGCTGCGCTCCGCGGTGTCGCTGACCGAGGCGGTCGACCGGCTCGCCGACGCCGCCCCGGCGTCCTACGACGGCGACAGCCCCGCCGAGATCCGGCGGTTCGCGCGCGAGCAGTCGCGATGGGTGTTCTCCAATCCGGACATGATTCATCTATCGATGCTGCGCAACCATGCCCGCTGGGCTGTGTTCCTGCGCAACCTGCGATTCATCGTCGTCGACGAATGCCACTACTACCGCGGCATTTTCGGCTCCAACGTGGCGATGGTGTTAAGACGCCTGCTGCGGTTGTGCGAGCGTTACACCGCCACCCCGACAGTCGTCTTCGCCAGCGCCACAACGGCTTCGCCGGGTCTGGCGGCCTCAGAGCTGATCGGGCAGACGGTCGAAGAAGTGACCGACGACCAGTCGCCCCACGGTGCGCGGACCGTCGCGCTGTGGGAACCCGCGTTGCGCGCCGATATGACCGGCGAGCACGGCGCGCCGGTGCGCCGCTCCGCGGGCGCTGAGGCGGCGCGCGTGATGGCCGACCTGGTGGCCGAAGGGGCGCGGACGCTGACGTTCGTGCGGTCTCGGCGGGGCGCGGAGCTGACCGCGCTGGGTGCGCGGGCGCGGCTCGCGGACACGGCGCCAGAGCTCGCGGATCGGGTGGCGTCCTACCGCGCCGGATACCTCGCCGAGGATCGCCGGGCACTCGAGCGCGCGCTGGCCAGCGGTGAGCTGGTGGGGTTGGCCACCACCAATGCTCTGGAACTCGGTGTGGACATCGCCGGGCTCGACGCGGTGGTGCTGGCCGGGTTTCCGGGCAGCGTCACGTCGTTCTGGCAGCAGGCGGGCCGGTCGGGACGGCGGGGACAGAGCGCGTTGGTCGTGCTGATCGCCCGCGACGATCCCCTGGACACCTACCTTGTTCATCATCCGGAGGCATTGCTGGAAAAGCCGATCGAGATGGTGGTCATCGACCCGTCGAACCCCTATGTTCTCGGCCCTCAACTGCTCTGCGCGGCAACAGAACTGCCCGTGACCGATGCCGAAGTGCTGACATGGGGAGCGACGGGTGTCGCCGCGGCATTGGTCGACGACGGGCTGCTGCGCCGTCGCGCCAGCGGCTACTTCGCCGCCCCCGGCGTCGATCCGCATCCGGCCGTGAACATTCGCGGCTCGAGCGGCGATCAGATCGCGATTCTCGAGGCGGACACGGGTCGGCTGCTCGGCGGCGTCGAAGCGGGCAGGGCCGCGCTATCGGTGCATCCCGGCGCGGTGTATCTCCACCAGGGTGAGACCTACGTCGTCGATTCGCTCGACTTCGACGACGGCGTGGCGTTCGTGCACGCCGCGGACCCCGGTTACGCCACCTACGCGCGAGAGATCACCGACATCACCGTGACGGGCCCGGGCGAGCGGACGAGATTCGGCGATGTCACGCTCGGGCTCGTGCCGGTCGCGGTCACCAGCCAGGTGATCGGTTACCTGCGGCGCACGTCGGCGGGCGAGGTGATCGACTTCGTCGAGCTCGACATGCCCGCCCGCACGCTGGAGACGGTGGCAGCGATGTACACGGTCACGCCAGAAGCCCTGCAGCACAACGGCGTCGACTTGTCTGCGGTGCCTGGCGCGTTGCATGCCGCCGAGCACGCCGCGATAGGGCTGTTACCGCTGGTCGCCAGCTGCGACCGTGGTGACATCGGCGGCCTGTCGACAGCGATAGGACCCGACACCGGATTGCCGACCGTGTTCGTGTACGACGGTTACCCGGGCGGCGCGGGGTTCGCCGAACGCGGCTTCCGCCGGGCCGCTACATGGCTGTCGGCGACCGCCGATGCGATCGAGGCCTGCGAATGCCCGCAGGGTTGCCCGTCGTGCGTGCAGTCACCGAAGTGCGGCAATGGCAACGAACCATTGGACAAACCCGCAGCCGTACGTGTGCTCCGGCTGGTTGTTGGCGAACTGACCGCCCGCGAGTCTTGATGACCCACCCGCCGGTGACGACCGACCCCTCAACGGTCGTCTCAGCGAATTGACGGATGTCAGCCCGATGTGAGCGCTCTGCTCGCTGCTCAACACAGCGGTCATGCCGAAACGGCAGACGGGATGAACTGCCTGGTACGAATTCCGTTCACCACCCTGAGTGCTCGGGTGCACGCGAAAAGTATCGTGACCGAATGGCACGCGCAACTTGTGCTGCTGTGCTAACCGGCTTCGCTCACGTCCCCAGCCGCTGTGACGCCGACATCGGAGCCGACATCCGAGCCGACATCGGCGGCGACATCCGCGGTAAGTGAAAAATCTTACGTGGCTGCGCCGCGCGAGCCGGGCCCACGCCCCACACGCCTGTGGACCACATCGAGCCGGGAAAACCCGGCGTGCGAGAACGGGATTCCGCAACTACCACGCAACAAAATGACCAACGCGCGATGAGCGACTGAACGGCAGGGATTGCGGTACAAAAGAGACGACCCCCGCCAGGGGGGGAGGAGGCGAGGGTCGTCGTGTATCAGCCCCGGGGGGTCGGACTGATCCACACCCGGCATAAGCCGAGTAATGCTCACTATACACATCGAACGTGACACAGGCGCAAGAGCTGTTTGCCATCGATAACACTGAGCCAGCACGGAATTGCAGCCACCGACAGGTGGCTTGATCTGCCAATTCACAGGGACCTACTGCGGCGCCGATCGGGTTCCCTATGCTGAATCGCGTGACTGTCTCCGACCAGGCCACCGGCCCGTTGACGACGACGCAGCACACACCGCCGGCCGACCCGGCCTGGAACGGCCGGACCAAGACGGCGGCATTTTTCGACTTGGACAAGACCGTCATCGCGAAGTCGAGCACGCTGGCATTCAGCAAACCTTTCTTCGATCAAGGTCTGATCAATCGGCGCGGAGTTCTCAAGTCCAGTTACGCGCAATTTCTCTTCCTGATGTCCGGCGCCGACCACGACCAGATGGACCGGATGCGGTCCTATCTGACCAACATGTGCACCGGCTGGGACGTCGAGCAAGTCAAATCGATTGTCGCGGAGACGTTGCACGACATCGTCGACCCGCTGGTGTTTGCCGAAGCCGCCGATCTGATCGCCGACCACAAGTTGTGCGGACGCGATGTGGTCGTGGTCTCGGCGTCCGGCGAGGAGATCGTGGCGCCGATCGCCCGCGCATTGGGCGCCACGCACGCGATGGCCACCAGGATGGTCGCCGAGGATGGCAAATACACCGGGGAGGTCGCGTTCTACTGTTACGGCGACGGGAAGGCGCAGGCCATCCGCGAGCTCTCCGACCGGGAGGGATATCCGCTCGAGCACTGCTACGCCTACTCCGACTCGATCACCGACCTGCCGATGCTGGAGACCGTCGGCCACCCGACGGCGGTGAACCCGGACCGGGCGCTGCGCAAGGAAGCGGCAGCACGCGGCTGGCCGATGCTGACGTTCTCCAAGCCGGTGTCGCTTCGGGACCGGATCCCGGCGCCGTCAACGGCGGCGGTCGCGACTACCGCGGCGGTCGGGGTCAGTGCGCTCGCGGCAGGCGCGCTGACATATTCGCTGCTGCGGCGCTTTGTGCTGTGATGGCAACTGAACCGTTGCGACTGAACCCTTGATGTGGCCGGGGTCACGGAGTACAAAGGAATCACGGAAGCCCGGTGCGGCCAAGGTCGAGTCGGAAGAGAAGATTCGATCTCCCGAACCGGACTGCCCAGCGCGGATCCTGGCACCCACGCGGAGCATGCCGCATAGAGGCAGAAGTGTTGCGGGCCTGCGTAATTACGAAAAGCGAACAGCATCGACAGCCCCTTGGGTGGGGCAGCAGTTGAAGCGCATCGCAAGGACGCCGAGGCCACCCACGTAACCCCCAGCTGCACGCCTGGTAACCAGAGGTCCGCGCTAGCGGGCGGCGAGCCGAAGCGATTCGGAACGCCGCCCGCTTCACGCGTTCTTGGCGGCCGCCTCGGCGATCGACAATGCTTCGGCGGCGCCCTCCTCCAGCGCGCGGCAGCACAGCAGCACCCACTGCCTCAGCCCGTCAGCCGTGCCGGTGGCGAACTGCTGGGCAGCCGCGCGGTACTCGCCCGCATGGCGCATCCAGTAGACCTCCGGCACGCCGAGGCCGTGCGGGTCCAGGCCGCTCGCCTGGGTCACCAGCCGCGACACGGCCCTGGCCACGACACCGTCTGCGCTGCCGAACGGCGCGAGCGTCAGCATCTCGCCGTGCGCGACCGCCGCCAGCACCGGCGCCGGCGCGGCACTGCCGCCGGTCAGCAAGCCGGCCAGCACATCCAGCCGGTTCGCCACGTCGTCCTGGACGCGAGGACGGCCCAGCGCGTCCGCCTCGACCAGATCGGCGGCCGCGAGCGCGTGCAGTCGGGCGAGTGCCTGCAGAGGTGCGCGCTGCCACACGCCGACCAGCGCGGTCTGACCGCCCTGAAGCGCCTCGGCGACGCGCAGCGCGCCGGCCAGGATCGGGCCGCTGACCAAGCCCTCCGCCGGGAACCGCGGCGCGCCACGGTCGAGCATCGACGATGCCTGGGCAGCCCGGACGGCGGCCTCCGCCGCGGTCGCGGGCCAGCCGCGCAGGTTGACCCGGTGCCGGTGTGCCTTGCCGACCGCCTCGCGGACGCGCTCGCTCGCGTCGGCCACACCCGGCAGCTCGGCGAGCGGAGCGAGCGGATCGTTCACCGCAGTCACGGTAGCCCGGCGACGAACGCGGGTGCGGACTTGGGATCGCGTTGGGATCGCAGTGGGATCGCGTCCACCGCCGACCGCTCACGCTTTAGGCTCACCACCATGACCGAGACGCACGCTGATGCCCCGTCGATGTACCCGCCCACAGCGGAATTCGCGAAGCAGGCCAATGCCTCCGCCGACCTTTACCAGGCGGCCGAGCGCGACAGGTTGGGCTTCTGGGCGGAGCAGGCGAACCGGCTGTCCTGGGAGACTCCGTTCACCGACGTGCTCGACTGGTCGGGCGCGCCGTTCGCGAAATGGTTCGTCGGCGGCAGGCTCAACGTGGCCTACAACTGCGTGGACCGCCACGTCGAGGCCGGCAACGGCGACCGCGTCGCGATCCACTGGGAAGGCGAACCCCTCGGTGACAGCCGCACACTGACCTACTCGGAGCTGCTGGCCGACGTGTCGAAAGCGGCCAACGCGCTGACCGACCTCGGCCTCAAAGCCGGCGACCGTGTCGCGATCTACATGCCGATGGTGCCCGAAGCGATCGTCGCGATGCTGGCCTGCGCACGGCTCGGGGTGATGCACAGCGTCGTGTTCGCCGGGTTCTCGGCGGCCGCGTTGCGCGCCCGCATCGAAGACGCCCAGGCCAAACTGCTGATCACCACCGACGGGCAATACCGCCGCGGCAGCGCGGTATCGCTGAAAGAAGCGGCCGACGAGGCGGTCAACGGCCAGGACTGCGTGGAGCATGTCCTGGTGGTGCGGCGCACCGGCACCGACGTGGGATGGACCGAGGGTCGCGATCTGTGGTGGCACGACACCGTCGAGCCCGCGTCGCCCGAGCACACAGCGGAGGCGTTCGACTCCGAGCATCCGCTGTTTCTGCTCTACACGTCCGGCACCACCGGCAAGCCCAAGGGCATCATGCACACCACCGGCGGCTACCTGACCCAGGCCTCGTACACGCACTTCAACGTGTTCGACGTCAAGCCCGAGACCGACGTGTACTGGTGCACCGCCGACATCGGCTGGGTCACCGGGCACACCTACATCGTGTACGGCCCACTGTCCAACGGCGTAACCCAAGTCGTCTACGAGGGCACCCCGGCCTCGCCGACTGAACATCGGCATTTCCAGGTAATCGAAAAGTACGGCGTCACAATCTATTACACGGCGCCGACGCTGGTCCGCACATTCATGAAGTGGGGCCGCGAGATCCCCGATGCCCACGACCTGACCAGTCTGCGGTTGCTGGGTTCGGTCGGCGAGCCGATCAACCCCGAGGCGTGGCGCTGGTACCGGTCGGCGTTCGGCGGGGATCGCACGCCGATCGTCGACACCTGGTGGCAGACCGAGACCGGCTCGGCGATGATCTCGCCGCTGCCGGGCATCACTGCGCCGAAACCGGGTTCGGCGATGGCGCCGTTGCCCGGCATCTCCGCAAAGATCGTCGACGACGACGGCAACGAACTCCAGCCCGGCGCCGACGAGGCCGAGCACGCCACCGGCTACCTGGTGCTGGATCAGCCGTGGCCGGCCATGCTGCGCGGCATCTGGGGCGATCCGGAACGCTACAAGGACACCTACTGGTCCCGGTTCGCCGAGCAAGGCTGGTACTTCGCCGGCGACGGTGCCCGCTACGACGCCGACGGCGACATCTGGATGCTCGGACGCGTCGACGACGTCATGAACGTCGCCGGGCACCGGATTTCCACCACGGAAGTGGAGTCGGCGTTGGTCGGTCACGCCCACGTGGCGGAAGCCGCCGTAGTGGGCGCCACAGACGCCCACACCGGCCAGGCGATCTGCGCGTTCGTGATCCTCGAGTCCAGCGCCGCCGGCAAGCCGCATCAGCACATGGTCGAGGAATTGCGCGCCGAGGTGGCCAAGGAGATCTCGCCAATCGCCAAGCCGCGTGAGATCCACGTCGTGCCGGAACTGCCGAAAACCCGGAGCGGCAAGATCATGCGCCGCCTGCTGCGCGACGTCGCCGAGGGTCGCGAACTCGGGGACACCTCGACGCTGGTGGACCCCACGGTGTTCGAGGCGATCCGGGCCAGCAAGGCGGACCGCTAGGGGACCGGGACGAAGCCTGCGCCGGGACGACCTTTGGCGTTGAGGTCGGCGAGGATCGCACTGATCGACTCCGCCACCGCCGGGGTGTGCAGCGGGACGTACTTGACCACGCAGGTCGGCAGATCCTCGCTGAATGCGCCGTGGATCATGCCGACGAGCTGATTGCCGACCGTGACGGGGGCACCCGAGTCGCCCGGCCGGCCACAGACCTGGCTGAGGATGGTGCCCGGCTGCTCGCCGGGCCCCCACGTCACCCCGCACGAGTAGCCGGTGGTGCGGCCCAGCTTGCACGCGACGAGACCGAATGCGGGATCGGAGCCGAGGCCGCTGATCTGAAACCCGCTGTAGTTGCTCACCGGTGTCACCTTGGCCCGGTCGAACTTTATGACGGCATAGTCCAGGGCATCGTTGCCTGAGACCATCGCGCCGAGCGTCCCCGCCCCCAGCGCCTGTTCGGCGGACACCGTCGCGCCGGGTCCACCACAGTGCGCCGACGTGAATCCGACGAGGTTGCCCTGGTTGTCGTTGCCGATCGCGGTCAGCGTGCACACCGTCTGACCGTTCACGACGATGCCGGCGCCGCCGCCGAGCACCACCATGTCCGCCGCGGTCGCGCCGGGTGGCCCGGAAAGCCCGGAGAGTGAAAACAGAGCAACAATCGCCGCAATCAGCCGCAGACCGTACGCGAACCTCAAAGCAAGCTCCTGTAGACGAGAACCGAAGCTTACCCAAAACCACATCAGTAACTTGCGCATCACTTTCGCGTCGCGCCGGGTGAGTAGCCTGGCCCGGCGTGGCAACATACCCATCGACGAGCGAGGTAGAGCGGAAGGAATGTCCGTGAGCAACGGTGACCGCAGAAATGGAGTGCCGAACACCATCACTTCGATCCCGCTGATGGATCCGAATGTGCTGCCCGCAGACGCGTCGATCGGCGACCTCGTCAAAGAAGCGACGACCCAGGTGTCGACCCTGGTGCGCGCGGAAGTCGAGCTCGCCCGCGCCGAGATCACGCGAGACGTGAAGCGGGGCCTGACCGGCAGCGTGTTGTTCATCGCCGCGCTCGTCGTGCTGTTCTATTCGACGTTCTTTTTCTTCTTCTTCGTCGCCGAGCTGCTCGACATCTGGCTCTACAGGTGGGCCGCCTACCTGATCGTGTTCGGCATCATGGTGCTGGCCACGGCGGTGCTCGCACTGTTCGGCTACCTCAAGGTGAGGCGCATCCGCGGACCGCGCGAGACCATCGCATCGGTCAAGGAAACCCGCGAGGTGCTGACCTCGACCGACCACAGGGCCCTGAGCCAAACCGCCGGCCGGCCGCCTGCCAGCGGGCCGGGCGCCCAGCCTGACCCATCGGGCGGGTAAATGGCGCCGCCCGCGCCGTCGGTCGTCCGTATCGACGGGCCGTGGCGGCATACGGAGGTGCACGCCAACGGGATCCGGTTTCACGTCGTCGAAGCCGACCCACATCCACACACGGACACGCCGCCGTCGGCACTGCCACTCGTGGTGCTCCTGCACGGGTTCGGCTCGTTCTGGTGGTCGTGGCGGCATCAGCTGAGGAGCCTGACCGGTGCCCGGGTCGTCGCAGTCGACCTCCGCGGGTACGGCGGCAGCGACAAACCCCCCCGCGGCTACGACGGGTGGACGCTGGCCGGTGACACCGCCGGGCTGATCCGAGCGTTGGGACACTCCTCTGCCACACTCGTCGGGCACGCCGACGGCGGATTGGTGTGCTGGGCGACATCGGTGCTGCACCCGCGGCTCGTGCGCGCCATCGCCACGGTCAGCTCACCGCACCCCGCCGCGCTGCGGGCATCGGCGCTCACCCGCCGCGACCAGGGCCACGCGCTGCTGCCGTCGCTGCTGAGCTATCAGATTCCGATGTGGCCCGAGCGCTGGCTGACGCGGCACGACGCCGAAGCGCTGGAAACGCTCGTGCGCGCCCGATCAGGTGCTCAATGGCTTGAGAGCGACGATTTTTCGGTGACCATCCGGCACATGCGGCGCGCATTCTGCATTCCCAGCGCCGCGCACTGCGCACTGGAGTATCAGCGCTGGGCGGTGCGAAGCCAACTGCGCAGCGAAGGTCACCGCTTCATGCGGTCGATGAACCAGCAGCTCGGCGTGCCGCTCCTCCACCTCCGGGGCGACGCCGACCCCTACGTTCTCGCCGATGCCGTGCACCGCACAGAACGGTACGCGCCACACGGCCGTTTCGTATCTGTTTCAGGCGCAGGGCATTTCAGCCATGAAGAGGCGCCGGGGGTGGTCAACGAGCAGCTGACGCGTTTCCTCGCGAATGTCTACGAGGCGCCACTCACGTGATACACGCGCCGGTGGGCACCGGCTGAGTGCTGTTGACCTTCGCCATCTGGCGGGACACCTCGGTCGCGGTCAGCACGAAACCGGTCTCTGGGTCGTCGACCGCCGCACCGAACACCACGCCGAGAACGTTGCCGTCGAGGTCGATCAACGGTCCACCCGAATCACCCTGCCGCACCGTGCCTCTGATCGTATACACCTCGCGCTTCACCGTAGTGGTGCGATAGATGTCCGGGCCGTTGAGCTCGATGACGTCCCGGATGCGGGCCGGAGTGGCGACAAACGGCCCGCCGCCCGGATAACCCAGCACCAGCGCATCGGTGCCGCTCTTCCCCTCGCCTTGAGCGAAGTTCAGCGGCGGCGCCGACAAATTCGGGACGTCCAGGATCGAGATGTCGGCGCTCGGGTCGTACGAAACCACCTGCGCGTCATAGGTAGTGCCGTTGGAGTCCACGGTGACACTGTTTGCGCCGGCGACGACGTGAGCGTTCGACATGACCCGATTCGGCGAGACCACAAAGCCGCTGCCCTCAAGTACCTTCTGGCAGCCGTTGGCCAGCCCGCGAATCTTGACCACGCTCGGCAGCACCTGGGCGACCACCGCGCTGCCCGCCAGGTTCGCGTCGGGCGCATCCACCGGGACGATCGGTGTGTGACCGAACGGCTGCCACACGTCGGTGATGCCGGATGTGTTCAGCAACGCCGACAACCGGTTCGGCACGGTCTTCAGCCAGCTGGGCGCGATCCGGTCGACCTCTTTACGGATCATCGACCCCTCGAAGGCCTGGGCCAGTGTCTGCTGATCCGAGGCCCGCAGCGGCGACGCCAACAGCCAGGCAGCCACCATCACCGCGAACACCTGCAGCACCACACCGATCCCCGAGTCGACGGCGCGAAGACCCGGGTTGCGGATCGCGCCGCGCACCGCGCGGCCCAGTACCACGCCCGCGACCTCGCCGACCACCACCAGGCCGAGGATCAAGAACAGCGCGATGAACAGCTTGGTACGGGCTCCGCTGATCTGACTGACGATGTGAGGGGCCAACAACACGCCCGCGACGGCGCCGAGAACCACCCCTACGAACGACATCAACGACCCGACCGCCCCCGACCGCCAGCCGGAGACCGCGGCGATGAACGCCACCGCGATGACGGCCAGGTCGAACCACTGCGAGGCTGTCATCGGCGTGCCTCAACGTAGCCATGGTCGTCGCCGTGGTGGTCCACCAATGCCATCGCGTCGTCGAGTTCGCGGATGTCGTCGCTGTCCCACGGCACCGCCCAGCCCGCGCAGTCGAGCAACGCCGAAATCACCTGACCGGTGAAGCCCCAGACCAGCATCTCGTTGAGCAGGAACGCCGGCCCGGCGAACCGGCTGCTGAACGTGCGCCGGTACACCATCAGCCGATTTTCCGGATTGACGAAGGCGCGCAATGGAACTCGAGCCACGATCGCAGTCTCGGCCTCGTCGACGACTGTGACCGGACCGGGATCCGGCGAGTATGCGAGCACCGGCACGACGTGAAAGCCGGACGGCGCGATGAACATCTTCTCCAGGGTGGCCAGCGGTCGCAGCCGGCTGGCGTCGATGCCCGTTTCCTCCCACGCTTCCCGAATCGCGGTGTCGACCGGGCCGGCGTCACCGGGATCGGTCGCCCCGCCGGGGAACGCGGCCTGACCCGCGTGGTGACGGAGGGTCGACGCGCGCACGGTCAACAGCAGGTCGGCGTCGGCGGGCACGCCGGTGTCCGCGGCGATGTTCGCCGGGCCCGAGAACAGCACCAGAACCGCGGCATCACGTCCCGCGCCGGTGACGGCCGCCTTCGTGTGGGCCGCGGTCACCATCGCCAGCACGTCGGCGGGGACTCTGCGACGGTACGCGGCGGGCACGCAGCCGACGTTGTCGACCAGCGGTTTTAGCCAGGCCGGCGCGGCCTGCGGGGTCAGCCCGCCCGCCCCACGCGCTGACTTCACCCCGACGCTCCCATCGTCTGGTCGACCGCGGCCGCGATTTCGTCGGCGCTGTCGAACGCCCGCGGCAGGATGCCGGCAACGCTACCGTCCGCGCGCAGCAGCACCGACGCAGGCATGACGTTCGGCACGCCGAGCGCCGCCGCCACCCGCCGTCCACCGTCCTCCCAGGTCGGCAGCCGGACCCCCCATTCCGCGAGCCGCGACAATCCGGCGGCCCCGTCGGTGTCCTGATGCACCGTGATCACCATCAATTCGTCGCCGACCCGGCGCTGATACTCCGCCATCGCCGGCAGCTCCCGTGCGCAGGGCGCGCACCAGTACGCCCAGAGATTCAGTAACACGTCGCGGCCCGCGACGACCCTGGCAGGGTCCACGGGTGTGCCGTCGGCCAGGCACACCACCGAGACACCGCGAAGTGCCTGTGGCCCTACACCGGACCCGTCCGACGGGCACGGCGGCAGGTCGGCCAGGCGGCGCAGTGCCGAGAGGTCCCCGGCGCCGGGCAGCCTAGCCGCGACGCCCGGGTTGGCAGGCGCGGTCTTCGATGTGGGCTGGCGCAGCTCGACCAGCAATGCGACGAGGATCGCCGCGACCACAACCAGCACCGCGATGGTCCACCGGGTTGACCTGCTCATCGCAACCGCGGCTTTACAGCCCGGCCAGTGCCAGCAGGTGTTCGGTCTCCGGTCCCTTCACCAGCGCGGCGGCGACTTCGGGTTCAGTGGGTCCCAGACCGAACGACGGGCAGTCCTTGGCCAGCACGCACACTCCGCACGCCGGCCGTCTCGCGTGGCACACCCGCCGGCCGTGGAAGATGACGCGGTGACTGAGCAGCGTCCATTCGCTGCGCTCGATCAGCTCGCCCACGATCTTCTCGACCTTGACGGGATCGGTTTCGTCGGTCCACCCCCAGCGGCGCACCAGCCTGCCGAAATGCGTGTCGACGGTGATGCCGGGGACTCCGAACGCGTTGCCCAGGATCACGTTGGCGGTCTTGCGGCCCACACCGGGCAGCGTGACCAGTTCCGCCATCGTCGCGGGAACCTCGCCGTCGAACCGCTCCTCGAGCGCCTGGCCCAGTTTGATCAACGCGGAGGCCTTATTGCGGTAGAACCCGGTGGGGCGGATCAGCTCCTCGAGCTCGGTGCGGTCGGCGCCGGCGTAGTCGCGGGCGGTGCGGTAGCGCGCGAACAGCGCGGGCGTCGTGAGGTTCACACCTTTGTCGGTGCTTTGCGCCGACAAGATGGTGGCGACCGTGAGCTCCAGCGGATTGGTGAAGTCCAGCTCGCAGTAGACGTGCGGAAAGGCTTGTGCCAGCGCACGATTCATCCGCCGGGCCCGTCGCACCAGGCCCAGGCGCGTCTCGGTGGCCCAGCGCCGGTCAGCGGCTGGGGTGCGCTTGCTCGCGGTCACCCTGCAAGGGTACTGACCGGTGAGATTTCGTAATCGCGTTGAGACCTTCGGCGTGTTTACTTCTGCGTGTGTCATGGCTCTTCGTCGCGCTCATCCCGGGGTTGCTGATGTTGGCGACCTTCGGGCTGGAACGCCTCGAAAGCTCGTTGAACGCCGGCGCCGTCGGGGCCGCCGAGGTGGCCGAGTTCCTGGCACAGGCCCAACCCGGCGACATGAGGACACTGGCCCGTGACGGCATGCCGGAGGCACTGGACTGCTTCCACCGGCGCCGGATGCGTGGCCTGGAGGAGCCGGCAAGGGTCGCAAACCGGTCGCGACCCCTCCACGCGACGGCCAATCCGCAGTTTCGACAGACTCGCCACGCGGATTCTGTGTAGCGTCGAAGGGTCGAGAATATATACCGGCCGCTGGATTTATTTCGCTAAGCATCTGGTGGTCGGCTTTTGCCTGTGATACCACCCGAGAGCTTAAGAGGGGCAACGTGGACGAGATCCTGGCCAGGGCCGGAATCTTCCAGGGTGTCGAGCCGAGCGCTGTAGCTGCGCTGACCAAACAACTACAGCCGGTCGACTTCCCGCGCGGACACACCGTCTTCGCCGAGGGCGAACCCGGGGACCGCCTGTACATCATCATCAACGGCAAGGTCAAGATCGGCCGCCGTTCGCCCGACGGCCGCGAGAATCTGCTGACGATCATGGGCCCGTCCGACATGTTCGGCGAGCTTTCCATCTTCGACCCGGGGCCGCGCACCTCGAGCGCGACGACGATCACCGAGGTGCGCGCGGTGTCGATGGACCGCGACGCGCTGCGGGCCTGGATCTCGGATCGGCCGGAGATCGCCGAGCAGTTACTGCGTGTGCTGGCCCGCCGGCTGCGACGCACCAACAACAACCTCGCCGACTTGATCTTCACCGACGTGCCGGGCCGGGTGGCCAAGCAGCTGCTGCAGTTGGCGCAGCGGTTCGGGACACAGGAGGGTGGCGCGCTGCGGGTGACCCACGACCTGACGCAGGAGGAGATCGCGCAGCTCGTCGGCGCGTCACGGGAGACGGTCAACAAGGCGCTCGCCGATTTCGCCCATCGCGGCTGGATCCGGCTCGAGGGCAAGAGCGTGTTGATCTCCGACTCCGAGCGCCTGGCCAGACGCGCCCGTTAGGCGCGGCGCAGGTAGTCGAGCTGGGCTTGAACGCTCGACTCTGCGGCGTCCCACAGCGCTTCGTCGACGTCGGTGTAGACATGCTCGACGATCCGGCGAGCGGACGCGTCGTCGCCGAGCACCCGCAGCGCGTCTCGCACCTGGTTCAGCCGCTCTTCGCGGTGTGCGAGGTACATGTCGGCGACCGCGGTCAGGTCCGGCAGGTCCGGACCGTGGCCGGGCAGCACCGCGCGGCTGCCGAGCCCGCGTAGCCGCTTGAGTGACTCGAGGTAGTCGACGAGGCTGCCGTCGTCGGGGTCGATCACCGTGGTGCCGCGGCCCAGCACCGTGTCGGCGGTCAGCACCGCGTCATCGAGGACGAACGACAACGAGTCCGCGGTGTGGCCGGGCGTCGCCATCACCCGGATGCGCACGCCGGCCGCGTCGATCACCTCGCCGTCGGTCAGCGGACCGCCCAAGCCGCGCAGGAAACCGCTTCCGACGGCGCGCACCGGTGCGCCGGTGAGGTCGACGATCCTGTCGATGCCACCGGTGTGGTCCTCGTGCCGGTGGCTGATCAGCACCAGCGAAACCGCGCCCAGTGCCGCAACTTTGGCGATGTGTTCCTCGTCGTCCGGGCCGGGATCGACAATCACGATCTCGTCGCTGCCGGAACCGCGCAGCACCCAGGTGTTGGTGCCGTCGAGGGTCATCAGGCCGGGGTTATCGCACAGCATCACCGACGCCGTCTCGGTCACCGGGCGCAACACCTCGTACGCCGGGTGTCTGAGCGCCGAGGACGGTGTCGGATGTCGCCGGCCGGGCGGCTCCGTCACTGCACCTCGACGATGACTTCGACCTCCACCGGCGCGTCGAGCGGCAACTCCGCCACACCGACCGCCGACCGCGCATGCGCTCCCGCTTCGCCGAACACGTCGGCCAGCAGTTCCGACGCGCCGTTGAGCACGCCAGGCTGGCCGGTGAATCCCGGCGCTGACGCGACATACCCCACCACCTTGACCACGCGGGTGATCGCGTCGACACCGACCAGGGCGTCCACGGCGGCCAGCGCGTTCAGCGCACAGATGCGGGCCAGTCTTTTGCCCTCTTCGGGGCTGACCTCGCCGCCCACCTTTCCGCTGCGGATCAGGTTGCCCTCGGCCACCGGCAGTTGTCCGGCCGTGTAGACCAGATCGCCGGTGCGTACCGCGGGAACGTAGGCGCCCAGGGCCCTGGCGGCCTTCGGCAGCTCGATGCCCAGCTCGCCGAGGCGCGCCGAAGCGGGATGTCGCCGGCCCTGCGGCTCCGGGACCGTCACTTGGGCCGTTTCAGATACGCCACGTGCTGCTCGCCGGTCGGTCCAGGAAGCACCGCCACCAGCTCCCACCCGTCGTCGCCCCACTGATCCAGAATCTGCTTGGTCGCGTGGGTCAACAGCGGGACGGTTGCGTACTCCCAACGGGTCGGATCGCTCATGGGGCTAACCCTAACCGTGGCAGGTGCGGGGAACGCTGGTGGTTAGCATGCATGGGTGGCAACCACACGCGAGGCAGGGCCCGAGGTCGGCTGGCCCGCGCGGCTTCGGGACGCACACCTGCATTTCGTCACCGGCAAGGGCGGTACCGGCAAATCGACGATCGCCGCGGCGCTCGCGCTGGCGCTGGCCGCCGGTGGGCGCAGCGTGCTTCTGGTCGAAGTCGAGGGCCGCCAGGGCATCGCGCAGCTCTTCGATGTGCCGCCGCTGCCATACCAGGAAGTGAAGATCGCAACCGCCGAGGGCGGCGGGCAGGTCAACGCGCTGGCGATCGACATCGAGGCCGCGTTCCTGGAATACCTCGACATGTTCTACAACCTCGGGCTGGCCGGCAGAGCGATGCGACGCATCGGCGCGGTCGAGTTCGCGACGACGATCGCGCCCGGTCTTCGGGACGTGCTGCTGACGGGCAAGATCAAGGAGACCGTGGTGCGCGCCGACAAGGCGCGGCTGCCGGCCTACGACGCGGTGGTGGTGGACTCCCCGCCGACCGGGCGGATCGCCCGCTTCCTCGACGTCACGAAGGCGGTGTCCGACCTCGCCAAGGGCGGTCCGGTGCATTCACAGGCCGACGGTGTGGTGAAGCTGCTGCACTCCGACCGGACGGCGATCCACCTGGTGACGCTGCTGGAGGCGTTGCCGATGCAGGAGACGCTCGAGGCGATCGACGAGCTGCACAAGATGGACATGCCGATCGGAAGCGTGATCGTGAACCGGACACTGCCGGTCTACCTGGCGCCCGATGACCTCGCGAAGGCCGCCGAAGGTGACGTGGACGCCGACGCGGTGCGGGCCGGCCTTGCGAAGGCCGGGATCAAGCTCGATGACGCCGACTTCGCCGGCTTGCTGACCGAGACCATCCAGCACGCCACCCGGCTGAAGGCCCGCGCGGAAGCCGCCGAGGAGCTTGACGAAATCAGCGTGCCGCGCCTCGAATTGCCCCAGCTCGCCGACGGCGTCGACCTCGGCAGCCTGTACGAGCTGGCCGAAGAGCTTGGCAGACAGGGGGTTCGATGAGCACACCGGAGCCGCAGGGACGGCGACATCATGCACAGCCGCCGCCACTGGACATAGGCTCGATCCTCGCGGACACGTCCAACCGCGTCGTCGTCTGCTGCGGCGCCGGCGGTGTCGGCAAGACCACGACCGCGGCGGCGATGGCACTCCGTGCGGCCGAATACGGCCGCACCGTCGTGGTGTTGACCATCGACCCGGCCCGTCGGCTGGCGCAGGCCCTCGGCGTCGACGACCTCGGCAACTCGCCCCAACGGGTGCCCCTCGGGCCGGAAGTCAAGGGCGAGTTGCACGCGATGATGCTCGACATGCGCCGCACATTCGACGAGATGGTGGTCGAGTATTCCGGACCCGGACGGGCACAAGCGATTCTGGAGAACCCGTTCTACCAGACCGTCGCGACTTCTCTGGCAGGCACTCAGGAGTACATGGCGATGGAGAAGCTGGGACAGCTTGTCTCTCAGGACAAGTGGGACCTGGTGGTGGTGGATACGCCGCCGTCGCGCAATGCGCTGGACTTCCTCGACGCGCCAAAGCGCTTGGGCAGCTTCATGGATGGCCGGTTATGGCGCCTACTGCTGGGGCCGGGTCGTGGTATCGGGCGCCTGGTCACCGGCGCAGTCGGGTTGGCGATGCGGGCGTTGTCGACGGTGCTCGGCTCACAGATGCTCTCCGATGCGTCCGCGTTTGTTCAGTCGCTGGACTCGACCTTCGGGGGGTTCCGCGAGAAGGCCGACCGCACGTACGCGTTGCTCAAGCGTCGCGGCACCCAGTTCGTGGTGGTGTCGGCGGCCGAACCGGACGCGCTGCGGGAGGCCTCGTTCTTCGTCGACCGGCTGTCAAAAGAGGCGATGCCACTGGCGGGGATGATCCTCAACCGCACACATCCGACGCTGTCCGATCTTCACGTCGAACGCGCGGCCGAGGCCGCGGCGGACCTGGAGGCCGACGATCCCGATTCGCTGGCCGCCGCGGTGCTGCGAATCCATGCCGACCGCGGCCATACCGCCAAGCGCGAAGTGCGGTTACTGTCGCGGTTCACCGGCGCCAACCCGCACGTACCGATCGTCGGGGTGCCGTCGTTGCCGTTCGATGTCTCAGATCTCGAGGCGTTACGTGCGATCGCCGATCAACTCACCGCAGCGAACGCTGCTTAGGCAATGTAAGCCTTGCCTTCAGACCGCGCTGCGGTGTTTGCGCTGAGCGCTGAAGAAATCTGACCAGGAAACTACTTCGGGGTGCTGCTTGAGCAGTGCGCGCCGCTGCCGTTCGGTCATCCCACCCCAGACGCCGAACTCGACGCGGTTGTCCAGCGCATCAGCGCCGCACTCCGCGATGACCGGACAGTGCCGGCAGACGACGGCCGCCTTGCGCTGCGCGGCGCCGCGGACGAAGAGCTCGTCGGGGTCAGAGGCGCGACAGCGCGCCTGCGATACCCATGCAATGCGGGCTTCCGCCGCCGCGCCCTGAACGGACCCCTGCGTTGAGCTTAACGTTGTCCTCCGTGGGGCGGGACGATTACCTGACACCAGCGTTCCCCTTCCTTCTGGCCGCCACATTGGCGAGCGCCCCGGCGATGATCCCGTAATGCGATCTACGCCACACTGTGCAGGCTTTTGTTACCTATATCGCACTGTGAGTACAAACTAGGTGGTCACATATCGTTCGCGCAACAGTTTGGTACCGCTTTTTTTGGGACGACCGTGCCGTCAGCCCGTTACCCCTAGTCCTCCGCCGATGTTTGCGAAAGCCCCCACGTCAGCCGCATGTTGACGCGTATGCCAATTACGCTGCGCAAACACTCCCGAGCAAACGTTTTGGCCGCGGATTTGCCGGGAATTGATGGCTGGGCGACGGTCAGTAACCTGTACGCATGTCGGAGCGCCCGCCAACCGTGGTAACGGTCGTCAAGTTGGCGTGGTGCTGTCTGTTCGCCGCGGTGGTGGCGGCGGCGCTGATGTTCCCGTTCGCCGGCGGCCTGGGTCTGATGTCCAACCGCGCGTCCGATGTGGTGGCCAACGGCTCGGCGCAGCTGGTGGAGGGCGACGTCCCACAGGTCTCGACCATGGTCGACGCGGCGGGTAACCCGATCGCATGGCTGTACACCCAGCGTCGATTCGAGGTCAGGAGCGAGCAGATCGCCGACACGATGAAGCTGGCGATCGTCTCGATCGAGGACAAGCGATTCGCCGAGCACAACGGCGTCGACTGGCAGGGCACACTGACCGGTCTGGCCGGCTACGCATCCGGCGACGCCGAAACCCGAGGCGGCTCGACGATCGAGCAGCAGTATGTGAAGAACTACCAGCTGCTGGTAACCGCGCAGACCGACGCGGAGAGGCGTGCCGCCGTCGAAACCACCCCGGCGCGCAAGCTGCGTGAGATCCGGATGGCGCTCACGCTTGACAAGACTTTCTCCAAGCCGGAGATCCTCACCCGCTATCTCAACCTAGTGTCGTTCGGCAACGGCGCGTTCGGTGTTCAAGACGCCGCGCAAACGTACTTCGGCACCGACGCATCACAGCTGAACTGGCAGCAGGCCGCGCTGCTGGCCGGCATGGTGCAGTCGACCACAGCGCTGGACCCCTACACCAATCCCGATGGTGCCCTGCAGCGCCGGAATCTGGTGCTGGACACCATGATTCAGAACTTCCCGGCCCAGGCGGACGCGTTGCGCGCCGCCAAATCGCAGCCGTTGGGAATTCTGCCGCAGCCCCAGGCGCTGCCCCGGGGCTGCATCGCGGCCGGGAACCGCGCGTTCTTCTGCGACTACGTGCTGGATTACCTGGCGCGCGCCGGCATCAGCAAGGAACAGGTGGCCCGCGACGGCTACTTGATCCGCACCACACTGGACCCGCGGGTGCAGGATTCGGTCAAGCACGGCATCGACGGCATCGCGAGCCCCACGCTCGACGGCGTCGCGGACGTGATGAGCGTGATCAGGCCCGGGAAGGACTCGCACCAGGTGGTGGCGATGGCCAGCAACCGGACCTACGGGTTGAACCTGGAAGCCGGCGAAACGATGCAACCGCAGCCGTTCTCGCTGGTCGGCGACGGCGCCGGGTCGATCTTCAAGATCTTCACCACCGCCGCGGCACTTGACATGGGGATGGGCATCAACGCCCAGCTCGAAGTGCCGGGGCGGTTCGAGGCGAAGGGCATGGGCACGGGCGGGGCGCGCGGGTGCCCGAAGGAGACCTGGTGCGTCCTGAACGACGGCTCCTACCGCGGCTCGATGAACGTCACCGAGGCGCTCGCCACATCGCCGAACACGGCCTTCGCCCGCTTGATCCAATTGGTCGGCGTGCCACGGTCGGTGGACATGGCCGTCAAGCTCGGCATGCGCTCATACGCGCAACCCGGCACCGCGCGGGCCTACGACCCGCAAAGCAACGAGAGCCTGGCCGACTTCGTCAAGCGGCAGAACCTCGGCTCGTTCACGCTGGGTCCGATCGAGCTCAACCCACTGGAGCTGTCCAACGTCGCGGCAACGCTGGCATCGGGCGGAGTGTGGTGCCCGCCCAACCCGATCGACAAGATCTTCGACCGCAAGGGCAACGAGGTGCCGGTCACTACGGAGGGCTGCGAGCAGGTCGTGCCCGAAGGGCTGGCCAACACCCTCGCGAACGCGATGAGCAAGGACACCGTCAGCGGCACCGCGGCGGGATCGGCGGGTTCCTCGGGGTGGAGCCTGCCGATGTCCGGTAAGACCGGAACCACCGAGGCACACCGGTCCTCCGGGTTCGTCGGGTTCACCAACAACTACGCCGCGGCCGTCTACGTCTTCGACGACTCGACCAACCCCACCGACTTGTGCTCGTACCCGCTGCGGCAGTGCGGGTCGGGGAACCTGTACGGCGGGAACGAGCCCGCCCGCACCTGGTTCGAGTCGATGAAGCCGATCGCCAACGACTTCGGCGACGTGAAGCTTCCGCCGACCGATCCCCGGTACGTCGAGGGCGGGCCGGGGTCCAAGGTTCCCAGCGTGTCGGGGCTGAGCGTGGAGACCGCCAAGGCGCGGCTGAGAGACGGCGGGTTCGGCGTCGCCGATCAGCCCACGCCGGTCAACAGCACGGCGCCCGCCGGCACCGTCGTCGGTACCACGCCGAGCGGCCAGACCGTCCCCGGCGCGGTGGTCACCGTCAACACCAGCAACGGCATTCCGCCGGCGCCACCGCCACCGCCGCCGGGCGCACCGCCGGGACTGCCGGTGATCGGCTCCACGGTGGTGGAGATACCCGGACTGCCGCCGATCACCGTGCCGGTGCTGGGGCCGCCGCCACCCCTCGTGAATAACCCGCCGCCGTAACGAACACCGCACTGCGGAGCGGTTCCCTCACCCTGTTCGCGAGTTTTCAGACGTCGGCAACCCGCTTCGGACGGTGCCCGGACGGGCCTGCACAGTACGCTGCCCCTATGGCCTCCTCGCCCATGCTGAAGACAGCTGCCGCCGTCGCAGGCGGCTCGGCGCTCGGCTGGCTCGGCTACGCCTCGATCATCGAACGCAACGCGTTTGTGGTTCGCGAGGTGACGATGCCGCTGCTGGAGCCGGGCTCGTCGCCGCTGCGCGTGCTTCACCTCAGCGACATCCACATGCGCCCGAGCCAGCGCCACAAGCAGGCGTGGCTGCGTGAACTCGCGCGATGGGATCCGGACCTGGTGGTCAACACCGGCGACAACCTGTCGCACCCGCGGGCGGTCCCCGCGGTGGTGCAGGCCCTCGGCGAGCTGCTCAGCGTGCCCGGCTTATTCGTGTTCGGCAGCAATGACTACTTCGGGCCGCGGTTGAAGAATCCGATGAACTACGTGGTCGAACCGGGACACCGCACCCACGGGACGCCGTTGCCGTGGCAGGACCTGCGCGCGGCGTTCACCGAACGTGGCTGGCTGGACATGACGCACACCCGCCGGGAGCTGGAAATCGCGGGATTGACCATCGCGGCCGCGGGCGTCGACGACCCGCACATCGATCGCGACCGCTACGACATGATCGCGGGACCGGCCAACCCCGCCGCGGACTTTCGGCTGGGGCTGACCCATTCGCCGGAGCCGCGGGTGCTCGACCGGTTCGCCGCCGACGGCTATCAGCTGGTGCTCGCCGGCCATACCCACGGCGGTCAGCTGTGCTTGCCGTTCTACGGCGCACTGGTCACCAACTGCGGTCTCGATCGGTCGAGGGCCAAAGGCACGTCGAGCTGGGGTGCGAGCATGCAGTTGCATGTGTCGGCCGGGATCGGAACCTCGCCGTTCCATCCGGTTCGGTTCTGCTGCCGGCCCGAAGCCACGCTGCTGACGTTGGTGGCCGCACCGACCGGCGGTCCGGCGGTAACCGAGGAGTCACAACGCGCGCATCCGAGCGCCGCGCTGCGGTGACGCGGTCGGCGGCCCGGGACCAGCCGCGGGCGTGGGTGGACGAGGCGGTCCGACTCATCGAGGCCGACTCACGGCGCAGCGCGGACACCCATCTGCTGCGCTACCCGCTGCCGTCAGCGTGGTCGTCGGACGTCGATGTGGAGCTGTACCTCAAGGACGAGAGCACGCACATCACCGGCAGCCTCAAGCATCGCCTCGCGCGCTCGCTTTTCCTGTACGCACTGTGCAACGGCTGGATCACCGAGGACACCACCGTGGTCGAAGCGTCGTCGGGCTCGACCGCGGTGTCGGAGGCGTACTTCGCGCAATTGTTGGGGCTGCCGTTCATCGCGGTGATGCCGGCGTCGACGACCGCGGCCAAGATCGCGTTGATCGAGGCGCAGGGCGGCCGTTGCCATTTCGTGGAGCAGTCGGGCGAGGTATACGCCGAAGCCGAGCGGCTGGCGCGGGAGACCGGCGGGCATTACCTCGACCAGTTCACCAACGCCGAGCGGGCGACCGACTGGCGCGGCAACAACAACATCGCCGAATCGATATTCACGCAGCTCTCACTCGAGCACCATCCGATCCCCGAGTGGGTGGTGGTCGGAGCGGGAACGGGTGGCACCAGCGCGACCATCGGCCGCTACATCCGCTACCGGCGCTATCCCACCCGGTTGTGCGTGGTGGACCCGGAGAACTCGGCGTTCTTTCCGTCGTATGCGACCGGTGACAGCGACGTGACGACTGAGACGTCGTCGCGGATCGAGGGCATCGGCAGACCGCGGGTGGAACCGTCGTTTCTGCCCGACGTCGTGGACCGGATGATCTCGGTCCCGGACTGTGCGTCGATCGCGGCCGCGCGGCACGCGAGCCAGGTGCTGGGCCGTCGAGTGGGACCGTCGACCGGCACCAACCTGTGGGGCGCTTATTGCCTGCTCGCGGAGATGGCCGCGGACGGTCGCAGCGGTTCAGTGGTCACGCTGCTCGCCGACAGCGGCGACCGCTATGCCGAGACCTATTTCTCCGACGACTGGCTCGCCGACCACGAGCTCGATCCCACGAGTGCGTCGGCCCGGCTGATCGAGTTCGAGCGAACCGGTTCGTTCGGCTGATCGGCGTGCGGGGCCTCGGCGCGGTCGGCCGTCAGGAACAGCCACAACGCCGCCAAACCGAAGAAACCGCCGTAGACGGTGGCTCCCAAACCCGTCATGATCGGCCACCCCTTCCTCTCTCGCCTAGTCTGCACAACACCACCGACAATCCGATTCATCCCACGCGGCGCGGTGATCAACATCTCGAGGGCGGCCGCGCGTGACCGCGCGTGAGGCAGAACAACGCGTTTGGGCAGCGCTTGGCCCGGTGCGATACTCTGGCCAGGCTTCAACGGGGTGTGGCGCAGCTTGGTAGCGCGCTTCGTTCGGGACGAAGAGGCCGTGGGTTCGAATCCCGCCACCCCGACTGCGTGTTCGAGATGACAGAACCGCCCCTGACCTGCATCGAAAGTCGGGGGCGGCGGTGCTTCTCTGGTTGATCGCCGCGCTCTCCGGTCCCATTAGGCAGCGGAGAGGCAGCATTCCGATAAATCAGCGTCACCCGTCGAGCCGATCACGGATCGCGTCATGGTCCTCGGTTCGACGAACGTACAACTGCATTGTTGTGGTGATGTCTTCGTGCCCCATGACCTTCGCTAGCTTGTCAGGCTTGGGCGGTGCCCAGTTAGCGCTATGGCTTGGTGTGACGTCGGGCGTAGGCGGCGGCTTGGGTGCGGTTGTGGACGCCGAGTTTGGTGAGGATCGCGCCGACGTGGTTGCCTACGGTTTTGGGACTGATGCACAGGGTGGCGGCAATGTTGGCATCGCTGTGGCCGGCGGAGAGCAGTTCGAGCACGTCGCGTTCGCGGCGGGTCAGCCGGTGTGGGTCGGCGCCGGTGTCGGCGTGGCGCAGCGTCAACGCGTACAGGTCGGCG
>Ga0209006_10000317_pt1 | contig 48790 bp, 51 predicted proteins | sample JacPin_JW_Ref_O2_FD_188567 | JGI IMG/M metagenome (GOLD analysis project Ga0209006, IMG submission 188567) | Forest soil microbial communities from Algoma, Ontario, Canada - Jack Pine, Ontario site 1_JW_Ref_O2 (SPAdes) (version 2) | ecosystem: Environmental > Terrestrial > Soil > Boreal...
CCAGTGTCAACGGGCAACGGCACACCGGGCGGCGGAGCATCCGGCACTTGCGGGCCGGGTCCCGGAGGTGGTGGCGGTCCCGGCAGATCAGCGGGCGGCCTGCCGTACGGCGGGAACGGGTTCGACGAGCCCTGAAGCGGTTCCGTCCGCGCACCCGGCGGCGCGGGCGGCAGCGGGACCGGGACGCCCTGCAGGTCCGGCGGACTCTGTCCCGGCACACCGGCGCTGGTGATGCCCGGTGTGTACCCGGGGCCGTTCGGGTTCGGTGCCGACGTCACCACGTCCGGCGGCGCGTAACTGATCCCGCCGAATGGTCCTACGCTCAGATGCGAGCACGGCAGCGGATCCGCCGCTGTCGGGATGCCGTCCGCCGGCGGCGTGTACGAGCACGGCGTGCCCGCGGGCACCGCGGGTCCCGGGAAGTCCGGTGTGCCCTCCAGCGGCGTCGGTGCCGGCGGCGGTGCGCCGTTGGCGAACCGGGTGCCGTTCGGGTCGGGCCACCGGTAGGCCGGCAGGCCCGCACCGCGCCAGAAGTTCTCGGGATCGATGCCACGCTTCTTGAACGCCGCGTCGACGAACGGCTGCAGGATCTGGTACGGCAGCAGGTTGACGAGCATCACCTTGAAGTACGGGCCGGAGGCGACCGCCTCGCCCAGCGATGCGGTGAACTTGCTCAACGTGGTGAGCGAATCGGCCAAATCGTTCTTCCGCTGGTCCAGCACATCGCTGATGGTGCGCAGCTGCTCCAGAACGTGGTTCAGGTTGGGATTCTCGTCGATGAAGCCCTTAACTTGTTGGGAGAACGCCGACACGCGCTCCAGCAGGTACGTGATCGCCTGTCCGCGCGCGTTGATCGCGGCCAACAGTGTCTGCGCGTTCACCAGAAGCGCGTTGATCTGCCCGCTGCGGTTGCCGAGTATGCCGGCGATCTGATTCGCGTTGGCTAGCAGCTGATCGACCTGCTGGTCGCGCTTGCCGATCGTGTCGGAGAATCGCTCGACGCCCTTGAGAGCGTCGCTCAGGTGCGGATAGGTCTCGTCAATCGTCTGTGTCAACACGTTCAGCGAACGTTTGACGGTGTCGATGTCCCATCCCGACGCGGCCTTCGTCACGTCGAAGAACGCATCGTAGATCTGGTACGGAGTGGTGGTTTGGCCAAGCGGCAGAACCCCGTTGGACTTCAACAGATCGGTACCGCGCGGCTCGATCTCGACGTTCTTGCGGCCGAGGATCGTGTCGGTGCGGATCGATGCCCTGCTGTCCTTCCCGATTTGCGCGCCGCCGAGCGTGAACCCGACGAGAATGCGGTCACCGTCGATCGCCAGGGTCTTCACCTGCCCGACGTTGACACCCGCGATCCGAACTTTGTCGCCGGGGTGGATGCCGCCCGCATCCTTGAACTGCGCGAAGTAGCTCGGGGATGCGAAAAGCATTGGCACGCTTGTGAAGCTCTGTCCGACCCCGACGACGAGCAACAGGACGAGCACGCCCATCAACCCGTTGCGTACCCGGTCCGAACCCTCCAGCGTCCTCATTGCGGCGTGCACCTACCCGTGGGCTGCGTCGTGATGCGGACAGTTCGCACCGGACCACCGGGCTGCAACCCGTTCAGCTTCAGCGTGATGTCACACGCGTAGAAGTTGAAGAAGTCGCCGTAAACACCGCCGGCGCGGCCGATGATCTTCAGCGAGGTGGGCAGTTTGATGAGGATGTCGTCGAGCTGATCCTTCTGGTCGATGATCGGCTGCTGGATGGTTTCCAGCTGATCGAGCGTGCTGTGCAACAGCGGCCGGTTGTCGGCAAGCAGGTCCGCGATCGTGCCTGCGGCGTTGCTGATCTCGGCCGTGGCGTTCGCAATCGGGTCTGCGCGGTTCTTCAGCCCCGTGATCAGAACCTCGAAGTTCTTGACGGTCTCGTCGAAGTCCTTCTGATGCTTGACGGTGGTGTCCAGCACGGTGTTGAGGTTTTTGATCACCTCACCGATCGCCTGGTCACGGTCGCCAAGGGCCGACGTCAGCGACGCGGTCTGGTCGAGGATGTCGTTGATCGTTCCGCCCTGGCCCTGGAAGATCGTAATGATCGACTGCGCGATGGTGTTGACCTTCTGCGGGTCCAACGCGCGGAACAACGGCCGGAAGCTGCCGACCAACGCATCGAGGTCCAGCGCCGGCTGCGTGCGCTCGAGCGGGATCGTCGCGCCCCCCGGCATTTTCTTGTCGCTGTCGCCCTTCTTCAGCTCGAGGTAGCGGTCGCCGATCAGGTTCAGATACCTGATGGCCGCCGTCGTTCCCTCGTACAGCGGCAGGGATCGGTCGACGGCGAAGTCGACCCTGGCGCGCTGGCCGCCGTCGATGAGCGTGATGTTGGAGACCTTGCCGACCTCCACCCCGGATGCGCGGACGAACTGGCCGTTGCGCAGGCCGCTGACATTGGTGAATATCGCCGAATACCCGGTGGTGCGGTCGAACCGCATCTGTCCGAAGACCACGATGATGACCGCGGTGAAGAACAGGAGCACGACGGCGAATGCTCCAAGCCTGACGGCAGTACCGGTGATTTTCATGGGTTGATCGTGTACTCCCCGACCTGGCGGCCCCAGACGTACTCGATCGCGAACGGCGAGCCGAGTTCGAAGTGGTTGTAGGGCGCAATCGACGCACCCGTGTCCATCACCAGGTACGGCGCGGGCCAGAGATCGCGGTTGATCTCCTGCCAGCAGCCCGGTTGGCCCTCAGGACCGCCGTGTGCGTTCACTCGGGGCAGGTTGTCCGGATACACATACGGGTTGGCGGCGCCCAGGACCTCAGCGTGCGCCCGCAGCGAGTAGCCGTTGCCGCCAAGCGAATCCGCGATCTTCGGTGCGACGTCGTGGAAATTGCGGATCGTGCAGAGGAGTTCCGGGCTGTACGTGTTGAGCAACTGAGAGGTCGGGATCAGGTCTTCGGCGCCGCGGACCAGGTACGGGCCGCCGCGCTCGAAGACATCGCCGCCGGTGTTGCCGAACCCGACCGAGGCCATCAGCGCCGCATCGAGGTCGGACTGCTCCTGATTAAGCGTCCGCGCGGTGATGACCGCGTTGCGCAGGAAATCGAACAGGTCCGGCGACGCGTTGGCGTAGGTGTCGGCCAGATCGGCCAGCCTCTGGGTGTCGTAACGGATTTGCGGCATCTTCGGGTTCAGGTCCGACAGAATCGCGTTGCCGTGAACGATCGCCTGGCCGAATCGATCGCCTAACCCGTCCAACGCCTGCGCGGTGGCGGCCAGTGTCTCGTTGAGTTTGACCGGATCCACCTTTTCCGAGATCGACACCACCGTCTGGAACAGCGTGTTGAACTCGGTGGTCACTCCCCCGGGCCCGGTTTTCACTGAGATCGGCGTGCTCGGGCTGACCCGCGCTGCCGTCGGGTCCGGCGGCGACGTGAACGAGACGTACTTGTTGCCGAACACCGTGGTGGCCTTGATCTGCGCAACCACATTCTCTGGGATCAGCTTGATGTACTTGGGATCGACGTCCAGCGTGAACTTCGCCTTCGGCACACCTCCCTGGCTGACCTCCTGGATGTTGGCCACCCGGCCGATCTCAACCCCGTTATACGTGACCTTGTCGCCGGAGTTCATCGACAGCCCGGCCCGATCGGCCATCACCGTCAACTGCGTTCGCGGCAGGAAATCGCCACGGAACTGGAGATAGACGAGCACGACGATGACGACGCCGATGACGAGCATCACCACCCCCGCCAACTTGTAGGGCGGGGTGCGGGGAGGGTTCAGCGGCGCGGTCATCGGGCTACACCGTCAGGTTGAAGTTCGGGTCGACGCCGTACAGCGCCAACGCGGCGAACAGAGTGACGACCTGGACCGATACCAGCGAGAAACGCATCGACCGGCCGACGGCCTCGCCAACACCCACCGGGCCGCCACTGGCGTAATACCCGTAGTAGCAGTGGGTGATCATGACGAGCGCCGCGATGATGATGGCCTCCAGGAATGACCACATCACGTCGTCGGCTCTCAGGAACGTGCGGAAATAGTGGTCGTAGGTGCCGGACGGTTGTCCGTACAAGATCGTGGTCACGACCTGCGGGGACAGGAATGACATGATCATCGCCGCCGCATACAGCGGGACGATCACCACCAGCCCGGCCATGATCCTGGTGGACACCAGATACGAAATCGACTTGATGCCCATGACTTCGAGCGCGTCGATCTCCTCGCTGATCCGCATCGCGCCCAGCTCGGCGGTCGCACCGGCGCCGACAGTGGCCGCCAGCGCGATCCCGGTGACGACGGGGGCGGCGATGCGCACATTGATCAATGCGGCGAAGAACCCGGTGAACACCTCGACACCGATGTATCCGAGCGACGCGAAGCCCTGGATCGCGACCAGCGAGCTGCCGGACAGCGTCGTGAACGCCACGATCGCGACGGTGCCGCCGACGACGGCCATCGCACCGGTACCCATCCCAATCTGGGCGACGAGCCGCAGCATTTCCTTGCGGTAGTAGCGCAGCGCATGCCCCATCGAACCGATGGCCGTGAACGTGAACCACGCGAGGTTTCCGACGTAGTCGAGCGCCTGCCCTGGCATACCTGCGTATCGGGCGGTGCGGGCATACGCTGTGGGAAAGCGGGAACGCAGGACGGCGCCAGTACTCATGATCAGTGCCCCGTTCCGAATCGCACGCCGATCGTCGTGAGGATCACGTTGACCGCGTAGAGCGCGACGACGCAGAGCACGACGGTCTCGTTGACGGCGGTACCTAGTCCCTTGGAGCCACCGCCGACGGTCAGTCCGCGGTAGCAGCCGACCAACCCGGCGATGAGTCCGAACGTCGCGGCCTTGACCGTCGCGATGAGCACCTCGGGCAGGCCGGTGAGCAGCGTCAGCGACGACAGGTAGGCACCACCCGACACGTTCTGCAGATACACACCGAAGATGTAGCCGCCGACCAGGCCGACGGTGATCACGAGGCCGTTGAGCAACGTGGCGACGAGGGTCGCGGCGACGACACGGGGAACGACCAGGCGATGGATCGGGTCGATGCCCAGCACTTCCATTGCGTCGATCTCTTCGCGGATGGTCCGGGCGCCGAGGTCGGCGCAGATGGCCGTCGAACCGGCGCCTGCCACCACGAGCACCGTGGTGAGCGGGCCAAGCTGGGTCACCGCGCCGATCGCGGCGCCCGCTCCGGAGACATCGGCGGCGCCGAATTCCCTCAGCAGGATGTTCAGCGTGAATATGAGGAGCACAGTCAGCGGGATCGACACCGCGATGGTGGGCAGGAACGAGACCCGCATCAAGAACCAGCCCTGCAGGATGAACTCACGCCACATGAATGGCTTCAGCAGCGCCTTCGCGGTCAGCACGCACATCCGGAAGAAGCCGCCGACGGCCTCCAGCGCGGGCCTGCTCTGATCGCGGACGTAACCCGTGATCCCGGTTGACGAAGTCACCCGAGCGGCCGCACGTCGTAGCCGCGTTCAACGCGGCGCAACGGCAGATCGTCCCGCACGCCCCCTCCTTGCCCCAGCACAGACCACGTGACCTCCGTCTCCCTACCGGTTGGTAGTAAGACGGACCACAGGACTGTACCCGATGAATACCCGGCCCGTACACCGCATCCGCACGATTGACTTCCCATCAGTTAGCAAACACGTCTCCCATGATCAACCCTCTGTTGCTCCGGCAGAAACTGTTGCCGCAGAGTCGCTTTGACCGGGGCCTGTCGGCCGGCCCGCGCCGAACCGCGTTCTCAGCTCCGTTTTTAGAACTTTGCCAGCAGGATTCCGCGGCAGCGCGCCGACGATTTCGAGGCCCTTCGGGTGCTTGTAGCGCCCCAGCCGCCCGGTCAGGAATTCATCAAGATCAGCGAGGGTGAGGCCGGACTCAGCAACCGCCGCGACAGCGATCGGAACTTCGCCCCAGGTCTCGTCCGGACGCCCTATGACGGCCACTTCAATGATTGCCGGATGCGCCGCCAAAACGTTCTCGACTTCGGCGCAGTAGATGTTCTCGCCGCCGGAGATGATCATGTCTTTCTTGCGGTCGACCACCCAGACATAGCCCTCGTCGTCCTGGCGGACCAGATCACCCGAGTGGAACCAGCCGCCGGCGAAGGCCTCCGCTGTGGCCTCGGGATTGTTCCAGTAGCCGGCCATCAGCGTCGGCGCCCGGTACACGATCTCGCCGACCTCGCCGACCGCGACATCGTTCATGTCGTCATCGACCACCCGCGCGGCAACGGTCGGGATCACCTTGCCCACGGAGCCGAGTTTACGAATTGCGTCCTCGCCCAACAACATACAGGTGACCGGTGACATTTCGGTCTGCCCGAATGCCGCCAGGATTTGGGTCCCGGGGAAAGTGTCCGACATCTGTTGCAGGAGCGTATCCGAGGCCGGCGCCGCACCCCAGGACAACACGCGGAGGCGAAGATCGCGCGGGTTCGCCCGCTGAGCCGCACACACCGCCTGCCACTGCGCGGGCACCAGGAAGATCCCGGTCACCTTCTCGGCTTCGAGAACGTCGAGCAGCTCGCCGGGATCGAACGCGCCCACCGGGTGGATGACCGTCGGCGACCCGAGCAGCAGGCCGATGACCGTGCTGCCGATCCCGGCTATGTGGAACAGCGGGACGCCGATGAACCCGACGTCGTTGTTGATGTCGGCACCGTTGGTGAACAGCACCGTCGTCGCCTGACCCTGCAGGTTGATGTGGGTGAGCACGGCGCCCTTGGGCCGCCCTGTGGTGCCGGAGGTGTACATGATCAGCGCGGGCGCATCGTTGCCGATGTCCACGACCGGGTGGGGTTGGCCGCCCTCGGCCAGCAGGTCCTCGTAGCCCGGCAGATCCTCCTCGGATCCGGAGCCGGCGACGATAACTGTGGCGAGCGTGGGGTCGAGGTCACGAACCGCGGCAGCAACGCCGGCGAGCACCGACTCGGTGATGACCACCCGGGCTTCGCAATCGGCGACGAGGAAGCCGATTTCCGGAGCGGTCATCCGGAAGTTCACCGGCACCGCGATGGCCCCCAGCGTGTTGATCGCCAGGAACGACTCGACGAACTCGGGACGGTTCAGCATCAGGATCAACACCCGGTCACCGAAGCCCACACCGCGCCGGCTCAGCGCGTCGGCCAGCGCGGTCACCCTGTGCTGCAGCTCAGCCCACGTCGTCGTCCGGCCGAGGTAACGCAGCGCCGTCGCATCCGGCTGCATCAACGCGTGACGTGCCAGCTGGTTGGTCCAGTTCTGGCGACGGGCCGCATACGGCTGGTCGGTGGCGGCCGGCTGTGTGGTCACCTGCTGAGCTCCCGGGATTGCGCAGACGTGATATCGATCAAACCTCGATACTGATCAAACATCGTGCGCTCGCAGTCGACAACCGGGCTACGCGCTCAGCTGTTCGGCACGTTTCTTGAGATTGTCCGCGAGGTAGTCGAGCGCGTCGTTGACGACCTTCTTCACCATGGCCTTCGGAATCGCCAGCTTGGTCTCGACGTCGAAGTCGACGGTCAGCAGCGACGTCGCGCCCAGCGGAACCACCGAGAAGTTCTGCTGCTGCTTGGAGAACAGATCACCCTGCTGCAGCACGGTGTAGATCTCGGCCGGGCTCGGGTAGTACACCGCGCAGATGTAGCTGCCGTCCATGCCCGAAACGGCCACGTCCAGCCGCAACTGGCTGGGCCTGCCGTCGTCGTAGCGGGCCAGCACCCAGCAGCCCTTGATCTCCTCGTTCCATTGCGGGTACGCCTCGAAGTCGGCGACGATGGACATGACCGTCTCAGGGCTGGCGGCAACCTCGACGGTCTTGCTGACGATCGGCATTGACCGAGCATACGAAACAGGGCGTCACAGAATGACTTCAGCGAAGATCCCGCCGGCGAAGGTGGCACGGGCGATAGAACCGGTCCGGCAGCCGGCCGCTAGGGTCGCGGCTCCGGGGTCGGCACCGCGCCGAGGGGAACGCCGAGCGGCGAGTCCTCCCGCTCCGATGGATCCCGGATCAGCCCGCGCAGCAGCGCGGTGCTGAACTCGATCGCGATCTCCTCGGCGCTGCGCCGGCCGGTGGGCCGCAGCCAGCGATATGCGCCCAACGTCATTCCGATGTACCCGAGCGCCAGCACGTGCGAGTCGCATTCGTAGAACTCGCCGCTGGCGATTCCGCGGTCGATCACATCTCGCACATGCTCGTAGACCGCCGCCTCCGCGGCGCGGATGTAGGCGACCTGCTCCTCGGTGAACCACTCGGTGATGTACGGGCTTTCCTGGAAGTAGACCGCGGCGCCATCGATGTTGTTCGCGATGTTCTCCAGCAGCCGGCGGGTGAAGTGGAAGATCGCCTCGCGCGCGGACCATGACGGTTCGTCGTGCACCGCGGCCACGGTCCGGTCCGCGGCCTCGCGATAGATGTCGAACAGGATCAGCGACTTGCTGGCGTAGTAGTGATACACCGTGGCCTTGTTGAGGCCCACCACGTCGGCGACGTCGTTGATCCGGGTGCCGTGGTAGCCGCGGGCCGCGAACAGTTTGGTCGCGACGGTCAGCAGCTCCTCGCGACGCGACGGCTCGGCACCGTTGTCCGGCCCGCTACTTGGTCGCATGGCGAGTCACTATATTTGGGGTCGCCGCGCTTCACCCAATCAACCGGTTGATTTGGTCGGCTTTCGCGGAGCTGTTCGCTCTCCAAGCTTGCCGGGCTAGACTCGCCGCCAAGCCGACTTCGAGGGGGTGCTCACGTGGATCCCAACCCGGATTACGACGCCAGCGACGAGATCGAGTACTTCTTCAACTGGTTCGCGTTTGGACTGCGCGGCATTCCCGGACCTGGCGGAGGCTACCCGCCCCCCGCATATCCGCCGGTCTAACCTCAGCCCAGTGAGCTGACCCCACCGTCGATGGGGATCACCGCGCCGGTGATGTAGCTGCTGGCCCGGCTTGCCAGGAACACGGCGATCCCGGCCATGTCGTCGGGACGGCCGATGCGGCCCAACGGAAGGTGGCCGCCCACGGCGTCAGCGCCGGCGGCCAGCAGCTCCTTGGTCATCCGGGATGGGAAGAGCCCGGGCGCGATCGCATTGACGAGGATGCCGGGGGCGAGCTCTCCCGCGAGATGGCGGGTCAGCATGTGCACGCCGGCCTTGCTGGCGCTGTAGGAGAAGTTGTCCCTGCCCGGCCCGGGTGGACGAATGCCGTCGATGCTGCCGGTGTTGATCACCCGCGCCGGATCGTCGGGTGTGGCGGCGGCCTTCAACATCGGAACGAGTGCGCGCGTCAGCAGGAACACGCCCTTGATGTTGATCGCGAAGATGTTGTCGAAGCCCGACTCGGGAAACTCGTCGAACGGCGCGCCCCACGCCGCGCCCGCATTGTTGAACAGCGCGTGGATGGCGTCCTCGGAGTCCGCCAGTGACGAGGCGAGCGTGCGAACCCCTTCTGCGGTACCGAGATTCGCCGGTATCGCCGCGACCGGCCCGAGCGGCGACAGCACCTCGACCGCGGCGGCCAGTTCTGGTTCCTTGCGGCTGGACAGGTACACCTTGGCGCCGGCCTGCAACAGGCCGCGCGCGATCATCAGCCCGATCCCACGCCCGCCACCGGTCACCACGGCGATCTTGCCGTCGAGTCGAAACATGTCTTCGGTCATCGCGTTGTCGGTCAAAGCGAAGCCACTCGTGTCGCGGCACGCACGGGTGACGCGACCGTCGCGACCACCGGCCCGCGCGGGTGCAGTGTCACGTCAGCGCGGGCTCGCAGTTCAGCGGTGGGCGCCAAGTCCAGCCGTGCCGACTGCGCGAGCACGGCCAGCGCCAGCGTCGCCTCCAGTTGAGCCAACCCGGCGCCGACGCAGATCCGCCGGCCGCCACCGAACGGGATGAACGCATACCGCGGGCGGTTCGCCGCGTTGTCGCTCAAGAACCGTCGGGGGTCGAATCCCTCCGGGTTGGGCCAGAATTCAGCGTGCCGGTGAATCAGGTATGCGGAGATGCCGACGGTGTCCCCCGCCGCGACCGGGATACCCGCGATGTTGTCGTCCTGCACGGCGTCACGTTCGACGGTCCAGGCCGGCGGGTAGAGCCGCATCGTCTCGGACACCACCGCCTGGGTCCACGGCAGCGCATCGACGTCCGACGCGTCGGGGTCGCGATCGCCAAGCACCTCTTCCACCTCGGCGGCCAGCCGGTCGCGTGCGGCCGGGTACCGCGACAGCAACGTCAGCGCCCAGGTCAACGCGTTCGCGGTTGTTTCGTGCCCTGCGAGGACGAGCGTCATCACCTCGTTCTGGATCTCGTCGCGGCGCAGCGGCTGCTCATCCTGCCCGGCGGCCACCAGCAGGTCGAGCAGATCGGTGGGCTCGGGGTGCGGAGCGGCGATGCGCTCGTCGATGATCCTCGTGACCAGCGACTCCAGCGTCTCAGCCGCCCTGGCGACGCCGGGGACAACCCGGCAGGCCATTGACCGAACACGTTGCGGGGAAACGAATCCCGGCATCATCGATGCGAACACCGTCGCGCCCTGTAGCCGGGACACCGCACGGCCGACGGGCTCGGCGTCGCCTGCGAGGTCGGTGCCGAACAGCACCCGCCCGGTCACGTCCATCGTCAGCGTTCGCATCTCGGCGGCCACATCGACGCCTGCGCCCGGTGTCCACTGCGCGGCGCGGCGCCGGGCGGCCGCGACGATCGCCGGGGCGAAGGATTGGACGTGCCGGTGGCTGAACACCGGCTGCACCAGCCTGCGGTGCCGCTGCCAGACCACGCCCTCGCTGGTGAGCAGGCCGTCGCCGAGGAACGCCTTCAGCGGGCGGTAGGTGAACGCCTTCACGTAGCGGTCCTGGTGCTGTACCAGGACGTGCTCGGCGTGCTCCGGGCGACTCAGCATGAAGAATGACCGCTTGCCGCCGAGGGGCAGGCGCACGGCGTCACCGTATTCGCGCCGCAACGCGCCGTACGTCGCGAGCGGATCGTGAAGCATCTGCGCCCAGTAGCGCAGTGCACGTCTTCCCGACGGCCCCGGCGGAACGAAAGCACCCATGCCCTACCGTAGCCGGGCTACAGCGCCTTGAGCTCCTCGGTGACCTCACTGACCGACTTCTTCGCATCGCCGAACAGCATCGTCGTGCCCTCGCCGTAGAACAGCGGGTTGTCGATCCCGGCAAAGCCGGAGTTCATCGACCGCTTCAGCACGATCACCGATTTCGCCTTGTCGACGTTGAGGATCGGCATGCCGTAGATCGGCGAGTTCGGCTCGTTACGCGCCGCCGGGTTGGTGACGTCGTTGGCACCGATGACGATCGCGACGTCGGTGCGGCCGAATTCGTCGTTGATGTCGTCCATTTCCTTCATCGCGTCGTACTCGACGTCGGCCTCGGCCAGCAGCACGTTCATGTGTCCGGGCATCCGGCCGGCCACCGGGTGGATCGCGTACTTCACCGGCACGCCCTTGTTTTCGAGCATCGTGGCCATGTCCTTGACGGCGTGCTGAGCTTGCGCGACCGCCAGGCCGTAACCCGGCACGACGATCACCTGATTCGCGTAGGCCATCTGGATCGCGGCGTCGGCCGCCGATGTCGGCTTCACGGTGCGGTCGCCGTCGTCGCCACCCGACACGGCGACCCCACCGCCGCCAAATCCACCGGCAACGATGGCCGGGATCGAGCGGTTCATCGCCTTGGCCATCAAATTCGTCAGGATCGAACCGGATGCGCCGACGATCATGCCTGCGACGATCATCGCGGTGTTGTTCAGCGCCAAACCTGCCGCGGCAGCTGATAATCCGGTCATCGCGTTGAGGAGTGAGATCACCACCGGCATATCGGCTCCGCCGATCGGCAGCACCACCATCAGCCCAAGCACGCCCGCGGCGGCCAACAGGCCGATCATCCACCACAGCGGCGCCCCGCCGCCCGGGTGCGCGGCGATGCCGATTACCACCGCCGAAGCCATCGCGGCCAGCAGCAGCAGGATGTTGAGCGGCTGTTGCGCCTTCCCTATCCCGATCGGCCGGCCGGGCAGGATCTCCTGCAGCTTGCCGAACGCGATGAGCGATCCCCAGAACGAGATCGAGCCGATGATCGCGGCGAACAGCGACGCGACCACGATGTGTGCGGTCGGCGACTCGCCGTGATGGAACGTCGAAAAGCCATCCGTATCAATGAACTCCGCCAACGCGATGAGCGCGACCGTGCCACCGCCGACGCCGTTGAACAGCGCCACCAGCTGCGGCATCGCGGTCATCTTCGTCAGCCGGGCCGGCGGTACCCCGAGCACCACGCCCACGAGCAGGCCCGCGACGATCAGCGGCCAGTTCGTGGTGTGCCGAATCAGTACCAGCGTCGCGATCACCGCAATGGCCATGCCGGTCGCCGCGATCCAGTTACCGCGAACCGCGGTCCTGGGACCGGTCAGGCCCATCAGGCCGTAGATGAACAACGAGAAGGCGACGATGTACGCGACCGCGATCACGTTGTTCATCGGGCCGCCTCGTTCGTCTCCGCGGCGGCCGGGTCGGCGGACTTCTCGGCGGACTTCTCGGGGGACTTCTCGGGGGACTTCTCGGCGGACTTCTCGGGGGACTTCTCAGTGGACCGGGGCTTCTTGCCCTTGAACATGCCGAGCATGCGGTCGGTGACGACGAACCCGCCGACCACGTTCAGCGTGCCGAACACCACAGCGACGAACAGGATGATCTGCGCGGCGATGGACGGGTGATCGAGCGTCCCGAACACCAGCAGCGCACCCAGCACGACGATGCCGTGAATCGCGTTGGTGCCCGACATCAGCGGCGTGTGCAGCGTGTTGGGCACCTTCGAGATCACCGCGAACCCGACGAAACCCGAAAGCACCAGGATCGCGATGTTGGCCAGCAATTGGTCGTACATCTAGCTGCCTCCCCCTGACGCCGCGCCGGTCACACACGACTTAGCGATCACCTCGTCATCGAAGTCGGGCGCCAACTGCCCGTCCGTGACCATCAGCTCCAGCAGTGCGGTGATGTTCTTGCTGTATAACTCGCTTGCGTGTTGGGGCATCGTGGCCGGGAGGTTCAGCGGCGACGCGATCGTCACATCGTGCTTGACGACGGTGCGGCCGGGCTCGGTCAGCTCACAGTTGCCGCCCGCCTCACCGGCCAGGTCGACGACGACGCTGCCCGGTGCCATGCCCGCCACCGCCTCGGCGGTCACCAGCTTCGGCGCCGGGCGTCCGGGCACCAGCGCTGTGGTGATCACGACGTCGAATCCCTTGATCGCCTCTTCGAGCTTCTCCTGCTGCTGCGCGCGTTCCTCCTCGGTCAGCTCGCGCGCATAGCCGCCTTCGCCCGCCGCATCGATGCCGAGGTCCAGCCATTTCGCGCCGACGGACTCGACCTGCTCGGCGACCTCCGGCCGCACGTCGTACCCGGTGGTGCGCGCGCCGAGCCGCTTCGCGGTGGCCAGCGCCTGAAGGCCGGCCACACCGACGCCGAGCACCAGCACCGTGGCCGGCTTCACCGTGCCGGCGGCAGTGGTCAGCATCGGGAAGAACCGCGTCGCCTCCGACGCGGCGAGCAGCACCGCCTTGTAACCCGCGACGTTGGCCTGCGACGACAGCGCGTCCATCGCCTGCGCGCGGGAGATCCGCGGGATCGCTTCCAGCGCGAACCCTGCGACGCCGGCGTCCTTGAGTGCCGGGATTGTGGTGTCGGGGTTGCGCGGCGCGAGGAAGCCGATCAGCGTCTGACCGCGGTGCAGCCTGCCGACCTCCTCCGCGGTGGGCGGCGCCACCTTGACCACCACGTCGGCGGCCCAGGCGTCGCCGATGGTCGCGCCCGCCTCGGTGTAGAGGTCGTCCGGCAGCAGCGCGCCCTCGCCGGCGCCGGACTCCACCACCACCGCCAGGCCGCGGGTCGCGAGCGCACCGACCGCCTTCGGCACCAGCGCCACCCGGCGCTCGCCGTCGGCCGACTCCCGGACCACCCCGATCACCGGAGCCGCCCGGCCGGCGACATCCGCGCCCGTCTGCTTGTCTGTCATCAACTTCCCCCGCATCCTGCGGTATGCATGTGCAGACACCTTAAAGGGAGGTATCCGCATGCCTGTCGAGCGCCTGCTGCCAACCGAGGAGGCGGCGGACCTCATCGTTCTTGCCCGCAACGTCGCTGACAAGGTGCTGACGCCGATCGTCGACGGCCACGAGAAAGCGGAATCATATCCCGATGGCGTGTTCGCCCAACTCGGTGCTGCCGGGTTGCTGAGCCTCCCCCAGCCCGAGGAGTGGGGCGGTGGTGGACAGCCGTTCGAGGTGTACCTGCAGGTACTCGAGGAGATCGCCGCCCGGTGGGCCGCGATCGCGGTGGCGGTGAGCGTGCACAGTCTGTCGTGTCACCCGTTGCTGGGGTTCGGGTCAGACGAGCAGCGCCAACGCTGCGCGACGGCGCGCCGCCGCGACGCCGGCCACGAGTACTCGACGCACGCGAGCGTGGCCAAGCTGATCGCGACGGACGCCGCGATGAAGGTGACCACCGACGCCGTGCAAGTGTTCGGCGGCGTCGGCTACACGCGCGACTACCGTGTCGAGCGGTACATGCGGGAGGCGAAGGTCATGCAGATCTTCGAGGGCACCAACCAGATTCAGCGCCTGGTCATCGCGCGGTCACTGACCGCGAAGTAGCCTGCTCAGGCGCTACTCGAGCAGCCTGCTCCGCATCGCCTCGGCGACCGCGGCCGCGCGATCGCCGACGCCGAGTTTTTCGTACAGCCGTTGCACGTGGGTCTTCACCGTCGACGGCGCAAGGAAGAGCCGCGACGCGATCGCGGGAATGGTCATACCGTCGGCGATCAGCTTGAGTACCTCCAGCTCGCGCGCGCTGAGCGCCGGCGCTGCAGGTTCGGCACGGCGGCGGATCTCGCCCGCCAGACCGGCGGCCAGCTCCGGTGAGATCACGTCGGTGCCCTTCGCGCAGGCCACCACCGCGTTGACGATTTCCGTGCGGGTCGACTCCTTCGGCAGGAACCCCGCGGCACCCTCCGCCAGCGCGTGATAGACGATCGCCGATTCGTCGTGTGCCGACACCAGCAACACCCGAGTCGAAAGCTCGTCGCGGCGCACGGCGGCCGCAACCTGCGCTCCGTCCATACCGGGCATTCGGTAGTCGAGCAGCGCGACGTCCGGCTGATGGGTCTTGATCAGCTCCAGGGCGGTTGTGCCGTCATCGGCCTGCGCGACGACGTCCACCTCGCCGCTCGTGACAAGCGCACGCACGACACCCTCGCGAAACATCGGGTGGTCGTCTCCGACCACCACCCGCACCTTCGGGGTCAAGGGACCGTCCACACGGGCATGAAAAGAGCTTCCCACAGCGGCCGCGCGACGGCCCCCCAATCGGGGGGCACACGATTCATCCGCTGTGGGGGCCAATCGGCCGACGCGGGAACCGGACCTGCTGGGAGACAGTAGTTGCAGCGTCAGACCACGGCGGGGAAGCGATGCCCCCCGCCCTCCCAAGCCGAGGCCCTTCCTACCGGGTGGAAGGGCCTCGGCGCGTCTGAAGCCCACCGTGGCGCGGAAGTAAGGTGACGACCATGGACTTCTCGATGTCGGCCAAGGCTCAGGATTATCACAAGCGGCTGTCCGCTTTCATGACGGAGTTCGTCTTCCCGGCGGAGGCCGAATACGACCGGTACCGCCTCGAGAAGGGCCCCGGCGACCACACGGTGCCGCCCGTCATCGAGGACCTCAAGACGCTGGCCCGTGAGCGGGGGCTGTGGAACCTGTTCCTGCCATCCGTGTCGGGCCTGACGAACACCGACTACGCTCCGCTGGCCGAGCTGACCGGGTGGAGCCCGTACATCGCGCCGGAAGTGACCAACTGCGCGGCACCCGACACCGGCAACATGGAGACCCTGCACCTGTTCGCCACCGAGCAGCAGCGCAAGCAGTGGCTCGAGCCACTTCTGGCCGGCGAGATCCGCAGCGCGTTCTCGATGACCGAGCCGGCGGTGGCGTCCAGCGACGCCCGCAACATCGAGACCTCGATCGCCCGCGACGGCGGGGACTACGTGATCAACGGGCGCAAGTGGTGGAGTTCGGGCGCGGCGGATCCGCGCTGCAAGGTCCTGATCGTGATGGGCCGCACCAACCCGGAGGCCGCGAGCCACCAGCAGCAGTCGATGGTCCTGGTGCCGATCGACACGCCAGGGGTGACAATCGTCCGGTCGACGCCGGTGTTCGGCTGGCACGACCAGCCCGGGCATTGCGAGATCATCTACAACGACGTCCGGGTCCCGGTCGCGAACCTGCTCGGCGAGGAGGGGGCCGGGTTCGCAATCGCCCAGGCGCGCCTGGGACCGGGCCGGATCCACCACTGCATGCGGGCGCTGGGCGCAGCCGAACGCGCGCTGGCGTTGATGGTGGACCGCGCTCGCAATCGGGTGGCATTCGGCAAGCCATTGGCCGAGCAGGGAGTCGTTCGGGAGTCTGTTGCCAAGTCGCGCAATGAGATCGACCAGGCCCGCCTGCTATGCGAGAAGGCGGCGTGGACCATCGACCAGCATGGCAACAAGGCCGCCCACCTGCTGGTGTCGCAGATCAAGACGGTGGCGCCGACGGTGGCCTGCGACGTCATCGACCGCGCCATCCAGGTGCACGGTGCGGCCGGGGTCAGCGACGACACCCCGCTGGCGCGGCTGTATGCCTGGCACCGGGCGATGCGGATCTTCGACGGCCCCGACGAGGTGCACATGCGCACCATCGCCCGCACCGAGATCGGCGGCGAGAAGAGCGCATTCGCCGCGGCCGTAACCACCACCGCCGCCGCCACCACCACCGATGAGCCGCCTGCGCGAAGAGCGACACATTGAGCATGCCGAAGCTGAACGGAGCGTGGAACTTTCGAGATGTAGCTGATGCCACAGGTCTGCGGCCGGGCCGGTTCTTTCGGTCGAGCGAGCTGAGCACCCTACGAGAGGACGGACGCGACGAGCTGCGCCGGCTGGGCATCACCGACGTCGCCGATCTGCGCTCGCCGCGCGAGGTCGAGCGTCGAGGGCGGGGTCAGGTGCCCGACAACGTTGCAATCCATCTGCTGCCGTTTCCCGATCTGGCCGAGGACACCGACCACGAGGCGCCGCATGAGCACTCGTTCACCCTGATGCTGACCGAACAACCGGGCGACGAACCGGCGATCGAGGCCGCAATCCGGTACATGACTCAGGAGTACCAACGTTTCCCCACCCTGGGCGGTGCGAGAACAGCTGTGCGCCAGGTTATTTCGCTGTTGTCCAGCGGCCGACCGGTGATCACTCACTGCTTCGCGGGGAAGGACCGCACGGGCTTCACGGTGGCTATCGTGCTCGAGGCGCTGGGCGTCGACCGCGACGCCATCCTGGCGGACTACCTGCGCAGCAACGAGGCGGTCCCGGAGTTGCGCGCCCGCATCCTAGAGATGGTCAACGAGCGTGCCGGCTCGGAGCTCACGCCCGAAGCCGTCATGTTCGCCGAGGCCCGGCTGACCGATGAGGTGCTCGGCGTCCGCGAGGAGTACCTGGCGGCGGCCCGCGACACCATCGATGACACGTACGGGTCGCTGGACACCTTTCTGCGGGAGGCCGGCGTCGGCCCGGCCGATGTCGACGCACTGCGTGCGGTGTTCATCTGAGCCGACGTTCAGCTGACGAGCACCGCGACCAGCCACGTCACCGCGGCGGCAAGCGCACCCACGAATTCGACCCCCATTGACAGCGCCACTCCCTTGATGGCGTGCACCGTCGAGGCCCACGCACGTCGGAGATCCTGCCGGCGCAGCAGCTCGGCCAGATACACGCCGAGGATGAAGCCGATCACCAGCCCGGCCACCGGAATCACGAAGAACCCGACGATGCCCAGCACGCCGCCGGCCAGCAGGGCCGAGGTTCCCACCTCGGCGCGGCGCATCCGGCGTGCCGGCCAGAGGTACTTGACCGCCGTCGTGGCGCCCACCACCACGGTGACGATGCCCAGCGTCACCCACGACGCGACGGTGTGCTCGACGACCGCCCAGACCAGGATCGCGCCGTACACCAACAGCATTCCGGGCAGCAGCACCACGATGCCGACCAGCCCGACCGCGATTGCCAGCGCAACCAGAAAAATGCCGGCCGTACTCATTCGGTCATTCAGTTCGGCGGCGGTTGCAGAGTGGAGCCTTCGTCGATCATTGCCGTCATCCCGGTTGTCCTCCCATCTGGGCCGAAGGATCGACGCCTACGCCTCGATGCTCGTCGCGCGAGCGCTCATCGCTGGCTCGAGTACCAGCTTGCCGAACACCCCGCCGTCGGCCAACAACTCCATCGCCTCCGCGGCATTCGCCAGCGGATACCGCACCGGCGGTGGCGGTTCGAGACCCGCGCTGACCAGCTGGCTGACACCGAAGCCGAACAACTGCTCTGCGCCGGGGTGGGTGAGGAAGAATTCGCCCCACCCCACACCGAGCACCCCGACGTTGCGCAGCAGCAGCCGGTTTACCTTGATCGTCGGAATCTTGCCCGCCGCAAAGCCGATCACCAGCAGCCGGCCCTCGGGCGCCAGTGCGCGTATCGCATCGTCGAACACCTCGCCGCCGACCGGGTCGACGACCACGTTCACGCCCTTGCCACCGGTATGCTCGCGCACCGCCTGCAGCCAGCCGTCGGTCAACGGCAGCACCGCATCGGCACCCAGGGAGGCCACGAAGTCGGTCGCTTCCGGGCGGTGCACCGCGGCAATCACCTTGGCGTCCAATGCCTTTGCAATCTGCACCGCGGCCGACCCCACACCGCCGGCAGACCCAAGCACCAGGACGGTCTCCTCGGGCCGAAGAGCCGCACGCCGCGCCAACGCGAAGTACATCGTGGAGTAGTTGCGCAGCAGCGCCGCCGCCTGCGCGTCGTCGATGCCCGCAGGCGTGGGCACCACCGCGTCCGGCGGAACGGCGATCCGCTCCGCGTAGCCACCGTGCATCGTGGCGGCGGCCACCCGATCGCCCGGCGACAGGCCCGTGCCCTCGGGAGCGGACCGCACCACGCCCGCGACCTCCGAGCCGGGAACGAACGGTACGGTCGCCTTCATCTGATAGTCGCCCCGGATCACCAGCAGGTCGGGGTAGCACACCCCCGCCGCGCGCACATCGATGACCACCGCGCCGTCCACCCAGTCGGGAATGTCATCGACGTCCCGGTACACCAACCCCGATGGGCCGGAAAGCTCCTCGGCGACTACAGCTTTCACTGTTGGTTATCCGAGCGTGAAGTTGGCCTGCTTCGCAGATGACAGGTCGTCGATCTCGTTCCACTTGGCCGCCACGTCGTCGACCGACGGCACGTTCGAGAACGTCACGCCCGCGTTCTCGAACAGAGCCGCCCGCTGCACCTTTCCGCCGCCGACGATGAACACCGACGCGGTGTCGGGCACTTCCTCGCTGCACAGGTAGGCCACCACCGGCGCCACGTACTCCGGTGTCAATTTCTCGAACACCTCGGGCGGCAGGATGTCCTGCGTCATACGCGTTGCGGCGATCGGTGCGACGGCGTTGGTCTTGATGTTGTACTTCGCGCCTTCCTGCGCAAGCGTGTTGATCAAGCCGACGAGGCCAAGCTTGGCCGCGCTGTAGTTCGCCTGGCCGAAGTTGCCGAAGAGCCCGCTGGTCGAGGTGGCGACCACGACACGGCCGAAGCTCTGCTCGCGGAAGTGCGGCCACGCCGCACGGATCACGTTGTAGCCACCGTAGAGGTGCACCTTCAGCACGGCGTCCCAGTTCTCGAACGGCATTTTGTGGAACGTGCCGTCACGCAGGATGCCCGCGTTGCTCACCACGCCGTGGATCGCGCCGAACTCGTCGAGCGCAGTCTTGACGATGTTTTCGGCACCCGCGGCCTCGGCGACGCTGTCGTAGTTGGCCACCGCCCGTCCGCCGGCGTCCTTGATCTCGGCGACCACCTGGTCGGCCATCGCCGAGCCGGCACCGGTGCCGTCACGCGCACCACCGAGATCGTTGACGACGACGCTGGCGCCTTCCTTTGCGAGCGTCAACGCGTACTCACGCCCGAGACCGCCTCCCGCTCCGGTGACGACGACGACGCGATCCTGCACTCCTGGCATGAACTTCCTTTCGTAAGTTACGGGCGGCGGTTACGTGTGGCACAGCGAGCGCACTAGAAAATCCTGCGCGCCAACTTCCACGTCTTGGCGGTGTACGGCGGGTAGAGCAGCGCTGACAAGTCGGGCCGGGTCGGCTTGGTCAGCACCGACTTGCGGTGGCTGAACTCCTCGAACCCGAACTTGCCGTGGTAGGCACCCATGCCGGACGGTCCGACGCCGCCGAACGGCAGCCGTGTCGTCGCCACCTGGAACGCCAGGTGGTTGACCATCATCCCGCCCGCCGGCACTTCCTTGACCACGCGTTCGCGAACGTTCTTCGTCTGGGTGAACAAGTAGGCCGCCAGTGGCTTGGGTCTCGAGTTCACGAATGTGATTGCCTCATCCAGGGATTGGACGGTGATCACCGGAAGGATCGGCCCGAAGATCTCATTCGTCATCATCGGCTCGTCGGGATCCGGATCGACGACGACGGTCGGCTGGATCCGCAGCTGTGCCGGATCTGTGCCGCCGCCGACGGCGACCGTGCCCTTGGTCGCGGCCAGGTAGCCGGCCAGCCGGTCGAACTGGCGCTGGTTGACGATGCGTTTTCCGGCCGACTCACCGCCCTCCATCGTCGTGAGAGACTCGCCGATCTTGCCGACGAGCTCGTCGCGGATCCTCGCGTCGGCCACCACGTAGTCGGGCGCAACGCAGGTCTGGCCCGCGTTCATCAGCTTGATCCACGCGATTCGCTTGGCCGCGACGTCGACGTTGGCATCCGCCGCGACGATGACCGGGCTCTTGCCGCCCAGCTCCAATGTGACCGGCGTCAGATGCTGCGCGGCGCCCTCGTAGACCTTGCGGCCGATCTCCGTGCCGCCGGTGAACATCACCCGGTCGAAGCCCTGCGCGATCAGCTCCTGGCTGACCGCGCCGTCGCCCTCGACCACCGCGATCGCGTCGGTGTCCAGATACTTGGGCACCAGCTCTGCCATTAGCCGCGCCGAGGCGGGAGAGATCTCAGATGGCTTGAGCACCACGGCGTTTCCTGCCGCGATCGCGCCCACCAGCGGTCCCAGCGTCAGGTAGATCGGGTAGTTCCAGGCGCCGATGATCAGCACCGTGCCGTATGGCTCGTACTCGATCCAGCCGCGGCCGGGAAGCTGTGGAACCTCGAGCATGCGGTACTTGCGGCGGGTCCACCGCTTGACGCGTTTCGCCGCGAACCGGGCTTCTGCGGCTGTGCTGGCCGAATCGGCCAGCCATGCCTCGAACGGCGTGCGATCGAGATCGTCGGCAAGCGCAGCGGCGATGGCCTCTTCCTCCTTGACCATCATCTTGTCCAGCGCAAGGAGTTGCTGCTTTCGCCATTCCACGTTGCGGGTGCGGCCGCTGGCGAAGGTCCGGCGGAGCCGGGCAACGGTCTCCGGAATCCCAGAGGATGGTGTGACTGCTGCCTGTTCAGGTGGTGCGGCGGATTCGGTGGTCATGACGCGTCCTTCCTGACCGGCAATCCTGACCGGTAATGACGCGATCCTAACCAACCGGTCAGCGCGGGAGTTCGGCGGTGACGAGAGAATTGACGAAGTGCTGCGGGTCGTCGACCGGAAGCGACGCCGGCCGGCCCAGCCGCTCGAATTCGTCGCGGCTGTCCACCGACCGCGTGGTCCAGCCGCGGGCGGTAAACCACTCGGCACATTCGGGCCTGTCCGAGTCGTCGTACCAGAGCTCGAGCGGGTCGAACAAGACGGCCTCACCACGCTCTTCGCGCTCGGCCCGCCGTTGTCTCCACTGCTCCTCGACTTCCTGGCGAGAGGCCTCGTCGACACCGAAAACCTCGACGGCGATCCGACTGCCCGCCGCGCTGAGACCATCGATCGCGGTGAACATCGCCTCTTGCGCCTGTCCGGGCAGGAACGGCAGCAGGCCCTCGGCCAGCCAGGCGGTGGGAACCGCGGGATCGAAACCGGCGGCGCACAGCGCAGCGGGCCAGTCTCCGCGCAGGTCGACGGCCACCTCGCGCCGCGTCGTCGCGGGGGCGGCGCCCAGCGCGTCCAACGTCGTGGACTTGTACTCGAGCACCGCGGGCAGGTCGATCTCGTAGACGACGCTGCCGGCGGGCCAGTCCAGCCGGTACGCCCGGGAATCAAGGCCGGCGGCCAAGATGACGTGCTGGCGCAGGCCCGCCTCCGCCGCGGCCGAGAAGTACTCGTCAAAGAAATGGGTGCGGACGGCCTGATAGTCGACCATCTGCTGGAAGGGCATTGCGAGCCCGGCGGCGGGGTCTTGCGCCTCGTCGGGCGTCCGCCATAACGACGCGATCCGCTCACGCACCTCGGCAAGTGCGGGGGTGGACACCAGCGGTTCGGCGTACTCGTCGCGAATCAACGGGTGGTGGCTGCCGGTCTCGGCCGCGCGGGCCATCGCCACCATCACCGCGGTCGCGCCCACGCTCGTCGCGATATCCCAGCTGTCGTTCTCGGCGCGCGCCATGGCAACAACCTAGTGAAACCTAGTGACGCTCGGCGGTGACGAACGTGGCGAACGCATCGCCGTCCATCGGCACCTCAACGTGGCGACCCAGCCGACGCTGTACCTCGTGCGACGGCTCCGCTGTCGCCGCCCAGCCATGGGCATTGAGCCATTCCGCGACGTCCGCGCGGTCCGGGTCGTCGTAGGTCAGGTCGGAGATGTCGATGACCTCGGGCATTCCGAGCTCCTCGGCGATCCGCTCGAAGCGTTCCCGCATCTCTTCCCGCCGCTGCGGTGCGTGGCTGCCCGCTGTCTCGACCGCGACGCGGCTGCCTGCGGCGCTGAGCCGGCTGATCTGCTCGAACAGCCGATCCTGCGCGTCGGCGGGCAGGTACATCAACAGACCCTCGGCCAGCCAGGCGGTGGGAACCGCGGGATCGAAACCGGCGTCGCACAATGCTGCCGGCCAGTCCTGGCGCAGGTCGATCGGCACCTCGTGCCGATCGGCCGACGGGGTCGCGTTGTGGGCGGCCAGCGTCGCGGCCTTGTACTCGAGCACCTTGGGCTGGTCGATCTCGAATACTGTCGTGCCCGCAGGCCAGTCCAGCCGGTACGCCCGCGAGTCCAGCCCCGACGCCAGGATCACGACCTGACGGATGCCCGCGGCGACCGCAGTGGCGAAGTACGCGTCGAAGAAATGCGTGCGCACCCCTTGATAGGACTGCATGTACTCGAAGATCGCCGCGGCGTCGGGGTCGGACTCGGCGAGCTTGGCGGGGATCGTGTCGTCCAGCATGAACTCCCAGAAGCCGGCACCGGCACCGGCGACGAGGATCGCCGCATACGGGTCGCTGATCAGCGGGTCGGGCTTAGCTGTCTCGGCGGCACGGGCCGCGGCCACCATCACCGCGGTGCTACCCACGCTCGTCGCGATGTCCCAGGTGTCGTCGTCGGTGCGCAGGGCGCTCATTGCTCTCTCCTGAATTGTCTTGAATATTATTGTGTGGCTTAGATTTTCGATGTAGCCGGGACCTACAACTGGGGACCTACGACTGGGCGCCCAGCCGCGCGCGGACCAGCGTGCTGGCGACAGCATCCTCGACCAGGTCGTCGGGAACCCGGCGACCCAGCCGGGCCATCTCGTCATGGCTGTCGACCTCGTCCACCTGCCAACCGTGCCCGGTCAGCCAGCCGGAAGCATCGGCGCGCCCCGGCTCCTGGTAGATCAGCGCCTCGAAGTCGTTGTCCAGGCCCAACTGCTTGCGTAACCGCGCGGTGCGTTCCCGCCAGGCGGCGCGTTGCTCGTCGGTCCGCGACGTGTGCGCGTCGAATGCTTCGACAGCGATCCGACTGGCCGCCGCGCTGAGCGCGGTCACCATCTCGAACAACCGGTCCTGCGCGTCCGCGGGCAGGTAGGGCAGCAGGCCCTCCGCCAGCCAGGCGGTCGGCTGCCCCGGCCGGTACCCCGCATCGATCAGTGCGGCCGCCCAGTCGTCGCGCAGATCGACGGGGACCGCGTGGCGCGTCGCGCTGGGCACCACCCCATGCGATTCGAGCGTGGCCGCCTTGTACGCAAGCACTTTAGGCTGGTCGATCTCGAACACCGTCGTGCCCGACGGCCAGTCGAGGCGGTAGGCCCGTGAATCCAAGCCCGACGCCAGGATGACGACCTGACGGATACCCGCTCGCGATGCGACGCTGAAGTACTCGTCGAAGTAGTGCGTCCGCACGGCCTGATAGCTGCGCGACATCTCGTCGATGCGCCGCCCGCGCTCGTCGTCGCCGTACCAGCTCGACTGTCCGCCGGCCAGCTCGGCCCACACCGGACCCGCGGCCGAGACCAACAGGGACGCGAACGGATCGCGGATCAACGGATCGGGTTGTGCGGTCTCGGTGGCCCGGGCCGCCGCCACGCCGAGCGCAGTCGCGCCGACGCTTTCGGTGATGGCCCAGCTGTCCCCCGGCGTCCGCACCGAAGGGATGTCATCGACAGATGTCTGCAGCTCACTCATCTCGTGAGCCATGCTACACAAAAAGTTAGGCAGCCTATACGTGTTGTGCCGCAGATCACCAGGAGTGCTACGGCGTCTTCCAGTCCCAGAGTTTGCCGATCAACAGGTTCTTGAACTCGCCGGTGATCAGCTCCAACTCCTCGTGGTTGCCCACGAAGCCGGCATAGAAACCCATGCCCCAGAACATCGCGGTCATCATCTCGACCAGCGGTCCCACCGGAGCGTTGGTGGTGAGTTCACCGCGCTCGATCGCGCCCGTGATCGCCCAGGTGAGGAACTGACGCGTGCCCACTAGTGCGTCGTGATCGTCGCGCTTGAGTTCCGGATGGCGCTGCGATTCCAGAATCGAGGTGACCAGGAACGCCGCGGCCGATCGATCGCCTGCGTCGGCACCCACCGCGGTGTTGATAAACCCTTCCAGCTGTTCGGTCAGGGTGGTCGCCTCGCCGGCTTTTTTCACGCTCTGCAGGACAACCAGTTCGTTGGTGCGCTCGACGACTTCCTGGTAGAGCATGTTCTTGCTCTTGAAATAGTGATTGATCGCGGGCCGGGTCAAATCGGCGCGAACCGCAATTTCCTGGAAGGTCGCGGCGTCGTAGCCGAGTTCGCTGAAAACCTGACGGGCTGCCCTCACGATGCGCTCGCGAGTTTCCGCGGCCTTCGCTGCGGGCGGCCTTCCCGGGCCCCTTGACGCCTTTGTCACGCCCGCATTGTGTCACACCTGGTTGGTATTCATCGCAGGTTGGACCCACGATTTACCCACGGGTCAATGTGTCACGCCCGTTCCTGGCTGACTGTGAGGATTCTTCAATCGGATTAGCTTGATCGCTTTTCGGTTATGTTCCGTGACGTGGCGACCGGACTTTCACGCGACGCGTACTTCGAGGCGGGCTTTGAGGTGTTGTCGGACGTAGGCTATGCCGGGCTCAAGTTGGCCGAGGTCTGCGGTCGTCTGGGCGTCACCAGCGGGTCGTTCTACCACTACTTCAGCAACTGGTCGGCCTACACCCACGGACTGGTCAACCACTGGAAGCAGACCAGCACCACCGCGCTGTTGGACTGTTGCCCCCACAATCCGGATCCTCGGCTATGCATCGATCAGCTGATCAACAACGGGCTGAACCTGCCGCACCGCACCGAGGCGGCGATCCGCACCTGGAGCAACCTCGATCCCGATGTGCACGCCGCCCAGGCGGCAGTCGACCAGGCACGCCACGACGTCATGCGCAAGTCGGCGCTCGAGATCCTGGGCGACGAACGTCAAGCCCGGGTGTTCGCCGACTGGGCTGTCTATCTTCTGATCGGCTACGAGCAATGCAGCCTGCCCAGGGACAAGGTCACTCTCCAGTGGATCGCCGGCCAGTTGCTCGACGCTCTCGACTCCGGCCGGTTCGCCACCTTCCCCGAGCAGCCCACCATCCCCTAGCAGCACTGAGCGGGGCCGGCTTCGTCCGGTTTACCATCCAGCCATGCTGACCCCGCCGGCTCTCCTTCGCGGCGTGGTTCACCGGCTGGACGCACGCGATCCCGAGCGTGACGGCCTCCGACGCGCGGTGCGGGCCGCCGTCATCGTGCCGATCGCGGCGGCGGTGAGCTTCCGGCTCGGGGCGTCACAGACGCCGTTGTTCACGATCTTCGGGTCGTTCGCGTTGATGGTGCTGGCCGACTTCCCCGGCGACCGGCAGAACCGGGCGGTCGCCTACGCGGGCCTCGGCTTCAACGGCGCGGTCCTGATCACAGTGGGCACGTTGGTCGCGCCGGTCCCATGGCTGGCGGTTACCGCAATGTTCTTGCTCGGCATTGCAGTGACCTTCGCCGGCGTGCTGAGTGAGACCATCGCCGCCGGGCAGCGCGCCACGTTGCTGACCTTCGTGCTGCCGGCTTGCACGCCACCCGGACCGATTTCCGACCGACTACTCGGCTGGGCCATCGCGCTGGCGATCTGCGTGCCGGCGTCGCTGTTTCTGTTGCCGCCACGTCACCACGACGACCTTCGCCGGCACGCAGCGCAGGTGTGCGGCGCGCTGGCCGACCGGATGGAAGGCCGTATGAAAAGCGAGGCGTCCGCACACGAGGTGGCGGCCGCGATGAACGCGCTTCGGTCCAACTTTCTGGGCGCCGACTTTCGCCCGGTCGGTCTCAGCGCAGGCAGCCGCGCGCTGGTGCGGGTGGTCGACGATCTGGAGTGGCTCACCGAGCGCGTCGACGAGAACACTCTCGGGGCGCTGGCTGACACGAAACAGCCCGCGGAAATAGTGCTGCGCAAATCCGCAGAGGTGCTGAGTATTTCGCGCCCGGACGAGCGCGGGGCCAGCCGCTCTGAGTTGGCCACTGCGCTGGCGGCGTTGCGTTCCGTGGCGCGCGGCCGCTACCGCGAGGACATCGTGCGACTGCTCGGTGAGCGCGATGACGAGGCCGCGGTCGCGGTCGGCCGCAAGCTGCTGACGCGCCGCACCATCGCCGAGATGGTCGGCGCGACGGGGCGGGTGATCGCGGCAGCGGCGGCAGCAGACGCCCGTCCGGTGTGGGCTCGCGCGCTCGGCAGGCGGCTGCCCGAAACGGGTGCCGCCGATCGGGTGCTTCCGGAAACCGTTGCCGCCGCGCGCATTACGAGCGGCTTCGTGGCCACCCGGTCGGTGGCCCTGCGCAACAGCTTGCGCACCGGGTTGGGACTTGCCCTGGCCGTTGCCATCACACACCTGTTTCCGGTGCAACACGGGTTCTGGGTGGTGCTCGGCGCGATGTCGGTACTGCGCAGCAGCGCGCTGACCACCGGCACGAAGCTTCTGCGCGCGGTGACCGGCACGACCATCGGCTTCGTGATCGGGGCGCTGTTGATCACGATCCTGGGCGTCGACCCGTCGGTGTTGTGGCTCTTGTTGCCGGTCCTCGTGTTCGCGTCGGCATACGTCCAACAGGTGGCGTCGTTCACCGCCGCGCAGGCCTCATTCACGATGATGGTGCTGGTCACCTTCAACCTCATCGTCCCGACGGGTTGGCGTGTCGGGCTGGTGCGCGTCGAAGACGTGGTGGTCGGCGCGCTGGCCGGCTTGGTGGTCTCCGTGATGCTGTGGCCGCGGGGTGCGGCTGCGGCGGTCAACGCGGCGATCGATTCAGCGCGCGAGACCTTTTCGCGCTATCTGCTCGCCGGCGTGCGCCGCGTCACCCGCGGTGCGTCGGAGGCAGTCGACGACGAACTCGCCGAGTTGGGGCACGACGCACTCGCAGCCGGCAGGACATTGGATGATGCAGTGCGGCAGTATCTTTCGGAAAGCAGTGGCGCGACGGATTCGCGTGCGCCCATCGTGCACGCGTCGAACCGGGTGGTGCGGATGCGTTCCGTGGCCGACCTGATAGCAGACATCAAGTGGCCTCCGCCGCTGACGGCCTACCCCCGCGCGAAGCAGATCCTCGAAGCCCATGCCAACGCAGTGTGCGCTCGGCTCGCCGGCCATGATGACAGGACGTGGCCGCCGATCAGCGACGATCTGGTACCCGCGCTACGTGCCGAATCCACCGGCGACGAGGCGGCAGTCGCGGCGGCGCTGCCATTGGTGACGGTCGCGGCCAGCCTCGGCGAACTCGAGCTCGTCTATCCGGCGGCAGCCCTCAGTCGAGGGCCGCACGAGCCGCGGCCCGAGCCGCCGCCGGACTCGCGGTGGCCAGGACCGCTGCGGCCGCGTCGCGGCATTGCTTAAGCGTCACCGAGCCGAGCTTGGCGCCGACACCGCGCAGCGCAGCGGCCGCCGCCGAAAGGGAGGTGACACCCAGGCCCGCGAGGACGCAGGCCAGCAATGGATCGGCGGCCGCCTCCCCGCACACGCCGACCGGCTTGCCGGCAACGGCGCCGCACCGGGCGGTGGCCGCCACGAGTGCCAGCACCGCGGGCTGCCACGGGTCGGTCAGTGTCGCGAGCTCCGCTGACGTCCGGTCGGCGGCCATCGTGTATTGGGCCAGGTCGTTGGTCCCGATCGACAGGAACTCGACATGATCGAGCACCTTGTCGGCCAGCAGCGCGGCGGCGGGCACCTCGATCATCACGCCGGGGGTCAGGCCATGCGAACGAGCCAGCGACGCGAAGGATTTGGCCTCGTCGGGCGTGGCGATCATCGGCGCCATCACCCACGGCGACGTGCCGGTCGCCGCGCCCGCGGCGGCGATCGCCTCGATCTGGCGCTCCAGCAGCCCCGGATTGCCGTCGCGTATCCGGAAGCCGCGCACACCGAGCGCCGGGTTGGCCTCGTCATGGTGGCGGACGAACTTCAGCGGCTTGTCCGAGCCGGCATCCAGTGTCCGGATCACCACCCTCATGGCCGAGAACGCTTGCAGGACTTCGCCATAGATCTTGGCCTGCTCGTCGACGGACGGCTCGGTGTCGCGGTTGAGGAAACACAGCTCGGTGCGGAACAAGCCGACGCCCTCGGCCGGCGTCTGCCGCGCGGCACGCGCCGCGGCACCGTCCCGGACGTTGGCGAGAACCGCGACGGCGTGGCCGTCGGCGGTGGCACCCGGCCCGGACCAGCTGGCAGGTAGTCGCGCGGCGCGCCGGGCCTCCGTGACCGCGGCGTTCACCGCCGATTCGTCCGGCGAGACCGTCACCGTCCCGACCGTGCCGTCCACCAGCACCATCGCGCCGGCCGCGACGTCGTCGAGCCCATCGACGGCCACCACGCACGGGATGCCCAGCTGGCGGGCGATGATCGCGGTGTGGCTGGTCGGGCCGCCCAGTGCGGTGGCCAGCCCGACGATCAGGTTCGGGTCAAGGCCGGCGGCGTCGGCCGGGGCCAGGTCCTCGGCGCACAGAATGGACGGCCGCGTGGGTTGCGGCACGCCCGGCTCCGGCAGGCCGGACAGCTCGGCGACAACGCGGTCCCGGATGTCTCGCAGATCCGTCACTCGCTCTGCCGTCAGGCCACCGATCTGGGTGAACTGGTCGATGAATTGCGCGACCGCCTGGATCGTGGCCCGAGTCGCCGGGTTTCCCTCCGCGATTCGCTTCTCGGCCGCGGCCAGCCACGCCCGGTCCTGCGCCAGCCCCGCGGTCGCCGCCAGCACCTCCGACGCCGCGCCGGTGGCGTGTTGGGCGCGCTCGCGCAACCGATCGGCCACCGCCGCGGCGGCCGCGGTGAACCTGGCGGACTCCGCCGGACGCTCCGACTCGTCGACGTCGGGCAGCGAGTCGACACCGTCCATCACCGGCATCCGGCCCGACCGGATCACCGGCGCATAGCCGACCCCGGCGACGACCGGGACGCCACCGAGGACTGTCATGTGAACCAGGCTACGAAGAACGTCTTGATCTAATCGGTATTCAAGCCAGGTCCCGCCAATTGACGCCACGAAGGTATTCCCATGCACACCAAGACCGTCATCGTCGGATCCGCCATCGGCCTGCACGCCCGGCCCGCTGCGATCATCGCCGAGGCCGCTGTGAAAGCCGGTGTCCCCGTGACGCTGTCACTCGACGGTGGCGAACCGGTGGACGCCGGCTCGGCGCTGATGATCATGACATTGGGCGCAGGCAACGGCGCACAGGTGACAGTCGCCTCCCAGGACGATGGGGCGATGCGGACCATCGCCGAACTCGTCCAGCAAGACCTGGACGCTTAGACCCGGATGATCACGCTCGACCTGCTGGCAGGAACCGCACCCGCGCTCGCGACGACAGCCGACGGCTTCAAAACACCGCCCACCACCGTCGGATGCGCAGGCAGCGGCATGGGCAGAGGCATAGACAGAAAGGCCATACCCGCGACTGCACCCGCGCCGACGACGAACGCCGCGCCGATGATCAGCGCGACAGCCTTGACGACCGACTTCGGCTCGGCCGCCTCACCGACCGGGCGGTACTCACGGTAACCGCGGTACTCGCGGTCCACCTCGTGGCTGGTGGTCATGAAGTGCTCCTATCGTCGTTTCTCTGCGGCCTTCCGTAGACCTCGGTCACAGGTAGGAGCACGCAGCGGCCGAACGGTGACAGTTTTTTCACGGCCTTTTTCACGCCGTCCGCACCACTTCGCCCGGCCGGCGGACGCCCGCTAGCATCCGCTGCATGCTGGCCTCGCTGCGCTCGACGCTGCGCTCGTCCGCCGGCACCGCCCGCCGGTGGGCAGGGGCCGGGATAAATCGGGCGGGCTACCTGCGCAAGTGGCTGACGCTGGGCATCGCGATCGGGGTCATCGCCGGGGTCGGGGCCGTCGTGTTTTATCTGGCGCTCGATTACGCGGGACGATTTCTGCTCGGCTACCTCGCCGATTACCAGATCCCGCAGCCCAAGGGCGACGGCGGCAACCCCGGGTCCCACGGTTACACCAGGCCATGGGCGATCCCGCTGGTCACGTTCGGCGGGGCGCTGGTGTCGGCACTGATAGTGGCTAAGTTCGCCCCCGAGGCCGAAGGGCACGGCACGGACAGCGCCATCGAGGCGGTGCACACCGACCCACGGGCAATCCGTGGCCGCACGATGGTCGTGAAGACAATTGCGAGCGCGCTGACCATCGGCTCGGGCGGCTCCGCCGGACGCGAAGGCCCGGCCGCCCAGATCTCCGCCGGCTTCGGCTCGCTGCTGACCCGCCGGCTCAACCTCTCCGATGAGGACGGCCGCGTCGCGGTGTCGATTGGCATCGGTTCCGGCATCGGTGCGATCTTCGGTGCGCCCTTGGGCGGCGCGGTGCTGGCCGCCTCGATCGTGTACCGCGAGGACTTCGATTACCGATCGCTGGTCCCCGGCTTCATCACCTCGGCGACCGCCTACGCTGTGTACGGCTCAATCCTCGGCTTCAACCCGATATTCGGGTCCGTCGCGTCGGACTTCCAGTTTCACCAACCGCTGCAACTGATCTGGTTCGTGCTGCTCGGAGTCGTCGCGGCCGGCATCGGCTACCTGTACGCCAAAACGTTCTACGGCACCGTCGGCCTGACCGCCCGGTTGCCCGGCGGCAAGGTGCTCAAGCCGGCCATCGGCGGGTTGGCGGTCGGACTGCTGGCGCTGGCGCTTCCCCAGGTGCTGTCCAGTGGCTACGGGTGGGCGCAGGCCGCCGCGGCCCGCGACACCCTGATGGCGATTCCGCTGTGGATCGTGCTGATCCTGCCGCTGGCGAAGATCGTCGCGACGTCGCTGTCGATCGGCACCGGCGGCTCGGGCGGCATCTTCGGACCGGGCATCGTGATCGGCGCGTTCACCGGCGCGGCCATCTGGCGACTGGCGGACTTGGTGCACGCACCCGGCCTGCCCGCCAACCCCGGCGTCTTCGTCGTCGTCGGCATGATGGCGTGCTTCGGGAGCGTCGCTCACGCCCCGCTGGCGGTGATGATCATGGTCGCCGAGATGACGGCGTCGTTCTCGGTCGTGCCGTGCGCGATGGTCGCGGTCGGGATCGCGTATCTGCTGATCTCCCGCACCCCGGTGTCGATCTATCGCGCGCAGCGACTCAACCGTGAAACGGCCGCGGCGGACCGACGAGCGGCTGAGGAGCCCTAATTGGCGAATCAGCCTGATGTCACAACCCGGCGAGGTTGCGGATCGCCTGGCGCGGGCCGAATCGCGGATTGCGGGCCAGCCCGCTGACCTCGAGGAGCCTGACGGCCCGGTAGCGGTGCGGTCGCAACGGCTCCAGCAACCGCACCATCCGCGCGTCGTCGATCGGATGGCCCAGCAGCGTCCAGCCGATCACCTTGGCCAGGTGGTAGTCACCGATCGACAGCGCGTCGGCATCCCCGAAGGCACGCTGCGTGGTTTCCGCCGCGGTCCACACACCGACACCGGGCAGTGAAGTCAGCGCGGTGCGAGCCGACTCGGCGGCCCGCGAGGTGAGCCGCTCCAGCGACGACGCACGTTGAGCGCACCCGACGATGGTGCGCGCACGGCCCGGGTCGACGTTGGCCCGGTGAAACTCCCACGACGGGATGCTCCGCCACACCTCGGCGGACGGCGGCACCCGCATGCGGGCCGGAGCGGGCCCGGGCGCCGGCGCGCCGAACTTCGTGACCAGCAGCCGCCAGGAGCGGAACGAATCAGCGCCGGCCACCCGCTGCTCGAGCACCGCAGGGACGAGCGCCTCGAGCACCCGCCCGGTGCGGCCCAGGCGCAGGTAGGGCGCCTTGCGGTGCGCCGCCGCGATCATCGGCTCCGCCGGAGCGAAACCGGTCGCGTCGTCCGCGGCGCCGAGCAGCGCGCCAACCGCGTCGGCGAACTCGGCGGCGCCATCTCCCCACGCCTCGCAATCGACCACGTCGCGCGCCGATGTGGTGATCCGCGCCGTCACCGGACCGCTGGCCATCATGCTGGTCTTCCAGATCGCGCCGTCCCGCGTGATCACGAAGCAGGGATCCCCGCTGCCCCGCCGCAACGGAGACAATGTGACAAGGGGCCGCGCCGGCCCCTGAAAGACGACGCTGCAGGTGACGCTGGTCCAAGTTGTGGAATTGATGAACCAATAGTGACACCTCATGGCCCTGACTGGTCTCATGGGCGACGGGGTAGAAAGGGTCGCAGCGAACCGCGTACCCGCATGATGGTCAAAAGTTCAGGAGCGCAAGTGTGATTCGCACCGTCGGTGGACGAGCCGATCACGTTGTAGTGGTGGGCGCCGGCTTGGCAGGACTGTCGGCCGCGCTGCACCTGGCCGGGCGCGGTCGGCAGGTCACCGTGGTGGAGCGTGACGCCGTTCCGGGCGGACGGGTGGGACGCGTCGACACCCGGGGGTATCGGCTGGACACCGGGCCGACGGTGCTGACGATGCCCGACATCATCGACGACACCTTCGCCGCGGTCGGAGCGGACCGTGCCCACCGGCTGGAGTTGCTGCCCGTCGATCCCGCCTACCACGCCACGTTCGCCGACGGCAGCGCACTCGACGTGCACAGCGATGCCGGCCGGATGGCCGACGCTGTCGAGGCGTTCGCGGGGCGCGACCAAGCGGCCGGCTATCTGCGGCTGCGCGACTGGCTTACCCGGCTGTACCGCATCGAGTTCGACGGTTTCATCGCCGCGAACTTCGACTCACCGCTGTCGCTTGTGACGCCGCAGCTGGCGCGGCTGGCCGCACTCGGCGGGTTCCGGCGGTGGGCGCGGGTGGTCGAGCGGTTCATCACCGACGAGCGGCTGCGCCGCGTGTTCACCTTCCAGTCGCTGTACGCGGGTGTTCCACCACACCGTGCGCTGGCCGTGTACGCCGTGATCGCGTACATGGATACCGTTGCGGGCGTCTACTTTCCACGCGGGGGGATGCGGGCGTTGCCCGACGCGCTCGCGGTCGCCGCCATCGACGCCGGCGTGCGGTTCGAGTACTCGTCGCCGGTCACCGCGCTGGAACGGTCGGGTGACCGGGTGACCGCCGTGCATACCGACGGCGGCAATCGCGTCGAATGTGACGCCGTCGTGCTGACCACCGAGCTGCCACAGACCTACCGACTGCTGTCGCGCACGCCCAGGCGGCCGCTGCGGCTGCGTCCCGCGCCGTCGGCGGTCGTCGCGCACTTCGGCTGCGAGCCCGTCAATCCCGGCGCGCACCACACGATCCTGTTCGGCGCGGCGTGGCAGCAGACGTTCGACGACATCATCCGCGCCGGCCGGCCGATGGCCGACCCGTCACTGCTCGTGACTCGCCCCACCGCCGGCGACCCGTCGCTCGCACCGGACGGCCGCGAGCTGTTGTACGTGCTGGCGCCGGCGCCGAACCTGACCCGGGGCGATCTCGACTGGGACGCGATCGCCGACACCTACGCCGCGGAGATGCTCGACATCGTGCGGGCACGGTTGCCCGAGATCGGCGACGACACCGAGCTGTTGCACGTTGTCACGCCCGCCGACTGGGCCCGCCAGGGAATGGTCGCCGGCACGCCGTTCGCCTTGGCGCACACCTTCGGTCAAACCGGGCCGTTCCGGCCGGCCAACACCGTGCGCGGCGTCGCCAACGCCGTGCTCGCCGGCTCGTCGACCGTGCCGGGCGTAGGGGTGCCGACCGCGATGCTCTCCGGGCGCCTCGCCGCCGACCGGATCACCGGACCGGTGCGCGGTCGTCCCGCACGCCGGATAATCGCCCCCGAAGGCCGAACCGCATGATCCATTCCGAGCTTGACGCGGCGGGTGTCTCGCAACCGCGGCTGCGCGCCGCGTATCGGCGCTGCCGCCAGCTCAACGCCCGCCACGGCCGCACGTTCTTTCTGGCCACCCGGCTGTTGGCGCCGGCACAGCGCCCGGCGGTGCACGCGCTCTACGGATTCGCCCGGCTCGCCGATGACATCCTCGACGACCTCGACCCGCCACTGGATAAGGCCGCGAAAACAACGATGCTGCAACGATTCTCTGACCGGTTCTTCGAAAACGGCGCCAGAGACGACGACAAGATGGACGACGAGATGGGCCTGGTGCTCGCCGCGGTGCGCCACACGGCGGCCATGTACGGCATCGACCAGCAGCTGTTCAGCGACTTTCTGACGTCGATGCGGATGGACCTGACGATCACCGACTATCCCGACCGCGCCTCGCTGAACGCCTACATGCACGGCTCGGCCGAAGCGATCGGGCTGGAACTGTTGCCGGTGCTCGGCACGGTGGGCCCCCGCAACGAGGCCGCACCGTACGCTGCGGCGCTCGGAAAAGCGTTCCAGCTGACCAACTTTCTGCGCGATGTCGATGAGGACCTGACCCGGGAGCGGGTGTATCTGCCCGCCGACGAGCTCGCCGCGTTCGACGTCGACCGGGATCTTCTGACCTGGTGTCACGTGAATCGGCGGACAGATCCCCGGGTGCGCAGCGCGTTGGCCGCGCAGCACCACGTCACCCGCGGGATCTATCGCTTCGCCGGTGACGGCGTGCAGATGCTGGTCCCGTGGTCGCGTCCGTGCGTGGCCACCGCACTGACCCTCTACTCCGAGATCCTCGACCGCATCGAGGCCAGCGACTTCGCGGTGTTCAGCCAACGCGCGAGCGTCGGTACCGCCCGCCGTATGCAGGTCGCGGGCGGTGCACTGATCCAGGCATGGCGGGCGCGACGCGACGGTGTGGCATGACAAGAAGCGCGGCCTGACGTCGATGACAGCGGATCACTGCCAATACCTGATCGTGCTGGCCGCCTGTCTTTCGATCACCGCTCCGCTCGAGCTGTTCGGCGACGGTGTGTACCGCCAGCCGTGGCGCACCGTCCGCGCCGTGCTGCCTGTGGCGCTGGTGTTTCTGATCTGGGACGCGGTCGCGATTGCGGCCGGTGTGTGGACCTACAACCCGCGCTACATCACCGGCGTCACCATCGGATTCGGCATCCCGCTGGAGGAACTGCTGTTCTTCATCGTGATCCCGTTGTGCGGGTTGCTCACCTACAACGCGGTGACCGCGATGCTGAACCGGTTGAAGAGGAGACTCGCATGACCGGCCTGGGTTACACGCTGCCGGCCGTCGCCGCGGTCGCCGTGGTCGTCGCGCTGGAGCTCGCGGTGTTTCACACCGGGCTGTTCCGTCGGCTCGCCTACTGGCTGTCGATGCTGATCGTGGTCGGCTTCCAGATTCCGGTCGACGGCTGGCTCACCAAGCTCAGCTCCCCGATCGTGATCTACCAGGAGAAGCAGACCAGCGGACTGCGATTCCCGTTCGACATCCCCGTGGAGGACTTCCTGTTCGGTTTCGCGCTGGTGACGGCTGTGCTGTTGTTGTGGGAGCGGCAACGTGAGCGTCGGTGACACCGGCCTGCCGCGCCGCGCGGTGCCTGCGGCGTTCGACGTCGGTGCAACCGCATACGACCGGATGGTGGGTGCGAACCCCGGCTATCACGATCATCTGCGAATGTCGGCGCACCGCATGCGAGTTCCCAACGGCGGCCGCGGGGCACGGCTGCTCGACGCGGGGTGCGGCACCGGCGCGTCGACCGCCGCGCTGCTGGCGGCGGCGCCGGAGGCCGAGATCGTGGCGGTCGACGCGTCCGAGGGGATGCTGCGTGAGGCGCGGGCGAAGCCGTGGCCGTCGTCTGTGCGATTCGTCCAGGGTCGCATCGAGGATCTCGCCGACCTCGGCGTCGAGGGGCCATTCGACGGCATCCTGGCGGCCTACCTCGTGCGCAACCTGCCCGATCCGGACGGGCAGTTGAAGCGATTCCTCGAACTGCTGCGGCCCGGCGCGACGCTCGGGGTGCACGAGTACTCGGTGCGGGATTCGCGGCCCGCGGTGTGGACCTGGACTGCGGTCTGCTGGGGCATCATCATCCCGTCGGGGTGGCGGCACACCCGCGACACCACGCTGTACCGGCACCTGTGGCGGAGCGTGCTCGCGTTCGACGGGGCCGCCCGATTCCGCCGCAGGCTCTCCGACGCCGGCTTCGTCGAGGTACACAGCGCCACGGTTGGCGGCTGGCAGCGCAACATCGTTCACACATTCCTCGCGCAGGCGCCCGGATGACCAACACCCGCACGGCCAACTCTCACATCACCAACGGCCACCTCGACCCGCGTCGCGTCACACACCCGGCGCATCCCGGCCTGCCCGACGCGGGACTGCTCAGGTCGCGGCCGCATGCCGTGGTTGTCGGCGCAGGCATCGCCGGACTGGCCGCCGCCACCGGGCTGGTCGAGCGCGGTGTGTCCGTCGACGTGATAGAACGCGAGAACTACCTCGGCGGCCGCGTCGGCGGATGGACCGAACTGCTGCCCGACGGCACCCCCCTCGCGATGAACCGCGGCTTCCACGCGTTCTTCCGGCAGTACTACAACCTGCGGGACCTGCTGCGCCGCAGTGACTTCGGCCTGCGCCGACTGACCCCGGTCGACGATTACCCGCTGATCGACGCGTCAGGACGCCGCGACACATTTCGCGGCTTGCCCCGCACGCCGCCGTGGAACGCGCTGATGTTCGCGCTTCGCAGCCCGACGTTTCGGCTGCGCGACCTGGCCGGCTTGAACGCGCGTGCCGCGGCGCCATTGGCAGCGGTCTCGGTGCCCGAGATCTACCGCCGCCTCGATGACCTTGACGCCGACACGTTCCTGCAGGACATCAACTTCCCCGACGCCGCCCGCCATCTCGCGTTCGAGGTGTTCTCGCGTAGCTTCTTCGCCGAGCCGGCCAGGCTGTCGGCGGCCGAGCTCGCCGCGATGTTCCACATCTACTTTTTGGGTTCCAGCGAGGGCCTGGTATTCGATGTGGCTAGCGAGAACTTCGACACCTGCCTATGGGACCCGCTGCGCGAGTACCTATCTCGTCGAGGTGTCCGGTTCCACACCGGAGTATCGGTGACCCGGATCGAAGCCCCCGAGATCAAAGCGGGTGCCACCAAAGCATTTCGCGTGCACGACGATTCCGATGCTCACTTCGATGTGGACGCGGTTGTGGTCGCCGCTGACATCGCCGGATTGCAGCGCATCGTCGCCGGCTCGGGAGATCTCGGGGACGAGAAATGGCGTGGGGTGGTGGGCGACCTGCGGTCCGCGCCACCGTTCGTCGTGCACCGGCTGTGGCTGGACCGGCCGGTCGCGGCGGACCGCCCGGCGTTCCTGGGCACCGGTGGACTCGAGCCGCTGGACAATGTCAGCGTGCTCGATCGCTACGAGCGACAAGCCATCGACTGGGCCCGCAGGCACGGCGGTTCAGTAATCGAGCTGCATTCCTACGCGGTGCGCGACGCGTGCCCCGACGGAGTGGCAGCCGGGCTGGCCGACGGGCTGCGCGCCCGCCTTCACGCGCTCTACCCCGAGACCCGCGACGCGCGCGTCGTCGCGGAGCGGACCCTGTGCCGTGCGGACTGCCCGCGGTTCGCCCCCGGCGACCATGCCCGCCGTCCTCATGTCGTGTCGCCGCATCCCGGCCTGATGCTGGCCGGCGACGGCATCCGAATCGACCTTCCGGTCGCGCTGATGGAACGCGCCGCCACCACCGGCTGGTCGGCCGCCAACCGATTGCTGAGCGGTTGGGGTCTTGCGGGGCACCCGTTGCACACCGTTCCGACGCGGGGCCGGAGCGCAGTGCTGCGCCGGCTCGCTGGTTCTGGAAAGGCAGCCCCCCGATGAGATGGCCGAAAACCTCGCCTTTCCGGCTGCTTCCACGCCAACAGCCCGCAGAGCTGCGTCCCACCTACCGTGACGCCGAGCCGGCGATCATCGAAGCGGCGCTGACGCGTTCGCAGCGCAGGCCCTCGGGCAACTGGTACGTCTTCGCCGCCAGCGCGAGCGTGCGCAAAAACCGGCCGTTCGGCACGTCGGTGGCTGGCGTCGAGATCGTCGCCTGGCGCGACACTGATGGCGGCTTGCATGTCGGCCCTGCGGTGTGTCCGCATCTGGGCGCGGACCTGACCACCGGAACCATCGACTGCGGCGCGTTGATCTGCCCCTGGCACGGATTGCGGCTATCCGGCAAGCGCGAATTCGGCAAGGAGGAATTTGGCTGGAAGCCGCTGCCCGGCCACGACGACGGGGTGCTCGTCTGGGTGCGGCTCGACCGTGTCGGCGGCGAGGAACCGTTGGATGAACCGGTGATCCCGACGCGGCCGAGCGGCTTCGCGCTGGATGCGGTTACCCGGCTGGTCGGCACCTGCGAGCCGGCGGACGTCATCGCCAACCGGCTCGACCCGTGGCACGGCGCCTGGTATCACCCGTACTCGTTCACGCAGCTCGAGGTTCTCAGCGCGCCGCCGAAAGCCGCGGGTGAGGACGACGATCGCTTCCTCGTCGCTGTCACGTTCACGGTCGGCCGCTTCGGCGTGCCGGTGATCGCGGAGTTCACCAGCCCGGAACGGCGGACGATCGTGATGCGGATCGTCGACGGCGAGGGCGCCGGGAGCGTGGTCGAGACGCATGCCACGCCGGTGGGCGCCGGACCCGACGGCCGGCCGCGCACCGCGGTGATCGAGGCGGTGATAGCTCACTCCGACCGCTCGGGGTTCGCACAGACCCGCCGGGTTGCACCGTTGATCACGCCGCTGATGCGGTACGCCGCGACCCGGCTGTGGCGCGACGACCTGGCGTACGCCGAACGGCGCTATGCGGTCCGCACCCGCCGCTGACTAACCGACGCTGATCTCGGCCTTGTTCGGATAGAACGCCACGTGCCCGGCGATGGCGGCGACAGCTGCATACGGCTCTTCGTAGGTCCAGATCGCGTCGTCCACGGTGTCGCCGGCCGCGGTCACCACGCTGTAGTAGCTGGCGTCGCCCTTGTACGGGCAGTACGTCGCGGTGTCGGTGGGCCGCAGCAGGTTGCGGTTGACATCCGTGAGCGGAATGTACTGGACCGCCGGATAGGTCGACTCCTGCAGCGTCAGCGCTTTGTCGGTCTCGGCGACCACCTCGCCGTTGACGCGGACGGCGACGTGTCTGCCCGTCGGCACGACGGTGATCGGATGCTGTTCGGTCGGCTGAAGAATTTGACGTGAGGCCATGAACACACCAACACCGCGATCGGGGTTCTTTCTTCCGCTTATCCGACTTAAGATGCCCGGACGCCTCACGGCTACGCCGGATCGCTGGCGTTGCGGTGTTTGCGCTGGGCGGCGAAGAACTCGGCCCAGGAATCCACCTCAGGGTGCTGCTTGAGCAGCACGCGCCGCTGGCGTTCGGTCATGCCGCCCCAGACACCGAACTCCACTCGGTTGTCCAGCGCGTCGGCGGCGCACTCGGCGATGACCGGGCAGTGCCGGCAAATCGTCGCCGCCTTTTTCTGCGCCGCTCCACGAACGAACAGTTCGTCGGGAGCGGTCGAGCGACACCGCGCCCTCGACACCCATGCGATGCGGGATTCGGCCGCCGGGATGATGGAATGCGTCATTTGGAGCTTCCCAGGTGAGAAATCATGATTCGCAAGCGATCCGATCGCCGTCGCGATCCAGCTTGGGCGAATAGGCCGGATCGATCTGCGGGATGTTGCAGCGGCCGTCCTTCGCTGCGTCTTTGCACGTTGCGCACGGCGGGCCAGCGGTGGCCGGTGGCGCCGCGACTGCACCCATTCCGGCAATCGCACCGACTGCTGCTGCGGTAACTAGTGGCCGACGAATCCTGAACTCCCCCTTGATTGATGATGGTCAAACTTATTGACGTCTACGTAACTCGGCAAATATGATAAGACACTGTAGTGCGGATCACAACATCTCTCGGCAGATTTGCTGAGCCAGCGTAGACACACCCTTCGTCTGGGGGAGCATCTGGCAGCGTTGGTTCGGCGTACTCAATCGCCAGAACGGCGCGTGCCTACTCTTTGCCCTACAGATCTGGGCCTTGCCCTACAGATCTGGGCCGCCCGGCACCAAGATTTAGGTTTTAGGCGCCTGAGGAATGGGCAAACCCCACTCGCTAACCAAGGCTGGGTGCGCCGAGCCCATCTCGATTTCGAGGAGTGTGATCACCGATGAGCATGGTCTCTTTCGTGGCTGACATGGTCCGCGAGGACCGCGACCACGACAACTGGATAGACACCCTCACGGAAGCGTCTACGCGCCTCGACGTCCTACAGACAGCCGTAACCGAGCTGCGCCACCTGTGCGAAAGCGAGGACGTGCACAGCGAACAAGTCCTCGAAGTGCTCGCAAGCCACGGCGTATGACCACTTGAGCGGCGGCTAGCGGCAACGTACTACCGCTACTCCGGCTGCGCAGCCTTGGCTTTCCGCTTCGCCGCGCGCATATCGACCCAGAAGCGGGCCGCGGCGCGGATGGACTCCTCGACTGGCTTCGGCCGCCACCCCAACTCGCTCACCGCCTTGCTGTGGTCCACTTCTGACTCCGCTCGCATCAGGCGAAGCGACCGCAGCGTGAGTCGCTCGGGCGTGCCCCGCAGCCGCGCCTTGACGCTGCCCATGACCGCCATGCCGTAGAGCATCGGTACCGAAACGGTTCGGCGCGGGACAGCTGCGCCGCCCTCTTCGGCCGCGAGGCATACGAGATCCGCGTTGGTGACCATCTTCTCCGAGACGATGTAACGCGCACCGTTGCGGCCGTGCTCAGCCGCAAGAATCAACGCCGCCGCCGCGTCGTCGACTCCGACTGCTTCCAGCCGGATGCCGTCCATCACGAACGGCACCTTCCCGAACGCCGCGCCGGCCACCATTGCGCCCTGCGGTGTCATGTTCCAGTCACGGCCGCCGTACGTCGTCGACACGCACATCGCCACCGCCGGCACACCGTGCTCGTCGGCGTAGCGCAGCACGAGCTCCTCGGCCCGCAGCCGTGACAGCGCGTAGGGACCCAGGGATCGATGCCAGCGCAGCGTGTCCTGTTCATTGGCAACGTGACCGCGCCGCCGACCGATGGTCACGTAGCTGCTGGTGAACACGAACCGCCGCAGGTCCATCGACCTCGCAACCTCGAGCACACTTCGGGTGCCTTCGACGTTCGTGCGGAACAGTGGCGACGGGTCGCGCAGCCATGCCCGGGTGTCCACCACGCAGTAGTAGACGTCATCGCAGCCCGCCATCGCCTCGCGCACGACCTCGGTGTCGAACATATCGCCGGAAAACCGTTGCACCGCAAGGTCGTCGATGCCGATCGTCTTCGCGCCCTCGCGGACCATCACCCGGACGTCGGCGCCGCTCTCGACCAACTGCCTGGTGACGTGCGAGCCGAGGAATCCGTTCGCTCCGATGACGAGTTTCGGTCCAGGTGTCATCCGTATTGCTCCATCCACCGCGCCGCCTCATCGGGCAGCGTGCCGAGCTGTTGCGCCCTGCGGCACCACTTCATCGTCGCCTTGACGAACCGCAACGGGTTGTAGATGTCCTCCTGCCGGCACCACAGCCCGTCGCCGGCGTACGTGATGATCGAGATGTTCGTCGCACTGATGATCGTGCCGTCGCCCGGGTCGCGCATCGGGTTGTCCAACTCGAGGATGATGCGGCTCCTCGATTCGTCGACCACCGACCACATCGTCGGGAACGACGTCATGTAGCTGCCCGGGAACGCTGTCATCGTCTTCCAGATCCAGGCACGCACCTCGTCACGGCCCCGCATGGTGCCCGCCGCGTGCTCGATGTATTCGACGTCGGGCGTGTAGTGCGACAACCACGGATCCCAGTCGCGGGTTTCGGCGGCGCGCGCGACTGCCTGCTCGAACTTCTCGAACGCCGCCGTCAGCTCGTCGCGGCCAAACCCCGTCACAGCTCAAAACTAGAACACGTTCTATCGCCGGTTGTCGGGGGGCGGTACTTCGACCGTCGTCGAACCGTCCCGGCCTACGGTATGGCCAGATGCAGTCCCGGCTGCTCGCCTACGATCAACGATGAGCGCTCGCGCGAAGAGCATCTATCCGAGGATGATTCCCGTCCCCGTCCCGGTTGTATCTGGCGAGTGAAGGAGGGGCCATGGCGCACCAGTACAGCAAGAATCCCGCGGCCGTCGAAGCACTGACGCCCGAGCAGTACCAAGTAACCCAGAAGAGCGGCACCGAACCGGCGTTCACGGGTGAGTACTGGGATAATCACGAGCCAGGTCTATACGTCGACATCGTCTCGGGCGAACCGCTGTTCGCGTCCGTCGACAAGTTCGACAGCGGCACCGGCTGGCCCAGCTTCACCAAGCCGGTCGACAACGGCAACGTCGTCGAGAACCGGGATCGGAGCCATTTCATGATCCGCACGGAGGTCCGGTCGGCGCATGGGGACAGCCACCTCGGCCACGTGTTCCCCGACGGTCCGCAGGAGGCCGGTGGTCTGCGCTACTGCATCAACTCAGCGTCGTTGCGGTTCATCCCCCGCGATGACCTGGAGAAGGAAGGGTACGGGCAGTACCTCAGCATGTTCGACGAAGACATGTCCGACGAAAAGGAGCCAACCTCGTGACCTACAAGAAGGCGATCCTGGCCGGTGGGTGCTTCTGGGGGATGGAGGACTTGATCCGCAAGCAGCCGGGGGTGATCAGCACCCGGGTCGGCTACACCGGCGGCGAGAACGCGAACGCCACGTATCGCAACCACCCCGGCCACGCCGAGGCCATCGAGATCACCTACGACCCGGAGCTCACGGATTTCCGCGCATTGCTCGAGTTCTTCTTCCAGATTCACGACCCCACCACGAAGAACCGGCAGGGCAACGACATCGGCACCAGCTACCGGTCAGCCATCTTCTATGTCGATGACGACCAGAAAAGGGTCGCGCTGGACACCATCGCCGACGTCGAGGCATCCGGGCTGTGGCCCGGCAAGGTCGTCACGGAAGTCACTCCCGCGGGTGACTTCTGGGAGGCAGAGCCGGAGCATCAGGATTATCTGCAGCGGTATCCCACCGGCTACACATGCCACTTCGTCCGCCCGGGCTGGAAGCTTCCGCGGCGCGCCGAAACCAGCTAGCGGCGGTGCAGAACGACGCGTCCACCCTTCTTCGGGGTGTACGCAACACCGCGCGAATGCACCTTCTCGCCGGGGTCGCTGACCGAATCTAGAGCGAACTGCCGCAACACAGTTCGCAGCACCACGTCCATCTCGGTGTTCGCGAACGCAGCACCGATGCAACGCCGTGTTCCGCCGCCGTATGGCACCCACGCGAACGTCGGCGGCCGGTTGCCGACGTAGCGGTACGGGTCGAATCGGTCGGGTTCCGGGAATGCGCCGGCGTTCGCGTGCAACAGCCGAATGTTCACCATGATCGAGTAGCCATGCGGGATGCGCCATTCACCCAAGTCGAATGACGGCGCGGCGACGTGCCGCCCCGCGAATTCGATGACCGTCCGGGCGCGCTGCACTTCCAGAATCGTGGCCTGGCGGAGCTCATTTCCATCGCCGTCCTGTTCTGCGACCAGCGCGGTGACGACGTCCGGGTGGCGGCGCAGCCGTTCGAATGCCCAGGCGAGCGTTGACGCCGTTGTTTCGTGGCCGGCGGTCAGTAAGGCCACCAGCTCGTCGGAGATGTCCTCGTGTGACATCGACGATCCGTCGTCGTATGTGCTGCCAAGCAGCAGGGACAGGATGTCAGTGCGGTCCTCGAAGTGCGGGTCGGCTTCGGCGCGTGCGATCAGCGTCGCGACGATGCTGTTGAACTCGCGCCGCGCCTGGGCGAACTTCCGCCACGGCCCGAGTTTCGCGAGAGCGGCCGGCGGCTGCGGCAGGGTGGCCAGCCGCGAACCGAGCGTCACCCACGCCGGCAACATCTGCCTGAGCCGGTCCAGCTGGACGCCGTCGGCACCGAAGACCGCCCTCAAGATCACGTTGAGAGTGATCCGCATCATCGGCTCGAGTGTCCGGAACTCTTCTCCGACAGGCCAATTCGCTGCCTCGCGAAGTGTCTCTTCCTCGATGATCTGCTCGTAGTTCTCGATGCTCTTGCCGTGGAAAGGGGGCGTCAGCAGCTTGCGTCGGTTGCGGTGCTCGGCGCGGTCGAGAGCGAAGACGCAGCCGTAACCCATCATCCGGCTGAGGTTCGGCTGGATGTTGATCAGGTCGTCAGTGCCCGCGGTGAACACCTGCCTGACAAGCGCGGGGTCGCCCACCATCACCGTGCGGCCGAAGACCGGGATGTTGATCGTGAACACCTGCCCGTAGCGGCGGGCGGCCGCCCGCATCATCCCGACCCGGGCCACCGCGAAGCCGACGCCCTGGACCACCTTCGGCAGCGAAACGGCCGGGGGAAGCTTCGCAACGACCTCGACGGCCGACGGGCTGGACAAGCTGCTCATCGATCACTCCCAACGCGACGTGGTACCACGCAGTACCGCGATGTCATGTAGTACGGTACCGGGTAGTACCGTGAAAGGGCAAGACCTGTCTGCGAGTGCCGGAAGGAGGCGCGGGATGACCGTTGATGTCGCCGCGCCCACCGGGCCCGCCACTCCCGTCGGCGCAGAAGTCGCCGGACATCCGTTTCGCCGCCGACTGCTCGAAGGTCTCGCGGAGTCGATAACCGAACGCGGATACCGGGACACCACGATCGCGGACATCGTGCGTCACGCCCGCACCTCGAAGCGCACCTTCTATCAGGAGTTCAGCAGCAAGGAGGAGTGCTTCATCGAGCTGCTGCGCACCTCCAACGAGGAGATGATCAGGCAGATCGTCGGCGCGGTAGACCCACAGGCGTTCTGGCACGACCAGATTCAGCAGGCGATCGGCGCGTACGTCGACGTGATCGAGTCTCGGCCCGCGGTCATATTGAGCTGGATCCGCGAACTGCCGGCCCTGGGCGCGGTGGTCCGGTCCGTGCAGCGGCGCGGCATCGAGCAATTCATCGAGATGATGGTCGATATCAGCAGCAATCCCGGTTTTCGGCGCGACAACATCCCGCCCGCCTCACGGCAGATGGCGCTGATTCTGGTCGGTGGGCTACGGGAGCTCGCAGCGCTGACGGTCGAGGACGACAAGAACGTTCGCGAGATCGTCGACACCGCGGTGGCCGCGTCGATCGCGCTCGTCGCCGCCGGCGCTCAGACCTCCTGAGGCACTGCGGGTTTCCCATATCGGCTGACGAATTTCTTTCCGTTGACCAGGAATTCGATGTTCTCCGCGACGTCGCGTAACGGCTGCGCGCTGCGCAGCGACCGGCACAGGATCACCGCTCCCTCGATCGCCGCGAGCATCGTGGTGGCCAACGCCTGCGCCTCGCCGTCCCCGAAACCGTCGGCGACGAACGAGCGCGTCAGCGCCGCGCGCCAACGGTCGAAGATCTGTGCGGCGTCGTTGGCGAGGCGCGGATCCTCGTCGCTGGTGCTGATAGCCGCGGCAACCACCGGGCAGCCCGCCGCGAAATCGCTGTCGCGCAGAACCTCTTCCCACAGGTCGACGAATTCACGCAACAAAAACATCGGCCCCTGCGATGCGGCATCCCCGATCGCCGACGACAGCGAGTCGCCCGCGAACTGGAGGGTCTCGAGAAGGATCTGGTTCCTGCCGCCGGGGAAATGGTGGTACACCGAGCCGCGCGGCGCGCCGCTGCGGCTGAGCACCTCGTCGATCGTCACGCCCGCCGCACCCCGTTCGCGCAAGACTTCGGCGGCGCTCGCCAACATTGCGCGCTTGGTCGCGCCGCGCTTGTGCACCTCGCGAAGCGCGGTCACGGTGGCCGGCCGGCCGGCCGTCATGCCGCTGGACGCTCGGCAGCGTGTCGGGGACGCAGCTGCGCCGGTCGCCAATTGGCGTTCTTGACGCTTTGGCGCAGTGCCCGACAGTTGCGCTGCCATGACTGCTTCAAGGCCTCGCGGGTGACGTCGGGCGTCGATCCGGTGACGTGAAGTCCCGCGATGTTGAGCTCGATGGTCGTCATGGCATTTACCTCTTTCGCGGGCGCCGTTCCAGACTCCGCACCTCTGACTATGCCTCTAAACATACTAGCTCGTCAAACTACCGTGATCTGAGCGTTATACGAGGTCGGTATTCCGCTATCTGACCTCCACAACTATGCTACCTAGCATAGTCTCTGCTCTCGACCTTAAGGAGGCGTCGTGGACACCATTTCGCTCGAGCGCGATGGGCACGTGCTGCTGATTGGCCTCAACCGCCCCCAGAAGCGCAACGCCTTCACGCTGGCGATGCTCGCCGACCTGTCCCGCGCGTACGCGCAGCTGGAGTCAGACGACTCGCTACGCGCGGGGGTGCTGTTCGCCCACGGCGAGCACTTCACCGCAGGACTGGATCTGATCGACGTCAGTCCGGCGATCACCAGCGGCACCGACCTGTTCCCTGAGGGCGGCCGCGACCCGTGGCGGCTCGACGGAACCTGGTCCACCCCTCTGGTGGCCGCAGCCCATGGCCGCTGCCTGACCCTCGGCATCGAATTGCTGCTCGCAGCCGACATCCGCGTCGCGGCCGCCGACACCCTCTTCGCGCAGATCGAGGTGCTCCGTGGCATCTATCCGTTCGGCGGTGCGACGCTGAGGTTCCCGAGGGAGGTCGGCTGGGGCAACGCGATGCGGTGGATCCTCACCGGCGACGAGTTCGACGCCGCGGAGGCGCATCGGATCGGGTTGGTGCAGGAGGTCACATCCGACGCGGAGGCCGCCCTGACGCGCGCCCGCGAGATCGCCCACACGATCGCGGATCGCGCCGCGCCGCTCGGAGTGCGCGCGGCACTGGCCTCCGCTCACCGGGCGCGCGACGAGGGCGACGCGGCAGCCATCGCTGCTTTGCGCCCCGAGGTGGCCCGATTGTTCGGCACCGAGGACGCCGCCGAGGGGCTGCAGTCGTTCGTCGAACGCCGCGCCGCCACGTTCACCGGGCGGTAGACCCAGGCCAGATTCAGGGCGCCCCGACAGCCGTGGTCATGTCGTGCTGCACATGCATGTCCCCGTCACGAGGCCGGCGCAGTCGTGACGACCATGTCGTGGGCCGCCTTCCGGTATCAAAAGTCGGCGGAGGTCCCCTTTACGGTTCCGTCGGGCGCGAGCACGATGTGTCCGGCCCCCTTGCTGGTGTCGAGGCTCACCTCCTCCTCGACTGCCCCCGCCCCCGGGGGACCGTCTTTGGCCGCTCTGACCTGCAGGAAGGTGCTTTTCACGGCGGCCGGGTCTACGTGCAGTATGTTGGGCGCGTCGTGCAGAACTTTCACCACCGCATTGGCGTCGAATTTGCTGAGATCGACAGGGCCTGTGGGGTACATCAAGGACGGATCGATAATGGTGCTCGGGTCTTCAAAATGGCCCCTCCAGGAGTACCAGTAGTAGGTTGCCATCTTTTGAGCGTTGTCTGGGTCGACGCGGTCCACCGAAAATTCTTCGGGACTCACGCTGAGGTGATAGCCCATCGTGTCGCCGAACCGCTGACGGGTCAGGTCCATCACCCGGTTCAGTCCTTCAACGGTCTCGAACTGTTCTTTGTGCATGCCTGGAAGGCGGTCCTTGAGATGGTAGAGGGCCATACCGCCCCAGGTCACGCCGCCAATCACGATCAGCGCGACGACCGCAACGATCACCGCAACGGCACACCCAAATCCGCGACCGGCCCGTGGGGGCAGTTGCGGTGGTTGCGGCGATGCACCGTAGGACGGCTGCTGCCATACATTCTGTGGTACCTGCCAGGGATGATTCTGCGGTTGTGGGTTCATAATTGCCGGTCCATGCCTGCTAGAGCGGTTTTCATGGGCTCAAGATCCTTCGTCGGCGCGTAGCGACGCATGCCTCCCGGCGTCCGTTTCAATATCCCAGCGTGCTGAGCCGGTCACAGGGTTTTCCGCTCACAACTGCACAATTAACAATTGACGATGAAGCAATTTCGCGCCTTCAAATTTCACGGCTACAAAGTCGCCGATCCCTGAGACATCAGCGGTTGACTTGCGCGCTACCGATCCACCTTCAGATCGGCGGGGAGTTGAGGAAGACATAAAGGGCTGAAATCTTGTCGTCACGGGTAATGATGATG
>Ga0209006_10000318_pt1 | contig 48756 bp, 45 predicted proteins | sample JacPin_JW_Ref_O2_FD_188567 | JGI IMG/M metagenome (GOLD analysis project Ga0209006, IMG submission 188567) | Forest soil microbial communities from Algoma, Ontario, Canada - Jack Pine, Ontario site 1_JW_Ref_O2 (SPAdes) (version 2) | ecosystem: Environmental > Terrestrial > Soil > Boreal...
CTTCGACCTGGTCGATGGACAAGTCGCCCGCGCCACCAACCGCGTCACCCGCTTCGGAGCATTTTTCGATTCGGTGGTCGACCGCTACAGTGACGCTTCTCAGTTCCTCGGCCTGCTCGTCTTCTACGCCCGCGGCGACCGCTTCTTCTACGTTGTCCTCACCGCCTTCGTCATGGTCAGCGCCATCATGGTCAGCTACACCCGCGCCCGCGCCGAAAGCCTCATCGGATCCTGCCGCGTCGGCTTCATGGAACGCCCCGAACGCCTCGTCCTGGTCATCCTCGGAGCCCTCTTCAACCGCATGGCCCCGGTCCTCTGGGTCATCGCCGTCTTAAGCACAATCACCGTAATCCACCGCATGCGCTACACCTGGACGAGAACGCAAGACCCGCCCGCCACCGCCTCCAATCAGGCCGCCTAATCGATACACGGTACCCGCCCGGCAAGTTGACTTAGGCTTCCGGGCGCACCTAACATTGCATCCCGGAGCGCGTTCCCCAAGGGATGATCGGCCAAACCGTCTCGCACTACCGCATTGTCGAGAAATTGGGCGGTGGAGGAATGGGTGTCGTTTATAAAGCCCAAGACTTGAGCCTGAACCGGTTCGTCGCGCTCAAATTCCTTCCCGATGACGTTGCCAACTCTCCACAGGCTCTAGTTCGCTTTCAGCGCGAAGCCCAAGCTGCTTCGGCGCTCAACCATCCCAATATTTGCACGATCTATGAAATCGGCGAGCACGAGGGACGGCCCTTCATCGCGATGGAGTTTCTCGACGGCTCCACTTTGAAGCATGTGATTGGCAACCGCCCGATGCATTTGGAAACCGTTCTTGAGATCGGCATCGAGGTCGCCGACGCCCTTGAGGCAGCGCAGGCACAGGGAATCGTGCACCGTGATATCAAGCCCGCGAACATCTTCGTTACCCGCCGGGGACACGCCAAAATCCTCGACTTCGGCCTGGCCAAAGTGAATCCCCGAAGCTCGGACGCGGCCGCGAGCGAAGCCACCGAAACTCTAGTGTCGGACGAACATCTCACCAGCCCCGGCAGCACCCTGGGCACCGTGGCCTATATGTCGCCCGAGCAGATTCTGGCCAAGGATTTGGACGCCCGCACCGACCTATTCTCTTTCGGTGTCGTGCTCTATGAAATGTCGACCGGCCTGCTACCATTTCGCGGCGATACTACGGGTGCCATTTTCGATTCCACCCTTCACAAAGCGCCTGCGCCGCCGGTCCGTCTCAATCCCGACCTGCCGCCTCGTTTTGAAGACATCATCACCAAGTGCCTCGAAAAGGATCGCAACGTTCGCTACCAGTCGGCCGCCGAGTTGAAAGCCGATCTTCGCCGGCTCAAGCGCGACACGGAATCTCATAACCAATCCCCAGCCACGCCTGCAAGGTCCGAGCCCACGGGATTGTCCCGCCATCGCAACGCCCAATGGATTGCCCTCGCGGCCTTGGTCGTTGTGGTCACCGCCATCGCCGTCCTTGCCTTTCGCCACTACATTTCCGGCAATCGCTCCGCTCAACAACCCAATTCCGCTCCCAAGTCTCTGGAGACGATCGCGGTCCTGCCCTTTCACGACATATCTGGGACCAGCAGCGACAGTTGGGCCATCGGCATTACTGACGCTATCATCAGCCGGCTGACCTCATTGCAGAATCTTGCTGTGCGGCCCACCACGTCGGTGTTGAAATACGCCAAACAGCCAGCCGAACCTGAAGAAGCGGCCAAAGCTCTGGGCGTGCAAAGCATCCTTGAAGGAACTTATCAGCGCTCTTCCGATGTTATCCGCGTGACCGTCCAACTAATCGACGGCAGCACCGGAAGAACCAAGTGGTCGCAACGTTACGACCTGCGCAGCGCCGACGTTCTCACCTTCGAAGATGAAATCGCGGCCAAGGTCGTGCAAGGCCTCCAAATCGAAATCTCCCCCGTCGAGCAAAAGTCGATTCAACAGCCGGTAACCACCAGCGTCGACGCCTACAACGACTATCTGCAGGCGCGCTTTCACTTGAATGAATACCTGGTTTATTCGCGCTACGACGACATCGATCAGGGCGAGCGCCTGCTTGCGCAAGCAATTTCCCGCGACGAAGACTTCGTCGATGCCTATGCCCTGATGGCTGACTTCTGCGTCTTCGGAGCCGCAAACTTTCCTGCTACTTCGGCTGCGGCGCTCAGAGACGGACAAGCCGCTGCCCAAAACGCACTTCGCATCAATCCGCAATCGGTCGAGGCGATGACCGCCTTGGGCGGCATTTATGGCGAGCAGGGCCGTGAAGAGGAAGCCATTCGCACCCTGAGGCAAGCCGTAGCTCTGGCACCCAACAGCGAATCTGCCTGGCAAAATCTCGGCTACTCCTATTACTATGCCGGCTTGAATGAACTCAGCGAACAGGCCTATCGCCACATCACGGAACTCAATCCCACTCCGCTGCAACCGCAATGGATGCGCGCGCGCATGCTGCTCTATAGTGGAAAGGGCGACGAGGCGGAACAAATTCTCCGGGCGCTCGTAGAGGATAATCCCGATCAGTACAAAGCTCTCGGATATTTCGCCGCAGTGCTCTTTTACCAGGGCAAACTCGACGAGGCGCAGCAGGTAGCCGAACGGGCCCTACGTCTCGCCGGCAACTCGGGCGACGATGTTCCCCGCTTCGCTGCTGCCTATGTCTACGCCTCCCGGCACCAGCGCGACAAAATCGACCCCCGGCTGTTCCGCTATCGGCCTGACGAGATATTTGATGGCGATCAAGCCTATTGGCTCGGCGAAATCTATGCTCTCCTTGGCGAGAGACAGCCTGCGCTTGCCATGTTCCGCCGCACTGTCGCACTCGGCAACAGCAATTACCCTTGGTTTGTGAGAAATGTCGACTACGCCAGCGTGCACTCCGATCCCGAATATCAGTCGCTCCTCGCGACCGTGCAATCGCGCTGGCAAACCTACAAAACCGAGTTCGATCCTGGCCACTGAGTGGCCGAATTGGGTCATGCCCGAACTGTAAAATAAATCTCCGATTCCGATCATCGCGGAGAGCGGGCACTTCCACGGCTGTGACTTTGATTTTCTCACCAAGCCAAAGGGGCGGCCTAAGTGGCGCCAGCGCGAACAAAATGAAGAGAAGAGAGAAAAGGCAAGATGGCCACCCCTCGGTCCTGTCTGGTTGCAGACGGGATGACGCCATTATTTTTCGTCGCGCAGCGTTTAGATCCGGCCGAGAACAAGCAGGATTACGATCACGAAAATGATGAGTCCCAGCCCGCCGGTTGGGTAATAGCCCCATTCTCGGCTGTGCGGCCAACGTGGAAGAGCGCCTACCAAAGCCAGAATCAGGACCACAATCAGGATAGTTCCTAACACGTTTGACTCCTTTGCTTGCTTCTTTCTGGCGCGAGCCCTACGAACTGACTCGCGCCAACGCCGACTTGATCGACCGTTATAGTGTGACGTTGAGTTCGACGTTCACGCCGGGATAGTTCGGGTTGCAAAGGTAATACACGCCGTCGATATCGATGACATAAACATCCTGCGTGTAGAGCCAGTTGCTGGGCCATGCGCCGGCGAATCCGAACCAATAGCCGCCGTATTGGAAGCGGCGATTACCGTAGTCTCCCTGGCTGACGCGAAAGGTGTGTTGCCGTCCAAAATTGGCCTTGTAACGATCATCGGGAATGCGTCCGCCGTGAGCGCTGGCGTGTTGCGCCTGTGGTTTCGGTTGCGCTTGCGGGGTTCGTGCCGGCTGCTGGTGCGCGGCTTCCGGCTTTGCGTTCTGGTTCGGCTTGGGCGCGGCCTTTTCCGCTTGCTTTGCAGGTGGCTTTGCCGGCTGCTTTGCTGGTTTTTCCGGTTGCGCCTTTTTTTCTTCCGCCTGCGCGGGCTTGTCTTTCTGTTCTTCCTGCTCGCGCTGCTCTTGCTGTGGGTAAGCAAGAGCAGTCGCGCCCAGGGTTAACGAAAGAACTGCGGTGCTGACAACTCCGAGTAACTTCATCATGGTGCCTCGCGATCGGTTGGTATCTGCGCTTCTTTTACCGCAAGCATCTACTGCAAGCTTCCTGTGGTTGCGTTCACCGGATTGCCGATGGCGTCGCCGGAAACAAGAAGTTCCACGCGGCGGTTCTGCTGACGGCCGGCGGAATTGTCGTTGGAAGCTACGGGCAACGTATTGCCGAAGCCTTTGGACGAAACCGAAGCCGTGGCTACGCCTTGCTGCACCAGATAATCGCGCACCGAACCTGCACGATTCTCCGACAGCGTTTGATTCATGGCATCGCCGCCGACGTTATCGGTATAGCCGCCGACCTCAATGTTGAGTCCGGGATAGGCGAGCAGAATACCGGCGACCTTCGCCAGTTTCTCGCGTGCTCCCGGCTTCAACGAGTATTTCCCGGTGTCGAACAACACATCGGACATGCTGACGATCAGGCCGCGAGCGGTGTCGCGAGTCTGAAGGATGGAATTTAGCTGCGCGGACAATTTCGCGCGCATGGCGGCTTTGTCGGCCTCCGCCTGTTGCGCGGCCAAGCGGGATTGATTGGCATCCGCCTGAGACGCGGCGAGGGCGCTGTCTGACGAAGCCTGGTTTGCTGCCATGTCGGACTTTGCCTGCGCGGTCGCGGCTTGTGCGTCGGCCGCTTCGTTGCGGGCCCTGGCGGCATCGGATTCCGCCAGAGTTCTGGCTGCCCGGGCGTCGGCGGTATCGGCATCGGCTTGGTTCTTGGCTGCCAGAGCTGCGGCGGTGTCGAACTGAGCCTGGTTCTTTTGGCGCGTCGCATCGTCGGCTTGCGCCTGTGACTGCGCCTGGGCGTCTGCTGAGTTCTGGCGTTCGTTGGCCAGGCGCACTTCGTCCATCTTCTTGACCGCAATTTCGCGCGCATCTTCGGCGGTTTGCACCGCTTCGCGGGCGACTGCGATCAACGGCTTTTTGTCGACGTGTTTATTGGTGGCGTAGCTATCCACGGTATTCATCAGCTCGACGGCGTGGCGATAGCTGGAGCCGGCGTATTGTTCGGCACCTTCGGACTGCGCGATGCGCAAGGCATTGCGCGCTTCGAAGAATTCCAGCGGCAACCTGGCATTCAGGATGACCGGGTCGAACTTGTAGCCTGTGGGAATGTACCCGCCGCGTTCCATCAGTTCATACTTTGCGTTGACCGATTCGATGGTTCCCTTGGTGTCTTCGCGAACCACATTTTCAAGAACAACGACATTGCTGGGCTGGCGAACGGCGTAGTAAGGTTCCGCGGTGACGATCAGCGCGAAGGCCTGAAGATCGGTGGTAACGCGGACTTTGCTGCGGTGATTGTCGCCGAGCAATATTTCGCCGAGGTTGACGGCGCGGCCTTCGGGCGAAATCGCCCACAGGACATAAGTCAGGTATTCATTGCCGAAGGTTGTCGGTTTCTCGAGATTGCCGAACTCCGCGTCGATCTCGATGGATCCGCGCTTGCTGTTTACATTGGCCTCACCATTCGCCGAGGGCATCAGGTCCGTGCCGGCGAAATCCAGCTTGGAGCTTCCACTGCGGTGCTTATAGTTGACGGCCTGCACGCTGCGGCTGACGACGGTCACGCGGAATGTCGGCATCGAACTCGTGGGTTCGACAGAAAGCGTTTGGGAATTAGTTTGAGCGAATGCGCTCAAACTGAGGGTGATTCCTGCGGCTAACAAGAGCTTAGTATTCAAGATGTCTCCTTCTGGCAGATTTCTGCCGGTGGTGCGCATAATTCGGATCTCGTATGACCTCTCTGTCAGCTGCCAATGCGGATTCGGGACAGGGAGTGAAACAGGCCAAAAACATTCAGCAGCCACAGAACTACGGCAATGACCACGACGCCGTTCAAAATCGATTTGATGGATGACTGCATGGGAATGAAGCGATTCACCAGCCACAGAAGCACACCCACCACAATCAGAACTTCCAGGAGTTGAATTAAAGGCATAATTTTTTACCGTCCTTTTTCGCGGAGCAGCGCCTCTCAATCCGCCCGGAGGGGTCGCCCTCATTTGAATGTTCGACAGATTTAGAGTCGAATCGTGTTCCGCCGCAAGGTTTGGCGGCGGACACACGGATGAAGAATGCCGATTGGCTGGATGTGGCCGTTTTTACGGTGAATCGACGATTCGATCCGCAGCGGCCTAAAGCAATGAAAGCGGCGAAATCAGCAGTCCGCAGCTTCCGGGTACACACTCAACAGAATCGATCTTGACAGGTGCGGACCAGCGTGTCTGAGCAAGATAGCTCACATTCGAAACCGCAGAAAAAGCTGGCGATCCAGTGCTTCCGCTGACGCGCAGCCCTGTATGAAAGGCCAGATCCAGATTGCTCACGCGCAGCGTGCTTTCACTCTCGCGCCGCCAGCCGCTTTCGACTAGTTAGAGAGTCTAATTAATAAGGTTCATGAGATCTGTTTCGCCAAGGCCAGCAAGCGTTCCGACCTGGGGTTGATCGTCCGCATGACCCGCTCGACCGACGGGATAGAGTGGAATGATCGCCCGCATGCCGGTGCCTTTGCCATCCGACTCTATTTCCAGCCTGCCGTTCATTTCCAGCAATCGCTCCCGCATTCCGGCCAAGCCGACTCCGGTTTCCGCGCTTGCTTGGCGAAGTCGCTTCAGCCGCTCGGCTGGTATGCCGCGCCCGTAATCTCGTATTTCGAGAATTAGCTTGTTGGGCAGGCGCCGGAAACAGACCCGTACTTCTTTGGCTCCGGAGTGGCGATGCACATTGGTCAGGCTTTCCTGTAGCACGCGGAACAGAGCGGTCTCAACCCGAAAGGGGAGCCGCTCCGGAGGAGGAACGATGTCGAGGACTACGTTAATTCCACTGCGCTTGGCGAAGCCTTCCACGAACCACTCTGCGGCACAAGCGAACCCTACCTCATCCAGAAGCGGCGGATGCAACAGGTAGGACATAGTTCGGATTTCCTGAACCGCTCGGTCAGTCAAGGACTCGACTTCGGCTACAAGGGCCGTCGCGGCTGCATCCTGTTGGCAGGCTGACTGAAGGAACGAAATGCTGATCTTTAATGCAGCCAGCGTCTGGCCGGTGCTGTCGTGCAAATCGCGAGCCAGCTTTCGTTTTTCTTCATCCTGCACTTTCAGCAGTCTCTGGGAAAGCATTTGCAGCTCGGCCGTGCGTTCGACAATCACGGCCTCAAGCTGAGAGTGCGATAAGGAAGGCGTTCTAAAGCGCATTGAAAGGTTCCACATAGATCCTCCTGGGAGCGGCGGGGGAAAAGATCCGAAACATCGTTCTATTCGAATGTTTTTACATTGTTCCACTTTGGGAGCGCCAAGTCTGTTCAATAGTGCTCAACCGAGGTGCAAGGGTTAAAGATGAAGGGAATGACGGAGTTCGAGACTCCCGAGAATTAAATTTGGCGGGTTCCGAATGAGGAATGCTGCGTAAAGAAACAAATTGCGCGGCCCGCGCATAATGGGATCCGGGTAGCGCTCGGCACGAACCTATAGTGACAGGAGCGAACCTGCGCCGCGTAGCCAAAGAGCGCAGGCCAGTGAATTACAAGAGCCGCATAAGCCACCTATCGCTGGCGGCGATCGGTGCTTCCATTCGCATCCAACCACTCTAATAGTGATCGCACGCTGGCCCTGGCCAGGGCGATGGAACAGTCGGCAGCACCGTAATAAACGTTCACCGTGTCGCCATCGGCACCCATCGTGTAGCCGCAGGGAAAGACAACATCGTCTACGTCGCCATGACGCTCGTATTCTGCCTCTGGGCCGAAGATCCAGGAGTCTCCCCGCAGCAGGCATTTTTCCGGATTCTCCAGTTCGAACAGGGCCACGCCCAAACGATAGAGACAACCCGAAGGCGTGTGCCGCACGCCATGATAGAGCACGAGCCAGCCTCTGGAAGTCTCGATGGGCGGCGGCGATAAGCCGATTTTGTTCGCGTCCCACCAGGCGCCACGACGGGCCTCCAGCATGAGCCTGTGCCTGCCCCAATAGTGCAGATCGGGAGAATAGGAAATCCACATGTGCGCTCCAAGATTCGTCGCGGGCCGGTGAATCAATGCCCAATATCCGTTGATTCTCCGAGGCAAAAGCGCGGAATCTTTGTCGTCCGGCGGCATAATCACGCCGTAGCGCTCAAACGTGCGGAAGTCTTTGGTCAGAGCCAGGGACACTCCGGGACCACCGCGCGAGTAGGAAGTGTAAGTAACGACATACTGTTGCAGTTCAGGCACGAAAGTGATGCGAGGATCCTCGATGCCCCAGAGTTCCTCGGGAAAATCCTGCGGGCTCGGCATCAAAGTCGGTTCTTTATCGATTTGCCAACCATCCACACCGTTTTGCGAGCGGGCAGCGCAGAGATGTGAAAGCCCGCGCCGGTCTTCCACGCGGCAAAGGAGTAGCGTAGTGCCGTCGGCGACCATGGTGGCGCCCGCATTGAACACACTATTAATGGCGTATGGCCAGTCTTTGCTGGATAAAATGGGATTCGCAGGATGACGAAGCAGGAGCGGGGCGACAGTATTACTGGTCACACTTATAGGCTGTTGCGCAGAAATAGTCATAGGGGCATTTCATGTTGTTCGGAGCGTTGGAGCGATTTCATTTCCAGTGATTTCATTTTCAAGCGACTTCATTTCTAGGAGCGCCATTAAGAACGAGAGTGTTGATTCCGCGCCCTGGTTTTCATTGACGCGCTCGGGATGCAGGCCGTCGCGGCAACCGCCGGTGACGGAGTCGTAAAGAGCGATTTGCAAATCGTTTGCGCCCAGAAACCAGTTGAAAGCGGACCATGCTTCCTCGCGCCAGCGGGCATCGCCGGTGATACGGTAGGCTTCAAGACACGCGGAAACCGCTCCCGCAGCCTCAATCGGCTGCTGATCGAATCGCGCCTTATCGCCGCCCTGGCGATAAAATCCTTGCGACCCGATGGGCACGAAATGGCCGTTGGTTTCGCAACGCTGCGTTTCCAGCAGCCAATCCAACGCTTCCAGGCCGGCTGAGACCATCCGATCATCGGCGCCGGCTGAGCCGACTAACAGCGACTGGGGTAATCGCGCGTTCCCATACGCCACAACATCCTCAAACCATCTCCAGTCATGGCGGCGGATCGATTGGTACATATCGAGCAATCTATGGGCTAATGTGAATCGTATTCGCTGGGCATCCCGATCTCCGGGATAGGAATGAAGATATTCCTGAATTCCAAGCAAACTGTAGGCGCAGGCGCGAGGACTGTGAAACTCGACGACCACCGGCAAGGCGTACTCAAACAAGCGTCCGGCAGCTCCCCGCAATCCGTGATTTTGGGATCGTCCTAAGACGGTGCCAAGCGCCCATAAAGCCCGCCCGTGAGAATCTTCCGATCCCTGTTCTTCTTTCCATCGGCGATCATAACCGAGGAAGTTTCTGAACCTGCTCTTCTTTGAGTTGAAGGCGTGCTCCAGAAACGCCAAATAGCGAGACGCCCAGTGCAGTCTGACTGAGCCGGCATTTCCCAATTGCACGCGGTTGAACTGCTCCACTTGTACCGCAAAAACGAGCGCGCGCGCGTTGTCGTCGGTGGTGTATCCCTCGGCGCGATTGGGGATCGTAAAGATCGCATGCTGAAGCATCCCCGTGTCATCGGTGAGCGCATTGAGGTGATCGAGTTTCAAGGCGGGCAACTGATTCAGCACTTTCGGAGTATTGCGAGCCGCAAACTGGACCCGTGGATTTTCCTTTCGGTCACTTCGCACCTGAGCAAAGCTTTCCATGTACCGCTGGCCTACTCTTTTCCAGACCATCTCGCGCCCGAAAAGATAGGCGCGCTTACGCATGGCGTGGCGTATAGCTGGAGTGTCCAGCAGTTCGATTGTCTTTTGCGCGATGGCGTCGGGATTGTCGAATGGAACCAGTGCCCCGCGGCGATCGTCCAGCAACTCAATCGCATGCCAGTAGGGAGTCGAGATGATCGCTTTGCCTGCGCCCAGGGCATAAGCAAGAGTTCCCGATACGACCTGCGCTTCATGGCGATAAGGAGTGATGTAGATATCGGCCGCGCCAATGAACTGAACCATCTCCTCTGGGCTGACGAAGTGGTTGTGAAAGATGACGCGCGATTCCACTCCTACTTCCTTTGCCAATGCCTGCAATGAGTCTCGATACCGGTCGCCCTCGCGGCGAAGAATGTGAGGGTGAGTTGCGCCGGCGACTACGTAGGCAACATTCGCGTGCTTGGCCAATATCTGCGGCAGCGCTTGAATTACGTTTTCAATTCCCTTGTTCGGTGAGAGAAGTCCGAATGTGAGCAGAACGGCTTTGCCTTCCACATCGAAGCGGTCCTTAAAGAAATTCGGATCGAGGAATGGCAAATCCGGAACCCCATGGGGAATCATGTCGATTTTGCCCACGGGCACCTTGAAGATTTCCTGAAGGAACTGGGATGAAAGCTGGCTCATGACAACGAGGCGATCGGAGAGTTCCGCGATCTCTTCCATGACCAGCCTTTGGTCAGGATTGGGCTCACGCAGAACAGTGTGCAGAGTGGTTACAACCGGCATCTTCAAGCCGCGCAGCAGATGCAGAATATGGCTTCCGGCGGGTCCTCCGAAGATTCCATATTCGTGTTGCAGGCAGACCATGTCGATGTTGTTGAAGTTTAAGAATTCGGCGGCGTCCCGGTAGGAACTGACGTCGTCTTGCGCCAGCGACCATCCCACCCGCTCGGGATAGTCATATCCTTGTTCGGTGTCATTCACTGGCAGCGCCATCAGGCGGGTTGCTCCGTACTCTGCGGAGATGGCATTGCACAGGTCCGTGGTGAACGTGGCGATTCCGCACTGGCGGGGAAGATAATTCCCGATCACCGCGATTCGACTGGGCAAGGAAGGCTTGGCCTGCACGCGAGTGCGGATCAGCGACGAGGTCTCCCGGGGTAAAGGCCGGGAGGCGACGACTTCCAGGGCTGGCTTCGGCAAAATTGTGACGGGCAGTGACATTGATCCCTAGGTGATAGAGTGCAGCGAAGAAACGCCTTCAGATTCTGCGAGAATGGGCGAAGTCCGTTGTCATCCGCCTTCGTATCCATAGTCAACCCAAACGACTTATCAAACTGGTCACAATTGACCAGCTTAATTAGCAGGCACAGTGCACTGTGTAGCCATGAAACCCAAGCGCGAAGCAGCACTGGAGGTTCGTTGCCCAACCTGTGGGGCAAAGCCGGGCGAGAAATGTGAGCTTAGTACCGGCCTACCCCGGACAGAACCACACCGGGACCGGCGCTTAGCGGCTGCGGAAATGTAAAGGCCTATGGTTTGCAGGCAAAAACCGGCTTTACCTACAGTCAAGACCCTTTCGGCTAGCCGCCGATCTCCTAACCCTGCGCGTATAATCCCTCCTATGAAACTGGCTGCCGGGGCCAGGAAAGATCAAGGGTTCGATCCCAACGTCTTTCTCGCCACGATTGGTGATGGCCGGAAAATCATCTCTGTCCCCAAAAGGCAAATCATATTCGCTCAAGGGGACGACGCTGATGCTGTGTTCTACGTGCAAGAAGGCAAAGTGCGGCTCACGGTCGTCTCGCAGATCGGCAAGGAAGCGACCATTGGGATCGTGAGCGAGAAGAATTTCTTCGGCGAGGGCTCCCTGGCCGGGCAGTTGCTCCGCATGGGTTCCGCGGCGGCGATGACGGATTGCGAGATTCTGCGCGTGGACAAGAAAGCGATGATAGACGCGCTCCACCGTGAACCTGCGTTTTCCGAACTGTTTGTAAAATACCTGCTGGCGCGCAATATCCGCTACGAAGAAGATCTGGTCGATCAACTCTTCAATTCGAGCGAAAAGAGGCTGGCCCGGGTGCTTCTATTGCTCGCTCACTTCGGCAAGGAGGGCGTCCCGGAAACCGTGGTGCCAAAAATCAGCCAGGAAACCCTGGCTGAAATGGTCGGGACGACTCGGTCCCGCGTGAGTTTTTTTATGAACCGATTCCGCAAGTTGGGCTTCATTCACTATGCCGGCGGCACAGAGGGAGCTTTGCAGGTTCACAGCTCGCTGCTTAACGTAGTTCTGCATGACTGAGCGCCTCGAGGAACGCCGGGTGATCGCCCGCCGCAGTAGCTCCCTTAGCTTCCCACTCGACCGGCGATAAATGACGGGCTCGCGCCGGCTCGGTTGCCTGATCTTGCTTGTAACCGCATGACACGCACATTGCGCCGGCTTGCTTGATCTCCGTCGGTTTGGTTATTTCGCTCTCGCGCACGGAAAAGGAGCATGCAATCACCGGACCCGAGCATCGGTCACAGGGATAAGCGGAGATGTGCAGGAATTGCTTTCTCATTGGGCCCTCCGGGCGCTTGCGTGTCTCTGTTTCAGATCGTAGACTGCGACCCTCGCCATGTCTGGTCAATATTGCTCGGCGCGGTTCGCGGAGGAATTGCTGACATGTTTTTATATTTTTCGCTCTAAGGTTGCACACCCAACGACCAAACCAATCGAACGGAAAAGGGCTACGATAAGACTGCGCCGCGAACTTCGCCAGTTCGGAAAAACGCGGTGCAACCGTTCCGGCGATTCAATTCTCGTGTTCGCTTCCCCGAGTGCGAGGAGCATAGGAGATGTCTATGAAGCAGGGAGATCACGTAAAAATTATTGGAAGAGACGGGTTTTATATATTCCTGAAGGAAGATCACGGCACCGCAACCCTGCGCGCAGGCGGCGCTCAAGTACCGGGCGAAACTACTTTAGCCATCCCGGCAGATCGCGTCGTATCTCTGGAAAAGATCGAGTAGCAGACCTGGCCGGGAACGACGGCTCCTTCGCACCCTAGTTGTGGCATAGATAGATTCAGAGCGGCAAAATCGATTTATCACGCGGAACGGACAATGGCGCATACTCTCGCAGTAAACCCGGAGACTCTGACGTTGCGGCACGTTCTCTCGGTGCGTTGTCCGATGTGCAGAGCGAAATCGAAAGAGCAGTGCACGCTCACTACCGGACATCCTTCGGCCAAGACGCATCTCGCCCGGCAGCTGGCCGCGGCGAAAGTGTCGTGCCCGGAGAATTCAGGATTGACCGCCTTGCGCAGCCTGACGACGGCTACAGGCCGTGGCCTGCGCGCGATCTTCCAGCATAAGTAAAACACCGCCGGCACATCGGCGGGGTCGCTCCGGAGTCTCCTCTAACGGTGGCATTTAGGCCGCACGACGACCACCCAACAGATTAAAGACAAGGACGACCGTGGCTACGACCAGCAGCAGATGAATGAGGCCGCCCGCAATGTGCAGGCTGAAACCCAGGACCCATAACAACAGCAATACCACGAAAATTGTCCAAAGCATTGTTTCTCCTTATTCATTCCTGCATTGCATCTTTTCGCTTCCGTTGGTCCCCTCGAAAGGCCTTACCGCATTCCAGGCAGGAACGCTTTGCGCGAGGCGTGATGCGCCCGCAGAACGGACACATTCTCTGTGAGCCGCGTTGCTGACGCGGCGGATTCACTGTTCCGAGGAATTTCCTGAACCAATCGGCGACGAGCGCGAAGCGCCTGCGGAGCCGCTTGCGAAACGGGACGCCGGACGTGTTCCAATCATTCACCTTCGCCCACTCCTAATCACAAGTAACCATAACCGGGCAAAGCCGGACGATTCTGTGTCGGATTGCTCACATTCCTAAGCCCTTGCAAATGCCGCCTGAGCATCCACTAATCTTTCATTCTACGGAGCATTTGGGATTCAGCGAAGCATTGGATTCAGCTGAACATGTGGGAGTGAGCAATTCAGATCAGCTATTCTTCTTCGTCTAACCGATCATGATTCTGGAGACGGGCGCTTTTGCTCTCTCTTTCAGGTCTTCTGAACTAAGTCAGCCATCTGAAGTTTTTCCCTCTTAGTTCTACGGCGCCCGAAAGGAACAATTCATGAAAAAAGCAATTTCACCGGTGTTGATGAGTTTGGCATTGATCAGCATGATGGGTATGGTCGGAACGTACGCCTTCGCGGGATCGGACCGGGAAGACACAGTGGACCGCATGCAGAAATCGGTCGAGGTTCTGCAGTCGATCATGTCCACGCCGGACAAAGGCATTCCCGAGGAAGTGTTGAGCGGAGCCAAGTGCATCGTCGTTGTGCCCAATCTGCTCAAAGGCGGATTCATCTTTGGCGGCAAGCACGGGCGCGGCGTGGCCTCGTGCCGCACCCCGGACGGTTGGAGCGCGCCGGCATTCGTCTCGGTTGGCGGCGGAAGCTGGGGATTGCAGATCGGCGTCGAAGGCGTAGACCTGGTCATGCTGGTCATGAACGACCGCGGATTGCAGCATCTGCTATCGAGCAAGTTTGAACTCACGGGAGAAGGTTCGGTTGCAGCAGGCCCGGTCGGCCGCCACACGTCCGCGGGCACCGACATCTTGCTGAACACCGAGGTACTCACTTACTCGCGCTCGAAAGGCGTATTCGCGGGTTTGACACTGGAAGGTGCAGTAGTTGAGCAGGACAACGACTCGACACGCGCCATTTATGGCCACCACATGATGTTCCGCAGCATTCTGTCGGGCAGAGCGCCAACTCCGGCCAGCGCAGACGCGTTTGTGAAGGCTGTCTCCGAAGCCGGACATCAGGCTCACGTCGCCGAAGCCAGAGAAGACGGCAAATAATAGTTGGTCAGGACCGCCTTCATCAGGTGGATCGTAGCTGACCGGACCCGCAGGGCTTCCGGTCAGCTTTTCTTCTGTTTGCGATGCTGGTGTTACGATGCTGTCTTCGCGCGTTCCAAAACAATCCCGTGCCTGGTAACAATTCCTTCTGCTCTCTGATCGATGCTTCGCTGCTCCGGCCATTTGTTCACTCTTTAGTACTCCCCCTCCCCCATCCCCCTTTTTCCGGCCTCTTTCGTGTGGAATCATTGAGTTAGCGCGAATTTGTGTGGTCGAGTATGGGCCTACTACGCGAATTTGTCCGCAAAGTACGTCCGATAAAGGACTTAGAGGTCAAAATACGTGAAACAAAGGAGTTAGGTCCGATCCTTGGTCGGCTTTCCCGAGCGATTTATACGGCCTGTGCTGGGCCAATCATGGAATGACTTGGCTGTGGATCGCAAGGTCAGATGTCACACTGGAGCTGTGAAAAATTAATCATTAGTCTCGGGCTCTGGCGCCTGTCGTCTCCACAGTCTGCTGCGTGCCCTCGGAAGCCGTTCTCATGGAAATTTAATTTCCCTTGCCATCCCCTTCCCACCCAAGGTAAAAAAGAACCCAACTGTTAGGGGTCACGGCCACGCCGTGGCCCCTTTTCGCACCCGAACCACGCGCCATGTCAGATGGAGAAGCCACAGCCACGCAGGCAGCGCCAGATGAATGCACATCCCTACGCCGCGATTCGAAGCCGTTTCTGAAATGGGCGGGAGGAAAGCGATGGCTTTCGCCCTCGATTGAGCCATTCCTTCCTGCCGAATTCAATCGGTATTTTGAGCCGTTCCTTGGTGGTGCGGCAATGTTCTTCCACCTGGCACCACATCGTGCGACACTGTCGGATATCAACGCTGAGCTAGTAAACGTGTATCAGCAGATTAGAGACAACTGCGAGGCGGTTATCGATGGCCTTAGGCCCCTGCGTACAAACAAGCGGACTTACCTTCGCATGCGGGGGCACGTCCCCTCGGAGGAAATCGCGCGTGCAGTGAGATTCATCTATTTAAATAAGACCGCCTTTAACGGCCTCTATCGCGTTAACCGAAAGGGTCTCTTCAATGTACCGTTCGCCGGAGACCAAGGCCGCCCAACCTGTAACGAACGGGAATTGCTTTTGGCGGCAAAGCAACTCAAAGGAACCGAAATTCGCGTCCAGGACTTCGAGGAAGCCTTTGCAAAGGCTAGCACCGGAGATTTTATCTACTGCGATCCACCGTACACAGTGCGCCACAACAACAATGGATTTATTCGCTACAACGAGGCTCTATTTTCCTGGAAAGACCAGAGGCGACTAGCGGATGCTGCTAGGAGAGCCGTGGATCGCGGAGTACACGTCATTGTAAGCAACGCGGGCCACAACAGCTTAAGACGTCTCTACGAGGGTTTCGCCGCAAGATCCGTTTACAGACGATCATGCATGTCCGGCCGATCCGAGTTCCGCGCGCAGACTTTTGAGTACGTCTTCATTGGCCGGCCAAAGAGATAGTTATGGGAGTGTTCCTTAACACCGCGTACCAGGTGCTGAAAGAGCAAGGTCGACCTTTGACAGCACAGGAGATCACCGCCGCCGCGCTGGGAAGGGGTTTGCTCGTCTCGAACGGTCTCACCCCATCGCAGACAATGAAGGCAAAACTGTCGGTTGACATTCTTAAGAAAGGACAGCGCTCGCTCTTCATGCGATCCGAGCGGGGAACCTTCGCTCTTCGCGAATGGAACCAGCTGTCAGAGCATGTTGCAGATAGATATCAAAAAGCCCTTTTCGATGAAGAGATTGTAGTATTTCCCGCGGCTCTGAGACCACAATACGTTCCAGACATTGGGCTGAACGCGGGCCCCCTCGACTCGCAAGCTCTACTGGCAGAGTGCTACCCGATGCAACGACAAGCTGCGGAGGAAGACACCTCAGTCATCCAGCTAATCTCTGTCTTTGTCGTCAGGCACGCGGGCAAAATTCTGACCTACAAACGAAGCAAGCGCCTCCCAGAATCCAGGCTGCACGGGTTTTATTCGGTAGCGTTTGGCGGACACTTAAACCCGAATGACGTTCTTCACCTTTTCAATATCTTCGACCCGGGTCAGTCTCACGCATGGTTAACGCGCGAACTGCACGAAGAGCTTAGGCTCGAGCAACGGGGCAACCAAGTAACCCGCCTCGATTATGTCGGCCTCTTATACGACGATTCACGAGCAGTAAGCAGGCAGCATCTAGGCCTCGTTTATAGCGTTGAGCTGCAGTCAAACCAATTCGACATTGGTGAGCGAGGATTCCTGATGGATCCGAAATTTGAGTCTCTGATTGATATACAAAGCAGAATCTCTGAATTTGAGAACTGGTCGGTGGTTCTGGTCAACGCCGAGGCTGCAGCATGAGTGACGGCCTCTCAGGCTCCCAGATCGCAGTGGGAGTATTCGTTAACATTATTTCCGCCGTCGCCATCGGCTTGGCAGCGTCCGCGATGAGCGGGCTAGACCGAGCACATCCACATGCTCGCAGGGCTGCCCTTGCAGTCGCTCTTGGGATCGCCTTAGCAGGCAACGTCGTTCTCTTTTATTGCTCGGGCCAACTGTTCCCGGTTTTCAGCACGGTTCTTCTTTTCTTGGTCTTTTACCTCTTTTGGTCACAGATTCGTCAGTTCTGGAATGTCGGCCTGATCGGTGCGGACCGAAGCCCACACAAAGGTCTTAACTACTCCGACAGCCTGAAAATGTGTAACAACTCCCTGTCCTTCTTGGGCGTCGGAGCACGAAAGCTGACCGAGAGGGTCCCCGAGTTCGAAGGGGCGATGCAGCGTTGCAATAGGCCTAACCGGCCCATCAGATTTTTGCTGTGCAAGCCTGGCAGCAATCAACTAGAGAAGGCCGCACGGGGCGCGGGTGAGCCAGCGGGCGAGTACAGGCGACGTGTGACAGCATCCCTTGAGGTCATTAGAGACCTTCGGGACAGAAGGCAATGGAATATCGAAGTACGATTCTACAAGCTCGAAGTGCCGCTCTTTAGGCTCATGTTCGTCGACGACTGGCTCTGTCTCGCAAGTCACTACGTCTTTGGCGAAGGGGACGGATCGCAGTGGCCGCAGTTGCACATAGAGCGGAGTGTCACCGATCGGGACGTTGACTCACTCTACCATCCGTTCCAGCGATACTTTGACGAGCTATGGGAAAAGGCCGAACCCTGGGATTACGCGGAGTTTACGGAGGAACAATAAGTGGAAACGCTTCTCTTGCCCGCAGGAAGTGTTCATGGCCGATTCCAGCCTTTTCACAACGAGCATCTCGAGTACGTAATGGCAGCCCTCGCGCAATGCCAGTTTCTCTGGATTGGCATTACGAAATACGACGTCGAGACGGAAGTAAGCCCACTTGGCCGCGATCGAGAAAAGCCAGAAAATAATCCGTTGAGCTATATAGAAAGAGTTTTGATAATTAGCGAGACGCTCTGCGACCTTGGCGTTGGAAAAGGAAGCTTCTCATTCATCCCGTTCCCAATCGAACACCCGCAGAAACTGAGACAGTTTCTACAGCTCGCTGTCCCCTGCTTCACAACCGTGTGCGAACCATGGAACCTCGAGAAGATTAAAGTCCTGAGAGAACAAGGCTACGAAGTCAGAGTGCTCTGGGATCGTGAGAAAACAATAACGGGACAGTCGGTCCGGGAGCGCATTCTCAGCGGAGATCCTAGTTGGCGGGAAGACGTGCCGCCCGCAACCACAAGAGCAATGGAGCTTCTAAAGATTGTCGAGCGACTACGTCGGCTTCGGGAGCCGGGAACCTCATAACAACCTTTCTTATGATTAGCTTGAACTCGCGGCAGACGGGACCAACGCCGGTTAACCACAGGCCCGCCCTCAATCCAGAACCGCAAGCCCCGTCCTTTCTTGAGTATCACCGGGATGCGCTGCTACAGGGCAACGAGCGACGCCGTCAAGTCAACTTTCGTAGCCTCACGACGTACACAAAAGTTTCGCGCCAGATTTCCCCTAACCCCTCCGCCCTCACCAACTTGCCATTTCGGGACAGCTCAAAACCCCAAATTTCGGCGTCCACCTTTACAAAACGTTCTACGTAGAACACTCTGTAAAGACGCGGGGCCAAAGCCTCAAGCCCGAAGCCCGCAGCCCTAGGGGCACCCTGGTTTCTGGATTTTCGGAGCGACGGCTTATTGGCGAGTCTGAGATTGAGAGCTTAAGGCGCCCGTCGGGCCGTTCATGGCAGCAGGCCGGGCGGAGGCTGCGGCTAATTGTCCGGAGTCGTCCGAATGGTCGGGGCGGCCCACCGGATAGAGCGGAACGATGGCTCGCATGATGGTTCCGTGGCCGTCTGATTCTATTTCCAGCCCGCCGTTCATTTCGAGCAAACGCTCCCGCATTCCGGCGAGACCGACGCCGGTCTCCGCACTCGTCTGACGGAGACGCTCCAATCGCTCGGCTGGTATGCCGCGTCCGTAATCTCGTATTTCCAAAACCAGCTTGTTGGGCAGGCGTTGGAAACACACGCTCACTTCGGAGGCGCCGGAGTGGCGGTGCACGTTGGTCAAGCTTTCTTGTAGTACGCGGAAGAGAACGATCTCAATTCTCATGGGGAGCCGATCACGGGTAGGCTCGATGAGCAGTTTGACATTAATTCCGCTGCGCTTGGTGAAGCCTTCGACGAACCACTCCGCGGCACAATTGAAACCTACCTCATCCAGAAGCGGCGGATGCAACAGGTAAGACATGGTGCGAATTTCTTCAATCGCCTGATCGGCCAGGGAGGCAACGTCGGAGACAATGGCCAGAGTGAGTGGGTCCAGGCGACAAGCTGCCTGAAGAAAAGAAACGCTGATTTTAAGAGCGGCCAGCGTTTGGCCGGTGCTGTCGTGCAAATCGCGGGCTATCTTGCGCCTCTCGTCATCCTGCACTTTCAGAAGCTTCTGAGAAAGATTCTGAAGTTCGGCGGTGCGATCCAGAATTATGGATTCCAGTTGTGCATGAGAAAGCGCCAATTGTCGCGAGTGCTTTGAATGTGTCCACATAAAATCCTCCGGGAAGCGGCTTGGGAGAATGCTTCTTCGTTCAGAATTTCCAGATTATGACATTCTCAGAAACCTAAAGCTGGTCAAGATTGCACACGATAGGTTCAGAGAGGTTTGCAAACGAAGACAGGGCCTCTTGAAGCCGGCGGCGGAAGAGGAGTCCCCGGCGTAGAAATGTGAGCAAAAGTGAGCAGAATCAGGTTGAGCTCATCTCCATAATGAGAGTGGCGAAGACTATAACAGCGTCCCATGGATCCTCCGGTAACGGCCAATGATGGCGGCGAAGAGAAGACTCGAATTCAACCCGCACAACTTCCTTTCCAGCATTGGGAAGGGCAGGGAGATGCTGTCTTTTCAAAAGAAGAACACGATATTTGCGCAGGGGGATTCGACGGACGGACTGTTTTTTATCCAGAAGGGGAAGGTGCAGCTCAGTGTGGTATCGGAAGGCGGGAAAGAAGCGACGTTGGGAATTCTGGGCGAGGGCGATTTTTTTGGAGAAGGAGGGCTCGCGGGGCAGCTCCTGCGCATGTCGTGCGCAACTGCGATGACGGAATGCGTGCTTTTGCACGTGGAGAAAAACGCCATGATGCGAGCGTTGGCACTGGAACCAAAATTGTCGACCCTGTTTCTGAAATGCCTGCTGAAGCGCAACATCCGATATCAGGACGACCTGGTGGATCAGCTTTTCAATTCCAGCGAGAAGCGGCTGGCGCGCGTACTCCTGTTGATGGCGCAATTTGGCAAAGAGGGCGTATCGGAAATGTCGGTGCCAAGACTAAGCCAGGAAACGCTGGCGGAGATGGTGGGAACGACGCGGTCGCGGGTCAGCTTTTTCATGAACCGGTTTCGGAAGCTGGGATTTATCAATTACGACCTTGGAGATCATCTACGCGTCAAGAGTTCGCTGCTGAATGTTGTGCTTCACGACGATGACGGGACGCCGCTGGTTGCGGGCGACGCTGCACCAGCCCCTGGCAACAATTCCCAACCTCCTGCAAGACCTGGAAAACCACTGGATAGAGACCGGGCCAAGAGGCCACCGCTGCCCAGCATCGAACGGCGCCGCGCTCGATGCGTGTCGTAGCCAGTCGCGACGAGCCCAGACACAATGGCGAAATCAGAAGTAGAGCAGGAGTGCCCGCCCGCCATCAATCTGCTGCGGAAATGCGAAGGCGTGGCTGTTTGGGCCGGGGCCTCTTGATACTGGAACGCCGTCTGCGAAACACGTTTCAGGGGCTTGGCGGCACGAGTTCGTGACCCTCCCGAAGCAGCGGGGGAGATCAAAGCCAAAAGCAGCGCGCGAGCGCCCGCTCCACACATTCCGCTCTACTCATGCTTGGGTTTGACCCTCTGGCGGGAAGTCCTTACACTTAGGGGAGTTTTGCGGATTACTCTGCCATTCATTTTGGCCACCGTGTTGTGGAGGGAATTCTGAGTTTTTTGGGGCGAGAGCGGCTGCGATGGCTGGGGTTGGCTTTGGGGCTGGGGCTGCTGGCGGGGGGCGCGGCGGCGGATAGTATTCCTATCTCGCTCGATACCAGCGAGACTTTGTTTGCCGTGCTGACGGCCATGAATACGTGTGGATACGACCAGAACCTGACCAATTCCGACGCCACGCGTAGCAATATTCGCGCCGAGGTGCAGAGGAATCTGCGGGATTCGGAGGAGGCGGTGGCGGCGCAGACGGCGATGTGCGACTTCTACCAGAGGCATCGGGGGAAGGATGCGACGCACGACCTTTCGCAATATGTCTCGCTGGCGCTTTACGTGACGGGGCCGCCGCAGTTTATGCCGCGGGTAAAGGAAGAGCAGATGCCTCCGGATGCGGCGGATATTGCGGGATTTGGGACGGTGCTGGAGAAGTTTTACGACAAGGCCAGGCTGCACGACATTTGGGAGAGGCACCGCGCCAACTATGCCGCGATGGTGGAGCGCTACCACCAGCCGCTGGCCAAGATGGTGTTTGACACCGACATTTATCTGAAGCTGGCTTCGGCGGGATTCTTGGGGCGCACGTTTACGGTGTATCTGGATTTTCTGGGCGATCCCAATGAAGTGAACGCGCGGAATTACGGGTTGGATTATTACGTGGTGGTGTTTCCATCGCCGGATCCGTCGTCCGGGTCGGCGCTGAAGATGGAGCAGATCCGGCATACGTATCTGCACTATCTGATGGATCCGCTGGCGGAGAAGCACTTCAGCGCGATCAAGCGGCTGGAGCCGCTGCTGCAATCGGTGAAGCGGTCGTCGCTGGACGACAGTTTCAAGACGGATATTTCGCTGCTGGTAACGGAATGTCTGATACGCGCGATTGAGATTCGCACGTCGGGCAACAAGCAGACGGCAGAGGCGATGCGGTCGCAGGCGGTGGACGATGCGGTGCGGCAGGGATACGTCCTGACGCGGTATTTTTACAATGCGCTGGTGAAGTTTGAGAAGGATCCGGTAGGACTGCGCAGCGCGTATTTCGATATGCTGGAATTGATCGACGTGCACGGCGAGGAGAAGGCGGCGGCGCTGGTGCAGTTTGCCGGCGGGACGGCGCCGGAGTTGTTGCAGTTGTCGCGGGTGCAGGGTGAGCGGCAGGCGCTGATCACGGCGGAAAAGCGGTTGCATGCGGGGGATACGAAGGGGGCGCAGGAGTTGGCGCAGGAAGCTTTGAACCGGAAGATTGGCGATCCGGGACGGGCGCTGTTTATTTTGGCGGAAGTGGCGGTGGCGAACAAAGATATGGCCGGCGCGCGGGATAATTTCCAGAAAGCGATTCAGGAGGCGAAAGATCCCACGGTGGTGGGGTGGTCGCATGTGTACCTGGGAAGGATTCTGGATTTGAAAGAGGATCGCGATGGGGCGATTGTGGAGTATCGAGCGGCGCTGAATAGCGGGACGGTGCCGGAGATCAAGGCGGCGGCGGAGAAGGGGATTGCGCATGCCTATGAGCCGCCGGGAGCGAAGCCACAGTAGGGTGAGTGCCGACTGGAGCGAAGAGCGTGAACCACCAAGCGCGAACCACGAAGTGCACCAAGGTGATTGCGAGCCGGGTTCCGGGATTCTTCGGCGGAACGGCCTGAGCGGTTACAATGCAGAGCGCGGCGAGTTTAGGCGGCGCAAGAGTCCTGGCAGGAATAAGTTTCGCATCGAAGTTTCGAGTCAAGGAGAGAGCATGAAGCGCGTAGCGATCATGGTCGCAATGCTGGGAATGACGGCGTGGAGCTTTGGGCAGAGCGATAGCAAGCCGGCGACCAGCGGGCAATCCGGCCAGACAGCAGCACCGGCGGCGGCGCAGCAGGGGAAGCGTCCTCCGCAGGCGAAGACACAGCCCGAATTTGAGGCTTATAAAGCGGCGGCGGCGCTGACTGATCCGGCGGCGCAGGAAAAGGCGGCGGATGATTTTGCCGCGAAGTTTCCCGACAGCGAGCTGCGTGCGGTGCTTTATAAGGGGGCGATGCATGGCTACCAGTCCAGCAATAATGGCGAGAAGATGATGGACATGGCCAATAAAGTCTTGAAGTACGATCCGGATGATCCAGAGGCGTTGCTGGGCGTGGCGCAGGTTTTGGCGGAGCGGACGCGGGATACGGATCTGGATAAGGATCAGAAACTCGGCGAGGCGAAGAAGGATGCCGAGCGCTCACTGGTGACGGCCGACACCGACATACCGACCGCGGGTGCGCCGCCGGACCGGCTGGAAGCTTATAAAGGCTTCCTGCGTTCCGAGGCCTATGCGGTGTTGGGAACGATTGCCTTTAACCAGAAGGCGTGGACTGAGGCGGAGACGGATCTGCACAAGTCGATTGACGCATTTCCGCAACAGCCGGATGCGATTGCGGTGTTCCGGTTGGCGGTGGCGCTGGATATGCAGGGGAAGTATCCGGACGCGACGAAGTATTGCAATCAGGCGGTCGACTTAACCAAGGAGGGCACTCCGGCAGGCGATGCCGCGCGACAGGAGCGCGACCGCTTGGCGAAGCTGACCGGGGGCAGTTCCGCACCGGCGCCAGCGCAGACGCCGCCTGCGCAGCCGAAGTAACGAGGGGCAGGCCGGTAGTTCTCACGCATGAAAGAACGGGAAATCACGGCGCTGGAAACGGCGTTAGGCCACCATTTTCGCCGGCGGGCGGTTATTGAGCAGGCGGTTACGCACAGCTCCCAGGCGCGCGAGCAGGAATCGCAGCAAGCCACCGCCGACAATAAATATAAAGTCAGCGACAACGAGCAGATGGAATTTCTGGGAGACGCCGTGCTGGCGCTGATTACCAGCGAAGAATTGTTTCAGCGATTCCCCCACTTTCGCGAAGGAGAGCTTTCCAAGCTTCGCGCCCATCTGGTCAGCGAGCGGCATTTGATTCAAGTCGCACAGCAGCTGGAGTTGGGTCATTATCTGCGGCTGGGGCGGGGAGAAGAAAAGAGCGGTGGGCGTGGCAAGACGGCGTTGCTGGTCGACGCGCTGGAAGCGATTCTGGCGGCGATTTATCTGGATGGTGGGTTGGAAGCGGCGCGTGCGTTTGTGTTGCGCGAGATTGTCGCTCCGGAGATGCAGCGAATGGAGCGGGGCGGCGGCAGCTTGCCGGTGACGGATTTTAAGTCGGCGCTCCAGGAAGCCGCGCAGGGGCTGGGATTGCCGCAACCTTCGTATGTTCTGGTGCAGGAAGCCGGGCCCGAGCACAGCAAGACATTTACCGTCGAGGCTCGTCTAAACTTAAAAGATAACAAGGGCCAGGCCGGATTCGTCGGGCGGGCCCAGGGATCCACCAAGAAAAATGCCGAGCAGGACGCGGCCCGCCAACTGCTGACCCATCTGGCGGCGCGATCCAAAGAGGCGACCACGGCGGTCACGGCCACTTCTCAGTCCGGGGATAAGTAGACGGAATGAATTCCCCCATACCTGTACAGAGCCCCCCAAAGATTCAGATCGTTCACGCGGATTTTTCCAGTTCGCTGCAATCGCTGCTGGGAACCATCGTCATCGCGGTGTTCGTCATCACCTTTATTGTGCAGGCATTTCAGATTCCTTCAGAATCGATGATGGATACGCTGCTGGTGGGCGATTATCTGCTGGTCAATAAACTCTGCTATGGCGGGAGCGGGTTCGGCAACCATCTGATGCCGTATCAGAAGATTAAGCGGGGAGACATTATTGTTTTTCACTATCCCGTGGACCCGAAGCAACATTTTGTGAAGCGAGTGATCGGAGTGCCGGGAGACCATTTGCGGATGGTGAGCAAAGTGGTATGGATTAACGGCAAGCCGCTGGCCGAGCCGTATGTGCGGTTTCAGGAGCCCGCGAATGATATGTTTCGCGACAACTTTCCCCGCACGGATATTGCTGGGATCTGGATGGAAGGAAAATGGTGGCTGGAGATGAGGAAACTGGTGGACGATGGGCAGCTCATCATTCCCGAAGGCCATTATTTTGTGATGGGGGACAATCGCGACGACAGCCAGGACAGCCGTTACTGGGGCTTTGTGCCGCGGGAAAACATTATCGGCCGGCCACTGCTGATTTATTGGTCGTTGCAGAGTTGGGATCGGGAGCGGCCTTTCGCGTCGTCTCTCTCGGGTAAGCTCTATCACTTCGCGTATAGCGTTACGCACATGTTTCAGATTACCCGCTGGAATCGGACTTTTCGGCTGGTAAACTGATGGGGATCGGGGAATTGAGTAATCTGGCGATTGGGTAATTTTACGGATCGGACGACACCATTGGCGAAAAAAGAGATCGAAAGCAAGGTTGCTGACGAGAAGGACGAGAAGCCGAAGGAAACTACGGTCGAGTTTCTGTCCTCGCTGGCCGCGGTATTGGTGACGGGGCTGTTCATCATCACATTTGTGATGCAAGCCTTCGAGATTCCTTCGAGTTCGATGGAGAATACGCTGCTGATTGGCGATCACGTTTTCGTCAACCGGATTTCTTTTGCGCCGAAGACCTCGTGGGTCGGCCCGCTGCTGCCGTATCGCGAGATTCACCGCGGCGATATCGTCGTGTTTCTTTCGCCCGCGGAGCCCGGATTGTGTGTCGTCAAGCGGATCATTGGAATTCCCGGCGACCGCATTCACTTGCGCAACGCTGTCGTTTACCGTAATGGCGAAGAGTTGAAAGAACCTTACGTCATTCACGCTCCCGATTTCATTCCAAATCCTTACCGCGACAACTTTCCTGCCGTGCCGCCGTCGGAGTCTTATAACGTGTATCCGTCGTGGGAGCAGGAATTGCCCATGCACATTGAGGGCGACGATGTCGTGGTGCCTCCCGATCATTATTTTGGCATGGGAGACAATCGCGACGTGAGTCTGGACAGCCGCTTCTGGGGCTTCATTCCGCGGGAGAACGTGATTGGGCGGCCCATGTTTATTTATTGGTCGTTCGAGACGCCGAGCGACCAGTACCGGAGAACTTCTATGGGGGACCGCATGGGATTTCTGGCGCATGTTGTGATTCACTTCTTTGACGAAACGCGCTGGCGGCGGACACTGCGGGCGGTGAAGTGAAGATTTTTTCTTCCAGACGGCGCGCGTGGGCAGCCGCCGCAGCGGTGGTGCTGATTCTGTTTCTTCTGCGGCCGGGAGCGTCGCGTTTGAAGGCGCGAATTGCCTCGTCGATTGCAACGGCATTGGGACGCCCGGTGGAAATTGGGTCAGTTCATCTTCGTCTATTGCCCCGTCCCGGATTCGATCTGGAAAATCTTGTGGTGTATGACGCTCCGGCCTTCGGCTCGGAGCCGTTGCTGCGGGCGCCCGAAGTGACGGCGGCCCTGCGACTAACTTCTTTAGTGCGCGGACGATTGGAAGTTGCGCGGCTCGACCTGACCGAACCCAGCTTGAACCTGGTCCACGCCGACGGCGGCCGCTGGAACCTGGAAGCATTGTTGGAACGTAGTGCGCATGCTCCGCTGGCGCCCACCGGGAAAGCGCGATCTGAGCCGCGGCCTGCCTTCCCGTATATCGAGGTGTCGTCCGGACGAATCAATTTCAAGTTCGGGCAGGAAAAAAAGCCGTATGCCTTGACCAACGCCGATTTTTCTTTATGGCAGGATTCGGAAAACTCGTGGGGCGTGCGGCTGAAGGCGCAGCCATTTCGCAGCGACTTGAACCTGAGCGATACCGGTCTGCTGCGCGTGAACGGGACCTGGCAGCGGGCGGAGAGCCTACGCAATACGCCGTTGCAGTTTGCGGTGGAGTGGGATCGTCCGCAGTTGGGCCAACTGACGAAATTTCTGACCGGAAGTGACAAAGGCTGGCGCGGTGCGGTGTTGCTGGATGCGACGTTGTCCGGCACGCCGGTAGCGTTGCAGGTCAGCAGTGACGCTTCGATTCGAGATTTTCGGCGCTACGAGATTTTGAGCGGCGATCCGGTTACGCTGGCGGCGCATTGCGACGCGCGGTATAGTTCCGTCGATCACACGCTCCATCAGGCTTTCTGCCGTGCCCCTGCGGGAGATGGATCGGTGGTGCTGCGGGGTGATCTGGGCTTGCCGGGAAGCCACAACTACGATCTTGTTCTGACTGCGGAGAATGTTCCCGCAGGTTCTGTGGCGGCTCTTGCTCAACGCGCCAAAAAAAATCTGCCCGACGATCTGAGCGCAACCGGCACCGTGGAAGGAAATTTTTCCCTGCGTCAGAGTGCTGGATCGTCAACGGGGCCTGCGCTGGATGGGCGCGGAGAAATTGCGAATGTACGATTGGTTTCCGCGAACAATAAAGCGGAACTGAGTGCGAGCAGCGTTCCTTTTGCGATTACGTCGAGATCTACAAGCGGCGCTAGACAGAGGAACGTATTGGCGCACGGGCCGCGTCTCGAGTTCGGGCCAGTCGTTCTGGGCACGGGAAAATCTGCACCCGCAAGCGCCAACGGCTGGGTTAGCCGCGACGGGTACGCCATTTCTTTCACCGGCGAAACCGAAGTGGCGCGGGTCTTACGCGTTGCGCACCTGTTCGGAGTGCCCGCCTTAACTACTGCGGCTGAAGGCATGGCGAATGTCGATCTGCAAATGGCGGGGACTTGGGCTGGCTGGTCCGCGAATGGCCCGTCTTCGTATTTGCAGCCGCGGGTCACCGGCACGGCGAAGCTGCGCAACGTTCGTGTGCCGCTTGGAGGCACGAATCGGGCCATCGAACTTGCGTCCGCCGACATGCAGTTCTCTCCCGACGACGTGAAAGTTTCCCGGTTGACCTTGAACGCCGCGCACGCGACATGGACGGGATCGCTGGAACTGCCTCGCGGTTGCGGAACACCTTCGGCTTGCCTGATTCATTTCAACCTGAGCACCAACGAAACAGGTTTGAGCGATCTGCGGCAATGGGCCCAGCCGAATCAGGGCGACCGGCCGTGGTATAGCATGCTTACTGCGACGGCGAAAACCTCGCCTTCGTTCCTGGGCAGCGTTCGCGCCGCGGGCAGGCTGAGCGCAAATCGACTGTTGGTGCAGCATCTGGTGGCGACGCAGGTTTCAGCCAATGTCAGTCTCGATGCGGGCAAGTTAAGAATTTCGGATCTTCGCGCCGAGTTTTTGGGAGGAACCCAGCACGGCGAATGGCAGGCAGACTTTACGCGAAAGCCTCCGGTTTATGCGGGAAGTGGGACGCTGACGCATGTGTCGATGGGCGGAATTGCCGATGCCATGAATGATTCGTGGATATCCGGAGTGGCTGATGGCAAATATCAGATGACCACTTCCGGATGGTCTTCGGAAGATTTCTGGCGATCCGCCGATGCGGTGGTTCAGTTCGAAATTCGCGATGGAGTTTTACCCCATCTTTCGCTAGCCAACGACGACGACCCGCTGCAGATCAACCGCTTCGCAGGGAGCGCCCATCTGCGAGAGGGAACGATTGAAATTAAAGATGCAGACCTGGATTCGCCGTCGGGAGCGTTTCAGGTTGGTGGAACGGCGACGCTGGAACGGGAATTGGATTTCAAACTGACGCCGGCGGCGGGAGAAGATTCGCCTGCGGCAGGACAGCGCGCTTATACCATCACTGGGACACTGGCCCAGCCGCTGGCCGTGGCAGCTGCGAGGCCGGAAACGCAGGCCAGGCTTAAACCGTAATCGCTATGGCGCGTATCCGGCTCCGCGCAGAACTTTTCCCGGCAGCGCGCCTGTCATTTTCCCCTGCTCGATCACTGGTGTTCCATTCACCAGTACGTAATCCATTCCCTGGGAAAGCTGATTGGGATTTTCGAAGGTCGCAAGGTCGCGCACAGTTGCAGGATCGAAGATCACTAGGTCGGCCCACATTCCGGCCTTGAGCACGCCGCGATCGGTCAGGCGCAGGCGCTGTGCCGGAAGCGCGGAGAATTTCCGAAGCGCGTCTTCGAGCGTTAGAACGTGATCTTCGCGGACATACTTTCGCAGAACGCGTGGAAAAGTGCCGTAGGCGCGGGGATGCGGATGCTCCAGTCCCAGGATGCCTTCGGGCGAAGTCCCCGAAGAATCGTTATCGATGGCCACCCAGGGCTGCTGGAGGGCGAGAGTTACGTCGGGCTGCGACATGCCGAAAACGGCGACGCCGGCGAATGGATCTTGAATCAGGAAATCGAAGAGCGTGTCCATGGGGTCTTTGTTCCAAAGTTTCGCGATCTCCGACATGCGCTTGCCTTGCAGCGGGAGCAGTTTGGGATCTTGCACGATGCCGATCATGATCGCTTCGGGCCCGGGAATTTCCTGCCATTCGTTGTCCCAATCTTTCGATGGCGTGAGCAGATCTTTGCGAATACGTTCGCGTGTGGCCGGATCTTTCAATCGCTCGACTAATTTTGCCGCGCCACCATCGTGCGCCCACTGCGGGATAAAGGCCGAAAGATCGTTGAACCAGGCGGTGTAGGCGTAAGTGTCGGCGGTTACATCCGCGCCGGAAGCGCGGGCGGCATTGATTTTGGCCACGACTTGCGGCATGCGTCCCCAGTTGTTTTTGCCGGCGACTTTGATGTGCCAGATTTCGACGGGCACGCGCGCCTCATGTCCGATGCGGATAGCTTCGTCGATGGCTTCGAGAACGGAATCGCTTTCGTTGCGCATGTGGGTGGAATAGATGCCGCCGAATTTGCCGGCCTCTGTGGCCAGGGCGATTAACTCGTCCGTTTTGGCATACGGCGCGGGAGCGTATTCGAGCGAAGTGGAAACGCCGACGGTGCCGTCTTTCATTGCGTCGCGGACCAGAGCCTTCATTTGATCGAGTTGCGCGGGAGTGGGCTGCTTATCGTCGTCGCCGAGGACCATGCGGCGGACCTGTGTGGCGCCGACATAGCTGGCCAGATTAATGCCCATGCCTTGCTTTTCCAGCCGCGCAAAGTATTGGCGGAAGGTGCGCCAGTCTGGAGTGATTTTGTAGTGGTCATAGCTGGAGCGGTCGGCATGAATGATGGCGTCGTTTAGGGGCGCAACGGTTCCGCCTTCGCCGGTGATTTCGGTCGTGATGCCCTGGTAGATTTTCGAAGGCAACCGCGGATCGACCAGAATGGTCAATTCCGATTGGCCAAGCAGATCGATGAAGCCAGGGGCAATAACTTTGCCGGCGGCGTCGATAGTACGCGTGCGAGGGGAAGCGGCGAGGTTGCCGATGGCCGCGACTCTGCCGTTGCGGATGCCGATATCGCCGGAATACCACGGCGAGCCGGTGCCGTCGATGATGTGGCCGTTGGTGATGACGAGATCGAAGGCGGGTGCCGGCGTTTGCGCTGACAGCAAGCTGGATGTTTCCAGCAGCAGGGCCACCATGACCACGCAAAATATTTCAAAATTGCTCTTTATTTTCATCGACAATTTTCTCCACTTATTTCAAGCTGAGCCGACAGCGCGTCGCCGGACGAAGGCGCCGATTAGAATCCATGCGCCGAGCGCCAGCCATTCGTAAACCGTGAAGTGACCCGGTACGAGCGGGACAATCTTCATCAGGATCATGGCAATACCGACGAACAATCCTACGACAGCGATGGAGCGCTCGAAGGCAGAAAGGCTGATGGTTCGCGATGAAGCGCGTGGCGCCAGATTTTGCCGAGACGTCTTGCGCCCCAGGCTGAGACACGCGGCACAGGTCGCCGACCAACCGAGCGCGCAGGCGACTGATCCGACTTCGGTGATGGGAACCAGGATTGCATCCCCCAGCAGCATGCAGGCAGCCGTGACGATGCCAACGCAGAGAACCGCCGCGGAAGGCGTTTGATACTGCGCGTGGATTTCTCCTACGCGCGCATGGACCAAGCCGCGACGCCCCAAGGCGAAGAGCAAGCGGCTGGCGGCGACGAAATTTCCGTTGAAGCACTTGAACAACGAAAGCAGGGCCGCTGCCAGAATGATGTTGACGATCCAGCGCGAGCCTACGGCCTGCTGGAAAGCGACTGCAGTCATGAACTTCTCGCCCGTCAATTGGTGCCAGGGCGCGACAAACGCTACTGCGGCCACGATGCTGGTGTAGAAGAGAATGCCAACCAGGATGGCCATCCAAATCGCACGCAGGAATCCACGCGCGCCAAAATCCGGACTGGACTCTTCCGCAGCTTTGCCCACGGATTCGAATCCGGTCATGAAATAGGGCACGATCTGGATGACGAGCAAGACTGAAATCAGCGGGCTGTGAGTAAACAGTGGAGGAAAGTTGCGAGGCGATCCACGGCTCACTCCCACAGTCACGAATAAAACGAAGAGTGCGAGGGTGCCGAAGCTGGTCCAGTTCTGAAAGACTGCGCTGAGCCGAATGCCGCGATAATTCAGCGCAGTAAGCAGGGCAGTGAGCGCAATGCCGACGATCAGGTGCGGAAGATAAACGGGTCGGTTGGCGATGCGATAGATCTCGATTGAGTCGAGTTGAGGAAAGATGTAACCCGCGATTCGGCCCACGGCCACGGCTTCCCAGGGACAGACAATGAAATAGGCGAGAGTCATCATCCAGCCGGTGGCGAAGCTGAAGGAGCGGGAAAAAGCGGCGGAGGTGTAGGCGATCTCACCCGCGGCATCGGGCATGGCGATGACCAGCTTGCCGTAGACCCAGCCAATAGGAAACAACAAGGCGCCGCCGATGGCGAAGCCCAGCAGGGCGCCGAGCGCTCCGCCGCGCAGCAGCCAGTCGTCCATGACCACCAGCCAGCCCACGCCCACCATGGTTCCCCAGCCCAGGGTGAAATAATCGGTGGCGCGCAGTCTGCGGGCGAGAGTGTTCATGAATCCGTTGGAATTGAGGCCGCGCTCAACGCAGCGAGTGGCGCGGATTATAAAGCATTTTCGTGGGGATGGTTCATCTTTCCGAATTAACTCGGTGGAGTTCGGGCCCACGCGGAATGGACGACGGCATGAGCGAGGCGGCGGGATGGCGCGGCTTTTCGCATGTTAGTATCAAAGCGAAGCTCGCATGACTCTGCAACATGTGGATATTGTGTTTAAGGTGATCGCGTTCCTGTTTGCGATCAGCTTTCACGAATCGGCGCACGCCTGGATGGCCAACCGTTGCGGCGATCCGACCGCGCGCATGTTGGGCAGAATTACGCTGAATCCGATCAAGCACATCGATCCCATTGGCACGATAGCTCTACCGCTAATCGCCATGATCACAGGAGTTCCGCTGCTGGGCTGGGCGAAGCCGACGCCTGTCGATCCGCGCAATTTTCGAAATTTAGTGCTCGATGACATTAAGACTTCGGTGGTGGGGCCGATCAGCAACTTCATCGTGGCGGGTGGGGCGTTGTCGATTTTGATTATGATCGCGCTGACCTCGCATCTGGGCGCGGGAATAATGAATATCATTCTCGCCGTTTATCCCGACCGGCTCGAGGTGCTGGCGAACCAGACTACATCGCTGCTGATGCCGCTCAGCCTGCTGGTTTATGAATTGATGGTGATGAATATAGTGTTGGCGGTGTTCAATCTGATCCCGGTGCCGCCGCTCGACGGCAGCCATGTGTTGCGGCACTTTTTGCCGGAATCGGCACGCAAGGTTTATGACACCGTGGGATGGCTGGGCTTGCTGGCGCTGATCTATCTTGCTCCAGGGCTGATTGGAAGGCTGATCTATCCGGTGCTCGGATTTTTCGATTCTGTGTTGTATACGATCGTAAGGTTTCGTTGAACGAATGACTAGCTCTTCAAAATCGCGCAAGCGGGTGCTCAGCGGCATGCGCTCGACTGGAAAGCTGCATCTGGGCAACTATGTTGGTGCGCTCGACAACTGGGTGCGCATGCAGGATGAGTATGACTGCTTTTTTGAGATCGCCGACTGGCATGCGCTGACTACCGACTACGCCGACACGTCGCGGGTGAAGGTGAACTCGCTGGAAGTGGCGCTGGACTGGCTGGCCGCCGGACTCGATCCGGAAAGATCGGTGATCTTCATTCAATCGCATGTGCCTGCGCATGCGGAGCTGCATCTGCTTTTTTCCATGATCACGCCGCTGGGCTGGCTGGAGCGCGTGCCGACTTATAAGGAGCAACGCGATAACATTCAGGATAAGGATTTGGGAACGTACGGATTTCTGGGGTATCCCGTTTTGCAGGCGGCGGACATTTTGCTGTACAAGGCCGATGTTGTTCCCGTAGGTGAGGATCAGGTGGCGCATGTGGAGCTGACACGCGAGATTGCGCGGCGGTTTAACGGATTTTACGGGGCGAAGAAAGCGGTTTTTCCCGAGCCGCAATCGCTGCTGACGCCCGCAGCCAAGCTACCCGGAACGGATGGCCGCAAGATGTCGAAGTCCTACGGCAATGCGATCATGTTGAGCGATCCGGAGGCGGTGGTGCGGCAGAAGTTGAAGACCATGGTGACGGACCCGGCGCGCGTGCGGCGCTCCGACCCGGGGAATCCCGATGTATGCCCGGTGGGTGATTTGCATAAGATTTTCAGCGATCGCGCCACGCTCGATAAAGTGAACGTAGGGTGCCGAACTGCGGGCATCGGATGCATTGAGTGCAAAAGCTGGGCGGCGGACGCGCTGGTGAAGTTGCTCAATCCGATGCAGGAGCGGCGCAAGAAATTCGAGGAGAATCCGCGCCTGACCTGGGATATCCTTGAAGAAGGAACGAAGCGGGCGGCCGAGACTGCGGCGGAAACTATGAACGATGTGCGCGAGGCCATGGGCATGTCGCTGAACTACGAAGGCTTGGGCGCCTGAGTTTCAAAGAGACATTAGGAATGGCTGAACAGACAAAATTCGTTTCGAATGTGGAAGCGGTGCCAGCGTCTTTTATTGCTGCTGGTGGCCATCCTACGCCGGTGCGCGTACCTGATGCCCCGAAGAAAAAAGAAGAGAGCGACTTTCCTTTTGCCGTCGAGGTGGGAGACGTTTACGAAGGGCCGCTCGATTTGTTGCTGGATTTGATTCGCAAGCAGGATATCGATATTTACGATATTCCGATTGCGCGTATTACGGCGCAGTATTTGGCGTACGTGGAAAAAATCCGGGAACTCGATGTGAATGTGGCTGCGGAATTTATTTATATGGCCGCGGTTTTGATTCACATCAAGTCGAAGATGCTGTTGCCGCGCGATCCAACCGCACTGGCCGATGCGCAGGAGGATCCGCGCGACGAGTTGGTCAACCGGCTGCTGGAGCATGAAAAATATAAGTCGGCGGCGCAGATGCTTCTGCAAAAGCAACAGATCGAAGACGCGGTGCTGTCGAATCCCTCGCTCAAAGAGTTCATCGATGAGGAAGGCACGGAGCCGGAGATTGCCGCGGACGTGATTGATTTAGTGAAGACCTTCCAGCAGGTGCTGGACCGGCTGCGCACGCGCCCGGTAATTAATGTTGACGAAGAGGCGGTGACGGTTGGGCAGATGATCGACTACCTGCGGCGGCGGCTGTCGTTTGAAGACCGGCCCATCCGGCTGAAGCAGATTCTGATGCGCGTTTCGTCGCGTCAGGCGCTGGTTTGCATGTTTCTTGCGTTGCTGGAAATGGTGCGGCTGCAAGCGATTCAGGTGCGGCAGGAGCGGTTGTTTGGTGAAATCGCCGTTCGCAAGCACACTGGGTTTGAATCGATGATGAAGGAACAGGCAGCGGTTCGCGACGACTGGAAGTGAAGACTGGCTGCCACACGTCACTAACTACTGACCACTGACTTATGAGTTTAAAAGCACAACTTGAGGCCATTATTTACGCGGCGGAAACTCCGGTGACGCTCGATCACATGATCGAACTGGTCAAGGAATCGGTGGCGAGCGAAGGCGCGGCCGACGGCACGGAAATCAAATCGCGCGTGCGTTTAGCGCTCGAGCAATTGATCGCCGATTATTATTCTCCCGATCATGGCATTGAAATCCGGCAGGTCGCGGGCGGCTATCGCATGTCGACCAAGCCGGAACAACATGAAGTTGTGCGCAGTTTTGCCAAGAGCCTGAAGCCGCCGATACGCCTGTCGTTGCCCGCGTTGGAAACGCTGGCGGTGATCGCTTATAAACAACCGGTAACCGTCCCTGAGATCAACGACATTCGCGGCGTCGATTCCGGCGGAGTCATCGGCACGCTGCTGGACCGCAAGTTGATCGGTACGGCGGGGCGCAAACAGGTCATCGGGCGTCCGATTCTTTATAAGACGACAAAAGAATTTCTCATGCGCTTTGGACTGAAGGATGTGAATGAACTACCCAGTATGGAAGAGTTCGAGAAGCTGGTTGCGGGGTCTTTTCAGGCGGAATTAATTCCCGCCGAAGCTGCCGCGGAAGAAACTTCGCCGCCGCGGGTCGAGAGTTCGGCGGAAGAATCTGCTCTGCCTGACTCCGACACCGACGAGGACGAATCGTTAGCCGCGGGCAGTGCTCGCTCGGTCCTCGACGAATCAGCAGCGGAGAACTCTGAAGCGGAAAGGCTGGAAAAATCCGCCGCCGAACGTCAAGAATCCTGATGCTCTCGAACAGTACGACCGGGAAAGTCGTCGCTCATGCCCGCTGAACGCCTACAAAAAATTATCGCCGCAGCCGGGATTGCTTCGCGCCGCAAGGCCGAGCAGTTAATCTCGTCCGGGCAGGTGAAGGTCAACGGGCAGGTAGTCACCGAGCTTGGCACCAAGGCCGATGCCGAGGCCGACCACATTCGCGTAGGCGGCAAGCTGCTGCAAGGCGCGCAGCGGCACGTTTATCTTGTGCTCAACAAGCCCAAGGGATATGTCACTACGATGAGCGATCCGAAGAAACGACCCACAGTCATGGATTTGATTCATGGCGTTAGGGGCCGTGTCTATCCCGTCGGGCGATTGGATTACGCCAGCGAAGGTTTGCTGGTAATGACCAACGATGGCGACCTCGCGTACCGGCTGATGAAGGCGGGTTCTCATGTGACGAAGACTTATGTGGTGAAAGTTGCCGGCGTGCCGAACGATCAGGCGATCGAGAAATTGCGCGCCGGAGTTTCGATCGCGACCGACGACGGCAAGAGAGTGAAGACTGGGCCGGCTGGAGTGCGAATCGTGAAGCAATCGGCGAATCCGTGGTATGAGATCACGCTGGTGGAGGGCAGGAATCGACAGATTCGCCGCATGTTTGAGGCGGTCGGCCATCACGTGGAAAAAATCAAGCGGGTGCGTTACGGGCCGCTGAAGCTCGATCTTCCTCCGGGAGAGTTTCGATCGCTCACGCTGAAGGAAATTAATTTGTTGAGAACCGCGTGCACCACGGGAATGGCCCCGAAACGCTCCACGGTTTGAGGCTGCGAAATTAATGTCGCGCGAAACTATGCCGTGAAGGAAACTCTTCCGCTGCCATGAGCCGATTTTTTGATCTTGTTTCGAAGCCTGCGCGCGAGATGGGGCTGTACACGCCCGTTCCGCCGGCCGAGGCGCAACCGGCAGCCGCACCGAGGCTGATCAAGCTTGACTCCAACGAAAACCCCTTCGGTCCGTCGCTGAATGCGATTGAGGCGATAAAGCATGCTCTGGCGGCGTCGCATTTTTATCCCGACGACGATTGCGGCGAATTATGCCGTGCGCTGGCTGCGTATCACGATCTGCCGGCCGATCACATTATGGTGACCGCGGGTTCGACGGCGCTGCTCGGATTGCTGTGCCAAACGCTGCTTGGTCCGCGACTGAATGCGGTAACCAGCCAGCGTTCCTTCATTGTCTATTCGCTGGCGGTACAGGCTGCGGGAGCCGATTTGATTGAAGCGCCGATGCGCGATGACTCGTTCGATCCCGGCGCGATCCTCGACGCTATCGACAAAAATACGCGGCTGGTTTTTCTCGCCAACCCCAACAATCCGACCGGGACGATGGTGGAAGCGGCGGTGATCGAGAAGTTTCTCGCGCGCGTTCCAGCCAATGTGGTAGTGGTGCTGGACGAGGCGTATTACGAATTCGCAACGCATTTTGCCGCGCTACAAGGCACGATTTATTCACAGTCGCTGGAGTACGTGCGGCGCGGGGCGAGCGTGGTAGTGTTGCGCACATTTTCCAAGGCGCATGGCTTAGCGGGATTGCGCATCGGCTACGGCATGGGGCCGGCGGAATTGCTTTCTTATTGCGCGCATATGCGGAACACTTTTTCCGTTTCCACGGTGGCGCAGGCGGCGGCCCTGGCCGCCCTGCACGACCAGAATCACATCGCGCAGGTGGTTGCCAACAACGCGGTTCAGGTTCCGGTTGTGGCTGAAGGGCTTGCTGCGCTGGGGTTTCGCGTTACGCCTACGTCCGCGAACTTTCTTTATTGCGATGTGGGGCAGGATGCATCGGCGTTTGCAACTCGGTTGCGCGCCGAGGGAGTAAGCGTGCGGCCGTTGGCGCCGTGGGGCGCGGCACATTCGATCCGCGTGACGATTGGCACGCCGGAGCAGAATCAATTCCTGCTGGCTGCGGTTCAGAAAGTCGTGGCGGTCCCCGCGCACGAGGATGCATCCGCGTCGGAAGACATACTTTGAAGAGATGCTCTAACCGCCCAACATCACTAATGGAACTCGCGCCGCGCCGTATAGGCCCGCATCGCCTCCCAGTTCAGCTTTGGCGATGATCGTCATTTTTCCCGTGCCGCCGCGGGCGGGGTCAGTTGCAGCATAGACCAGCGAGCGGGTTCGCAACTCTTCGAACATGGCGGGCGCGAATGCATCCCACGCGCTCGACACTCCGCCGCCGATGACGAACATATCCAGGTTCAGCGAGTTCAGCAGACCAGCCAGCAAAAATCCCAACGCCCTGCCAAACTTCCGGTAAATTTCCTGCGCTTGTTCATCGCCTGCCATTGACAATTTAAAGACGGCCGCGGCGTTAAACTCAGCGCCCGAAACTGCGGCCTTTGCCAGAGCAGGTGCACGCCCTCCAGCGATCGCCTCGCGCGCCAGGCGCATGACCGCGGTGGCGGAAGCGTACTGCTCGGCGCAGCCATGACTGCCGCATCCGCAGGGCGGACCATCCCAATCGATGGGCACGTGGCCGAATTCGCCGGCCATTCCATTCATGCCGTGGAAGATTTTTTCGTTGAGCACGATGCCGCCGCCGATGCCCGTGCCCAGCGTCAGGATGGCCATATTGGCGACGCTGCGTCCGGCGCCCATCCATTTTTCGCCCAGGGCGGCGAAGTTGGCATCGTTGTCCAGATAGACGCGCGCGCCCAGGCGGCGCTCGATTTCGGCGCGCACAGGATAACCGGAAAAAGTCGGCAGGTTGGCCGACTTGCGGACCATACCTGCATCGAGGTCGATGATGCCGGGAATGCCGATGCCGGCGCCAAGAAATTTTCCGTCGCGCCGATATTGCGCGTTGACGCGATGAATCGCGTTGCACATGTCGTCGATCACGAGATCCGGACCGCGCGCGGCATTGGCCTCGAGCGTAACTTTTTCGAGAAGCTGGCCTTCGCGGTTTACGGCGGCGATTCGCAGATTCGTTCCGCCGAGATCGACTCCGATGGAAAAATCAGGCATAAGGTGCGAGTTTTCGCTAGAAGAGTATAGAACCGGGGATCGTCTCAGTGCTCGGTTCTAATGGGCTATTTCTGGCATTTCGGACAGTAGTGGCTGCTGCGTCCTCCGATCACGATTCGTTTGATCGGCGTTTTGCAAACCAGGCAAGGCTCGCCTTCGCGTCCGTAGACGCGGTGCTGGAGCTGAAAAAATCCCTCTTCGCCGTCCGCGTCGACGTAGTCTGAGATGGAGGATCCGCCCAGCGCAATCGCTTCCGTCAACACTTCGCGCACTGAGAGGAAAAGACGCCGCAACTGTTCGCGGGAAATCGACGCTCCACGGCGGCGCGGGCGGATTCCTGCGCGAAACAAGGATTCATCGGCATAAATGTTCCCCACGCCGCGCAGCAGCTTCTGGTTCAGCAGCGCGGATTTGATCGGCCCTTTGCGTCCGCGAAACAAGGCGGTGAATTTATCCAGTTCGACTTCGAGGGGCTCGACGCCGCCAGCGTCAAAGTCTCCCGCGGGAGCGACACTCAGCCGCCCGAAGCGTCTGGGATCGACGAAGCGCAGCTCGCGTCCTGACGCGAGCTTTACAATCGCATGCGTATGCTTGGCAACCTCGGCCTCGGCTTCACACACCTGCAAACGTCCGCTCATCCCGAGATGCACAATCCATTGCGCATGCGATGCCGGACCGTTTGCAGATTTGGCCTTGATGGTCGTGGACGTTTTTCTGTCTCGCCCCAAATCGAAGACAATATGCTTGCCCATCCTGCGAACCGCGCGAATCCTGGCGCCTTCGAGGGTAGCCGCAATCTGGGCGGCGGAAGATTTCAATAGTTCCGGCTTCTGCCCCAGCCAGACGGACTCGATGGCGACTCCGGTCAGGCGCTTCGCCAATCCGCGGGCGATGGTTTCTACTTCAGGAAGTTCAGGCATGAAGAGATTAGTGTAACGAATCGAAGAGATGAACGTGGGAGCGGCAAAAGGAAAAGGCACGGGCGAGCCGTGCCTGTTGCTGCAAGAATTTCGAACCTGGGTCTAGTCTTTCAGCGGAACCACGGCGCTGCCGTCGCGGCAGAACGTCGCGACTTTTTGCAGATCACCATTCGGAGCCGGAACGGTCATCACAGGGCCGTAGCAGTACACCGCGTGGCCAGTCGCGGCGAAGTACCAGCGTCCGCCTTTTGCACGCTCCGCCAGTTGATTCGCGGGCTGGCGCGGCGGCTGCGCGGGCTGCAACTTGAGCACCGGCAGGCTCAACAACAAGGCTAGGGTCAAGGCCTTCATATTTTAGCTCCGCGAGTAACGAACCCTCGCTTCGACGACTCTTCTTCCACAGAACTCCTTACCGTGCAGGCCGCGACAAACGAAACTAAGACAAACGGAACTAAATCGTGATCAAAGCTCTGCGATCGTCGGCCAGATCCGCAGCCGGGCGGGTGGGCGTTGTCCACTGCCGCTTTTTTGGTGCGCGATGCTGCTGCGTCGCGTTCGATGGAGCCTGGTTTGCCGCCGACTGATTGGCCGCATCCTGGCTCGGAGATTGGCTGGCGGAGGACTGACTGTTGGCTGACGGGGCCTGCGCGCGATGCTTCGCGTCGGCAGCGTTCTTATCCTGAACGGCCTTGCCCTTCACCGCAGAGAGCTCGGAACTATCGCGAAACAGCTCGCGGATGAGAGCCCGTTGCGATTCGATGGTCGCTCCCTGCTCCACGATGAGCATGGTCATCAGGCCGTAGCTCAGAACAAACAGGACGGTCAGCACCGGAAGCCAAGCGTGCTTTTTGTAAGGGAGAGAAACTTTAACAGCGTCTGCGTGAGTTACAGCGTTGTCGCCGAACAAACTCGTCAAGTCGCACCCCGTATGCCCCAAAGCTGCGGGCACAGGGGCTAATGCAGCTTGGACGCCAAGCGGAGGACTGTCGGGAAGTTGCTGAAAGGAAAAGAGTTGCCCGGATGCGGCAGAGACCGTGTCCCTGGGACAAGTGCAACTCGATGCACATAAAGAGTAACTGAAATTGATTACTGGGGTTACGGATTGGGCTGGCTTCCCGCCTTCCGGCGCCCGGCTTCCGGTCGGCCCAAAGCCTTGTCCAGCAAGGGTTTCGAGCTCGAACGCCGAAAAGCCGAAAGCCGATTTATTTGCCTAGAACCAGTTTGGCAATGGTCGCAAGTTGCATGTTCGACGTGCCTTCGTAGATCTTGCCGATCTTGGCGTCGCGCCAATATTTTTCCACAGGGTAATCTTTGGTGAAGCCGTAACCGCCGTAGATTTCGATGGCCAGCGAGGTCACGCGTTCCGCGACTTGCGAGGCGAAGAGCTTGGTCATGGCGGCTTCCTTCACAAAATTGACACCGGCATCTTTCATGCGGGCGGCATTATAGACCATGAGGCGCGCCGCTTCGATCTCGGTCGCCATCTGCGCGATCTGAAATTGAATACCCTGAAAATCGGCGATGGCCTTGCCGAATTGCTTGCGTTCCACCGCGTATTTCGAGGCGAACTCCCAGGCTCCGCGCGCTAGCCCGATCATTTGCGCTCCGATACCGATGCGGCCTTCGTTCAATGTCTCGATGGCGATCTTGTAGCCCTTGCCCGGTTCGCCCAGGACATTTTCTTTGGGCACCCGACAATCTTCGAGAATCAGTTCGCAGGTCGAGGAAGCGCGAATGCCTAGCTTGTCTTCTTTCTTGCCTACGCTGAATCCGGGAAGATTCTTTTCCACCAGGAACGCGGTGATGCCCTTGTATCCGGCGCTGGCGTCGATGGTGGCAAAGAGCACAAATAATCCGGCCTCTTTCGCGTTGGTAATCCACAACTTGCGGCCGTTAAGGATGTAATCGCCGCCTTTCAACTCGGCGCGCGTCTGCAAACCAAAAGCGTCCGATCCGGAACTGGCCTCGCTCAACGCATAGGCACCCACTGTATCGCTGGCCATGCGCGGCAGAAACCGATTTTTTTGTTCGTCGCTGCCCCAGCGCAGCAGTGCATTGTTGACCAGCGTGTTTTGCACATCAACGACAACTCCCGCCGAAGCATCGACGCGCGAAAGTTCCTCAACCGCGAGGATTGCTTCAAAGAACTTGGCGCCGCCGCCGCCGTATTGTTCCGGGATTTCGATTCCCATTAGCCCGAGCTGGAAAAATTCGTGAAGAAGGTCTTTTTCGAAGACGCCTTTTTCATCCATCTCTTTGACTAAGGGGCGGATCTTGTCGTCGGAAAATTGGCGGATGTTGTCACGGAAAATAATTTCGTCTTCGGTGAGCGTGGTTAAGGGAGCGGGGGGCGTGGCCAGCAAGGCGGTGTCGGACATAAATCACCTTCAGGATTGCAGAGTAAGGAAACCCTAAATTCTACACCCGCCGTTAGACCTTAGACCTTTGACCTAACCTCGGGCTTAAGCCGATCATTCCAGTTCCGGCCCGCCTCGCAAAAAATATCCGCGAGCGCGAGGCTTCACTGAGAGCTGAGGTCCAAGGTCCAACGTCGAGGTCGGCCTTTTCACTCCAGTTCGGCTGTGACGAAGAATTCCTCTGAGGATCTATCGTAGGCGACGCGCAGAATATTCGGCTTGCAGCAGATCTGGCAGTCTTCGACGTAGGATTGTGTCCGTCCCGCGGATTCGTCCACAGTGGTCGCATTCCACTCGCCACAGCCTGCGCACTGGAAGCCGGCGTCCATGAAGAGATTATCTCGCACGGCGAAGAGGCTGGTTGAGAGACTTAGTTCGCAGTTCCGGTTCCCATCGCCGCTCGTGTATATTCCTGACTTTGCCAATGGAGGCTCATGATCTCACGCAGAGGATTTCTGGAAGCTGGCGGGGTAGTGGGAGTAGCTGCGGTTTCGCGTCCGCTGCTGGCGGCTGATTTCACGAATAAGGATGGTGAGGCATCTCTTCCCGAACCAGTGGCACGGTTGAAATCGCGCAAAGGCGAGGCGGTGCCTATCACGCGAGAAGAGCGGCTGGAGCGGCAGGAGCGCGCGTGCAAGTTAATGGGTGAGAATGCGCTGGATGCCATCGTTCTAATGGAAGGAACGTCTCTGAAATACTTCACCGGCATTCGCTGGTGGGGCGGAGAGCGGCTGTTTGCTTTCGTGTTGCCGGCGAAGGGTGCGCCGTTTTATGTGTGTCCTGCGTTTGAAGAGGGAAGAGCGCGCGAACTGATCGCTAACGCGCCGGATGGAGATCGCGCCGACGTGCGGACCTGGCAGGAAGACGAAGATCCGTATCGACTCGTGGCACAAGGGCTGACGAACCGCGGCATAGCCACCGGGAAGTTGGGGATGGAAGAGAGCATCCGTTTCTTTTTTGCCGATGGCATTGCCAAGGCTGCGCCGCGCGTGGAGATTCGCAGCGCAACTCCGGTCACCGCGGGATGCCGCATGATTAAGAGCGCGCACGAGGTTGCGCTGATGAAGTTAGCTTCGCAAGTCACGATCGCGGTGTACGAGGCGGTGTATCACGCGATACGCGAAGGCATGACGCAGCGGCAGGTTCAGGATTTGATCGATGCGGCTTATGCGCGCATGGGATTTCCTGGAGAGGCCAGCGTTGAGGTTGGCGAGTATTCCGCTTCCCCGCATGGGTCGACCGCGCCGCAGGTGATTCGCGAAGGGGCGATTGTGATGATCGACGACGGTTGCACGGTGGAAGGGTATCAGTCGGACATCACGCGCACGTTTGTGCTGGGCAAGGCTTCGGACAAAATGAAGCAGGTCTTCAATATTGTGCACCGGGCGCAAGCGGCAGCGCTGGCTGCGGCGCGTTCGGGAGTGGAATGTGGCTCGATTGACGCGGCGGCGCGGAAAGTTATTACGGATGCGGGGTACGGTCCCGATTACAAATATTTTACTCACCGGCTGGGCCACGGATTGGGCATGGATGGCCATGAGTGGCCTTATCTGGTGCGCGGCAACCCGACGAAGCTGCAAGCTAACGTAACGACCAGCAACGAGCCCGGAATTTATATTCGCGGCGAGTTTGGCGTGCGGTTGGAAGACGATATGCATGTGACCGATAGCGGCGCGGAATTGTTCACCGCGCAGAGTCCTTCGCTGGAGCAGCCGTTTGGCTGAGAAATGCGGACCTTGGACCTTGGACGTTGGACCTTCGCGCCAAGGCCTGAGTCTAGGGTCCAAGGGCAAAGGTCCAACGTCCGGCCCTCTTATCCGAAGCGCTGAAAGTGCGACCAGAAGTCGGGCCAGGGCTGGAGCAGGTGATGGCACAAATAAATGAGGGAGTGGTCGCGGCTCTCTTCGTTGATTACGCCGTAGGGGTTCGTGTTTTGCGCCGCTACCTCGCAGCGTTCGAAATGCTGTTTCAGAAAATCCTCGTCGAGGCCAACGGCGATAAGGGTCTGCGGTTCGTTCGCGGGATAGGTTCGATACCAATTTGAATTCGTGCCGCTGATCGCGGGCGGAAGTCCGAACTTGGGGCCGAGGAGATCGACGGCGCCTGCCTCGCCGTAATTTCCGACGATGATCCCGGTTCCGCTGCGGTGTTCTGCTGGAATGGACTCGTAAACCTTCGCCACTGTCGCAACCAGGTCGGGCCATCCAATTTCCTCTTTGAAGTTGTCCTGCAAATTGCCCGTGGCGTTCCAGAGCACGGAGTTGATCGGCGCGATGGGAGTGAAGAGTGCGAAGGAAGCGAGGGCGCTCAGAGTTACGAGAAACCACGTCACACTCTGAATGGCGAGGGTCGAGGTTCGCGAGCGGCCCGCGACCCATTGCTCCCACAATACGCCGCCTGCGGCCAGCAGCATGGGATAGAGCGGGCCGAGGTAGTAAGAACGGCCTTGCGCGAACGTAAATAAGACGAGAGTCACGAGAAACATCCAGCCGAGCAACATATATTTGCCGCGCTCTTTGAAATAAAACCACAGTCCCATAAAAGCGAGCGGGCAGAGGGCGACGCTTACGCAGACATACAACTGGCCAGGAAGGAAGTCACGGGCCCGGCCTTGGCCCACATCGCGCGCATGTATATGGCGGAGAAAGTCGAGCGAGATAAAGTGGTGGTGAATTTGCCAGAGGAAGTTCGGCAGGAAGATGAGTACGGAAATTGCAACTCCTGCCCAAAGCCATGGACTACTCAGGTGGCGTCTGATGTTCTTCTGAAAAATTCCAGTCACCACCAGAGCGCCCACCAGGCCGGTAACGAAGAACGCCATTGTATATTTGGTTATCAGGCCGAGGCCAATGGCTGCGCCGATTGCGATCCACCAGCGGGCGTCGTCGGTGTTGAGCAGGCGAATCACGAAATAAGTGAGCAGGACACCCCAGAGATAATCGAACGAGACGTACTGAAGAACGCAGGCCTGGATGGTGACGATGGGAATTAAGGCGACGGTGAGCGCGGTCAAGATTTGGGCGCGGCGCGAGCCTCCCAGTTCGCCCGCCATTAGGCCGGAAAGAACTACGACTACGGCGAGAGCGAGCATGGGGGCGACGCGAACTCCGAGAGTGGAGATGCCGAAGAGCATGAGTTCGAGCCGGCCGATGGCGGGAGTGAGCGGCGGGTAGGCGACGAATCCCCACTCCATATGTTGAGCGTCGTTCAGCGTGGCCAACTCGTCGCGATGGAAGCCGTAAGGGCTGCTGGTGGCGAGATGCAGTGCGATGAAGATTGCGGCCAGAAGGATGAGGATGCCGAAGTCGGAGCGCGGCTTGGCCGTCGTCGGCATGTTTGGCAGGTACGGGCGAATGGGAGCGAGAGTTCAAATGTTCTCGCTCCCACATATGAAACTATGTCGGCAAACTGCCGGTCTGCGAGCGGCGGACAGCCGAGGGCGGCTGTCCCCACATGGTCTCACTTGTTTCTTACCAGCGCAGGTTGTTCAGGTACTCGTAACTCTTCGTGATGCTGTCGAAGGGGTCTGTTGCCTTGTCGTGTTCGACGATGTAGTACTTGATTCCCGCCTTGCCGGACTGGGCGAAGATGCGCTTCCAGTCGATGAGGCCGTTGCCGACTGAGGTCATGTCAGAAAGCGAATCGCCGAAGCTCTGGCTGCCGGCCTCGGAAATTTTCGGCATCTTCTTAATATCCTTAACGTGGACGAGCGGGAAGCGTCCAGGATATTCGTTGAAATATTTCAGCGGATCGGCTCCGGCCACGGTGATCCAGCAAAGGTCAAGTTCCATCTTCACCAGATTGGGGTCACACTCTTTAAGAAGCATGTCGTAGGGAAGCTTGCCATTCACGGGAAGAAATTCGAACCAGTGATTGTGATAGGCGAACTGGACGCCGGCCTTCTTGCTGGCTTCTCCGGCGCGGTTAAACGTTTCGGCGGCGCGCTGCCAAATGTCGGGCTGTTTGCGGAGATCTTCGGGAATCCAGGGGCAGACGATGTAACTCTGCCCGATGGTTTTCGCAGATTCGATTTGCTCCGGCCACTTGTCGCCCAGAACGTCATATTGGACATGGCATGAGGGTGAAGTGAGGCCATGGTGATCGATGGCGGCGCGAACTTCTTTGGGAGAGTGATCGAAGTAGCCGGCGAATTCCACTTCCTTGTAACCGATCGCGGCGACCTTGGCCAGCGTGCCGTCCCAGTCCTGCTTCAACTGGTCGCGAACGGAGTAGAGTTGCACGCCCAGGTTATGAATTTTATGGTCGGCGGCAGCCCAACTCAGGCGTCCCTTGAGCAGAGTGGCGGCGGTTGCGGCGCTGGCGGTCGAGAGAAAAGTGCGGCGGTTCATGAAGCGTCCTCCAGAAAAATCGATTGGGTTGCGAGGAGCAAGTGGTCCGGGGAGCATTATACGCAGTTTCTTAACTCAAGGTTTCAACGTTCCAAGGTTTCAAGGCGCAAACTCCGTCCCGGCAGCCCCGAAAGGCCGAAACCTCGTTGCGTCAATATCTGGCCACTGCTCACTGCGTTCTATTTCGACGACACCACCTGAAGATTATTGGTGACCGAAAAGATTCCGGGAACTCCGTTGGCGCGCAGGCCGGCGATGTTCTTGTCGCCTTCGCTGTCGACTACGCCTTCCAGTGTCACGTGGCCGTTATTGACGATGATGCGAATCGGCTTCTGCACGCCCAAGGCGTAGCGCTGCAATGCGGGGTAACCATAGATGGCGCGGAACAGGCGCGTCCGAATACGGTTGTCCATGGGCGACAGCGGAAGAACTTCAATCTGATTGTCGACTTTTTCCACGCCTTCAATGTGCTTGACGGCGTTGCCGGCGTCGGATTTCACCACGGGGTTGACGACTTGCCCGAGCAGAGTGACGGTCGTGCCGTCCACTTTGTAGGCGATGTTGTCGAACACGGTGAAGTAAGGAAGCATGAGAAGTTCGTGGCGAACTTCGCGCTGAATGCGTTCCTGAGCGCGAGCGGAGGGTTGCTCGCGCTGGGCCATCTGGTCCTGCCCTAGGGCCAGGGTGGTAAGCACAAACAAAGCGACGAGTGCGGCGAATGGTTTCGTTTTCATAGTGCTATGTTCTCCTTGCCGAGTGGATGTCCCGAGCGGCGGAACAGGCCGACCCGCAAAGTTTACTGCTGCGATGAGAAGTTGCCAAGATATGCGGCAGTCGCAGTTTTGCGCTATAAGCGAGAGAGTGCTCTAGAGCGATTATGAAGCCAGTACCGCGTTAGAAGCTGCTCACGACAATAATTCGATACTGCGGACCCGAATCACACCCGTGGCTCGATCCAGCGTGCCCGTGACTTTCACATGCTTGCCGACATATTGTCCGGCGGTGGACTGGTCGTCCAACTGATAGGTCACACTGTCGGCGGTTTGCAGGACGTATTTGTTGCTTACCTTTGCGATAGTGCCGAAAATGCTATGCGACGTGGTCTGTTGAGTTTCCGGTTCGGGTTGTTGCGCGTTCGGCTGCGCCGATTGATCCGGCTGGGCAGTTTGATTTGCAGATTGTTGATTCTGCGAAGATGGCTGCGCCTGATCGGGGCCGGGGATGGGCTGCGGCTTTTGCGGCACCGGTTCCGGTTTTTGCAGCGCCGACCATGCGATCAGTTGCGGTCCGATAACGCCGTCATTCTGGCCGGGAGCGGGATTCACCGGCGGCATTTGCGCCCCGGCGAACGCAGCAAAGAAGAAAACTACGGCTACCAGCAGAGCCGTTCGCGGAATACGAAATCTCGTCATAGGCACCTCGCAGCGACGAATCGCCGTTTCGACTTCGGAAGCATCACAATTTGATTCTCGGCATTTATTGTTAACCTGCGGGAAAGGCTTGTCGCTCGGGCTGATCCTGCAGTACGTCCTAAGGTGTTTGCGGTAGCAGGTGTTTCGTGAAACAAAGGGGATTCGGTAAAGTAGAAAGCTCACCGAGGGATTACACGTGCCGCATTTAACTCCTCACGATGTGATGACCATGTTTATGGCGCTGGCAGTACTGCTGGGCTGCGCCAAAGTTGCGGCTGAGCTGATGCAGAAGATAGGCCAGCCCTCCATCCTGGGAGAAATCGGGGTGGGAATTCTGCTGGGGCCGACGGTTCTGGGCCACTTCCGGCCTCATCTCTACGCGACGCTGTTTCCCACAACCGGGCCCATGCCCGTGGTTCTCGATACGGTGACCACGCTGGGAGTGGTTTTCTTTTTGTTGACGGCGGGCATGGAGATCGATTTGAGCAGCATCTTCCGCCAGGGCCGGGCCGCGCTGCTGGTCAGCATCTTCGGAGTTGCGTTTCCCTTTGTCGCGGGCTTCGCCGCCGCGGGAACATTTCCCACTTACATGGGAGCGGAGGCGGGAACGGACACTTTGATTTTTGCTTTATTCGTGGGCACGGCACTTTCGATTTCCGCACTGCCGGTGATCGCCAGAATTTTGATGGACCTGAACCTGCTGCGCACCGAGATGGGCACCGTGATCATTTCTTCCGCCATGTTCGACGACCTGGTGGGATGGATTTTATTTTCGTTTGTGTTGGGCATGCTTCATCCGCCGGCCGGACAGAGCGTGGCTTCGGCGACAAAACATACAATCATTCTGGTACTTCTTTTTGTGGGTTTGATGCTGACCGTTGGCCGGTGGCTGATCGACAAGCTGCTGCCTTTTTTGCAGGCGCACACCACGTGGCCGGGTGGAGTGCTCGGCTTTATTTTCACTCTCACGCTGGCCGGAGCGGCATTTACCGAATACGCGGGCATTCACGCGGTTTTCGGCGCATTTATTATCGGCATCGCGATTGGCGAATCGGGGCATCTGCGCCAGCGTACATCGCAAAGTATTCACGAGATCGTCACCAATGTATTCGCGCCGTTTTTCTTTGCCAGCATTGGCCTGCGAACGAACTTTGTCTCCAACTTTCATTTGGGGCTG
>Ga0209006_10000319_pt1 | contig 48745 bp, 49 predicted proteins | sample JacPin_JW_Ref_O2_FD_188567 | JGI IMG/M metagenome (GOLD analysis project Ga0209006, IMG submission 188567) | Forest soil microbial communities from Algoma, Ontario, Canada - Jack Pine, Ontario site 1_JW_Ref_O2 (SPAdes) (version 2) | ecosystem: Environmental > Terrestrial > Soil > Boreal...
CGCGGGCTGCAGGAATTTCACGCCATCAAATATGGCGCGAAACTGGCCCGCGGAAATGTGTGAATCGAATAGCCGCAGAGCCGGGAGAAGGTGTCATGCGCAGCATGACGGATGAGGGGCGGCGCGACATTGCAAGGTTTTATTCTTGAACGACTTACCACCCGCCATCCCCGAAGTCGACGCCGAAGCTGAGCTTCCCGGCCGCGCCCCGGCCGCGCGCCGCACCCTCATCATCGCCTGCGGCGCGCTGGCGCGCGAGATCGTCCATCTCCAACGCGGCCCGCTTGCCCATATCGACGTGACATGCCTGCCCGCCAATCTGCACAATAGGCCGGAGCGCATTCCCGTCGAAATGCGCCGCAAGATCCAGGAAAGCCGCGCGGCTTACGACGAAATCCTCTGCCTCTACGCCGATTGCGGCACGGGCGGCGAACTCGACCGCGTGCTCGGCGAGGAAGGCGTGGCGCGGATCGCAGGCGCGCATTGCTACGAATTCTTTGCCGGCGCCGGCGATTTCGCGGCGATGATGGACGAGGAGCCCGGCACCTTCTTCCTCACCGATTTCCTTGTCCGTCATTTCGACCGCCTCGTCATCACAGGGCTCGGGCTCGATCGCTTCCCGCAGTTGCGCGACGATTATTTCGGGAACTATCGCCGCCTCGTCTATCTCGCGCAGTTCGAGGATAGCGCGCTTACGGTAAAAGCGCAGGCGGCCGCCGCGCGCCTCGGCCTTGCGTTCGAGCGGCGGCTGACGGGGCTTGGCGGCCTCAGGACATTCCTTGCGCGCGTTGGCGACGCGGACGCCAAGCCTGGCGACAGCGCCTCATTGATTGCATGAAGGCGATTATGCGCGAGAGCAATTCGAACTCAAGGATCGTCCTTCGGACGACCGCCGAAGGCGGCGAGCGCTTTGCGCTCGTCCTTGACTTCGAATTGCTCTCGCGCTCCGCTCCGCCATGCAAACAATGAGGGAATCCGCTTCCATTCGTTTGTGTGGGGAATGACTCATCGATGGCCCACCTGACTATTCTCTTCTGGCGCGACATTCCCAGCCAGATTGTCGTCAAAGCAGGCCGCGCCGCGGCCAAGCGAGAATTGCCGGAGCGTTTCATCCGCGCCATCGACGCCGCCGCGATGCGCGCGGGCGCCAGCGGAACCGACGCCTATCTCGCCGACTGGCGACGCGGCGGACCGAGCGCCTGCGGCGACGATCTCGAGACCGAGGCGAGCGCCGTCGCCGCGCGCATCGAAGCCGAATATGATAACGACAGGCTCGCCCGCCTGATCGCGCAAGACGGGCGCGAAGCGACGCCCATCGGCCCGGCGGAAGAGCAATCTTGAGCGACCATCTCGTCGTCTTCACCCCATCGGGCAAAAGGGAGCGCCTGCCCGACGGCCTCAGCATTCTCGAGGCGGCGCGCAAGCTTGGCGTCGATCTCGATTCTTTATGCGGCGGCCGCGGCATTTGCGGGCGGTGCCAGATCGAGGTCGCCGAAGGCCGGTTCGCCAGACATGGCGCGACTTCGGCGCACGATCACGTCACGCGATGGAACGAGGTCGAACAGCGTTACGCCGATATGCGCGGGCCGCTGGCGCAAGGTCGCCGCCTCGGTTGCCAGGCGCGCGTGCGCGGCGATCTCGTCATCGACGTTCCCGCCGATTCGCAGGTCCATCGCCAGGTGGTGCGCAAGCGCGCCGAAACCCATCCGATCGTCATCGATCCCGTCGTGCGCCTCTATTATGTCGAGGTGCGCGAGCCCGACATGCACGATCCCTCCAGCGACCTGCGCCGCCTGCAATCGGCGCTCGCCGGGCAATGGGGTCTTGGCGAGGCGAGCGCCGATCTCGGCGTCTTGCGCGGCCTGCAGAAGGCGTTGCGCGCCGGCCAGTGGCAGGTCACCGTGGCGCTGCGCAAGGGCCGCGACATCGTCGCCGTGATGCCCGGCTTTCATGAGCAGGCGCTGGGAGTCGCCTTCGATATCGGCTCGACGACGATCGCCGCCCATCTCTGCGATCTCTCAAGCGGCGAAGTGCTCGCCTCCGCCGGATTGATGAACCCGCAGATCCGCTTCGGCGACGACCTGATGAGCCGGGTCTCCTATGTCATGATGAATCCGGGCGGCGAGGCTGAATTGACGCGCAGCGTGCGCGGCGCCGTCGATTCTCTGATTGGCCAGGTCGTCAAAGAGGCGGGCGTGGCGCGGGCCGATATTCTCGAAATCACCATGGTCGGCAATCCGATCATGCACCATCTGTTCCTCGGCCTCGATCCGACCGAACTCGGCGGCGCGCCTTTCGCGCTGACGCTGGACGGCGCCTTCGAAGCGCGGGCGCGCGAATTCGGCCTCGATGTGGCGCCCGGCGCTTTCGTCTATTGCCTGCCCTGCATTGCCGGCCATGTCGGCGCCGACACCGCCGCCGTCGTGCTCGCCGAGGGGCCGTATCTGCGCGATGAACTCACTTTGCTGGTCGATGTCGGCACCAATGCCGAACTCGTATTCGGCAATAAGGATCGCCTCGTCGCCTGCTCCTCGCCGACCGGCCCGGCTTTCGAGGGCGCGCAAATTTCCTGCGGCCAGCGCGCCGCGCCCGGCGCCGTCGAGCGCGTGCGCATCGATCGCGAAACGCTGGAGCCGCGCTTCAAAGTGATCGGCAGCGATCTCTGGTCGGACGAGCCGGGCTTTGCCGCATCGATCGCTGCGATCGGCGTCACCGGCATCTGCGGTTCCGGCATCATCGAAATCATCGCGGAGATGTTCCTCAGCGGCATCCTGACCGAGGACGGAATGATCGACGGCGCGCTGACGGCGCGAACGCCCCGCATCGAGGCGGTTGGCCGCACCTTCGCCTATCTGCTGCATGAAGGCGCGCCGCGCCTGCAAATCTATCAGACCGACGTGCGGGCCATTCAGCTCGCCAAGGCCGCGCTCTACGCCGGCGCCAAATTGCTGCTCGAGCGTTATGGCGCGCCTTCGCCCGAGCGCATCACGCTCGCCGGCGCCTTCGGCAGCCATATCGACGGGACTTATGCGATGGCGCTCGGTCTCATCCCCGATTGCGACCTCGCCAAAGTGGCGGCGGCGGGCAATGCGGCCGGCACTGGCGCGCGCATTGCGCTGCTCAATCTGACCGCGCGCAGCGAGATCGAGGATGTCGTGCGCCGTATCGAAAAGATCGAAACCGCGATCGAGCCGCGCTTTCAGGAATATTTCGTAGCGGCGATGGCGCTGCCCAACAAGGTGGACGCTTTCCCCAATCTGGGCAAAGCCGTCAAACTGCCGCCAGCGCGCGACAAGACGGGGGGCGAACGCGGACAGCGACGCCGACGACGATAGCGGCGATTCTTTCGTTGCCCGGAATCCGTCGAATCAGCGCGACGCGATCAAAGACCGCCCGATTCGTGACTGATCGTGTCGGTGGCGACATCGCGCATCATCGCGATCAGTTCGACCGGTATCGGCATTGGCGTGCAGGCCTTGTCGCCATCGATAAAGAACACCATGCCGCCGTTATTGCCCTCGATCTGGGCAAGAACCGCCTTGTCGCCGTAAGGCAGGCCGGCTGGCGTCTCGGGGTTCATCGCGTAGATGCCGCGCATGAATTCCCATTGCTCGTTGGTCAGCTCGATCCATCTGCCGTTGCGCGCCGTAATCGCGTTCTTGGGGACGGAGACATCGACGCAGCGGCCGGCAGGATTATCGGCGGCGACAGCCATTTGCGGCAGGAACGCCAGAACGCCGACCAATGCGAGACAGGCTTTGTTCAACATGAGGACCTCCTAGAGTTAGGCGCCCTCCTTCGTTGGCCAATATCCGCTTCCTCGCCGTGCCTTGATCCGATCGTCCGTTCGCCGATCGGAACGCCAGACTGTGCAACCGCAACTGAAATCGCTCATTTCTGTGCAAGCAAGACCCGTGCCATCATAAATAGGCCATAAGTCTTACGATTTCGTTAACCTATCCGGCGGCGTCTCGGCGGTTGGAGCGCGTTGACATCAGGTGCAATCATCCGGCGGCCGGACGGAGAACGTCCAAGAACATAGAGGTCGGATTCCCGTCCATTGATTTCTTGGCGAGGCGGCGCGCATCGGCGTCAATTCAAACCCAAAACGCTCTATGGCAGCAACGCCGCCGTCCATCCATCGAGCGCGAAGCCGGCGAACAGAATCAGGCCGGCATGCCAGTTGGAGCGGAACAATCGCAGCGCCATCGGTGGCGTCGCGCCTTCCACATGGCGCAACTGCCAGGCCAGATGCAGGCAGTAAAGGCACAATCCGATTTGCGCTGGATATCGCCCGCCACCGGTCAGCAGGGCAGCCTGAGCCAATAGCGCCGCGCCGAGATAGAACAGGCCGACGCCGGTGCGGACATGGGCGCCGAACAGCCGCGCCGTCGATCTGATTCCAACGATCGCGTCGTCGCGGGCGTCCTGCATCGCGTAGATCGTGTCATAGCCGATCGTCCAGCAAAAGGCTGAGGCGTAGAGCAGGAGCGCCGGCGCCGCCAGTTCGCCGCGCAGCGCCGCCCAGCCCATCAGCGCCCCCCACGAAAATGCAAGGCCGAGAACCGCCTGCGGCCAGGCGGTGACCCGCTTCATCAGCGGATAGACAGCGACGATGGCCAGCGAGCCGAGGCCGAGCAGAACGGTGAAGCGATTGAAGCAAAGCAGAACCGCGAGCCCGATCAACGCCTGGAAAACCAGAAAGACGGCGGCGGCGCGGACGCTGACGCGTCCCGATGGCAATGGGCGCCCCTTGGTGCGCGCGACGCCGGCGTCGAGCTTGCGGTCGAGAATGTCGTTGTAAGTGGAGCCCGCGCCGCGCATCGCGATCGCGCCAATCAGAAAGAGCGCGAGATGGGCGAGATTGGGGCCGCCGTGATTGGCGAGACCCGCCAGCGCCGCCGATTGCCAGCATGGCGCGAGCAGCAATTGCCAGCCGATCGGACGATCGAGCCGGGCGAGCTGCACGAAGGGCAGCGCGGCCGGCGGCGTCAGCCGTAGAACTAAGCTCGTCGGCTTGGCGTCCGGCAGGACGTCCTGATTGGCCAGATCATCGCTGGCGGCGGCCAGGATTTGCGCCCCCTGCCCCTCAGCGCTCAAAGCGGTCCGGCTGGCAGGGCCGGCGCCTGCGGCGCATTGCTGGCGGCGCCGGCGGCTTGCTGCTTCTTCATCTGCGCCGCGACAGTGCACGCTTTGGCGGCGAATGCCGCGCTCTTGGCGTGATTCGTCTTCATCGCGGCCAAAGCGTCATCAGGGACGCTGCACCAGTCCTTGTTCTTCTCCATATAGGCGATGAGCGCATTTTCCGCCGCGTTCAGTCCGGCGGACTGACTGCAGAACATCGCCGGATCCAAAGGTTTGCCTTTTGCCGCCGCGACCAAACCGTTGATCCTGGTCAATTCGACCTCGCGTTTCTGCGACAACCGCTTGAGGTCCTCGCCGCAATTCTGCTCGGCGAAAGCCGCCGCGTTCACGAACAGCGAGCCCGCGGCCAAACCGAATACGAACAGGGCGAGTCGAATAGGTGGCGTGAAGCGCGCCATGCTAGTGAACTCCATTGCTGATGATTCCCGATAAATAACATATTTCGCCGACAAATAGAGCATTTTGAAGGAGGAGCAAGCCGCTCCGAAAAAAGGCGGAATCTTTCTGGCGAGAAAATCCGTCCTGGCCATGTGAAACAAGCGATCGCGGGAAATTGTCGTCCCGAGCCCCGAAGACTTCAGGCGGCGCCCTTTTGCGCATAGCCCAATTGCCGGTTGAGCTGTTCGAGCAGGCGCGCGGCGGCTTCGGCGATCATGGTGCCCGGCGGGAAAATGGCGTCGGCGCCCGCCTTGCGCAAAGCCTCGAAATCCTGAGCGGGAATGACGCCGCCGACGACGATCATCACATCTGCCCGGCCGGCGTCCCGCAACGCGTTTCTCAGCGCCGGCACCAGCGTCAAATGGCCGGCGGCGAGCGAGGAGACGCCGACGATATGGACGTCGTTCTCGACCGCCTGGCGCGCGACCTCCTCGGGCGTGGCGAACAGCGGCCCGATATCGACGTCGAAGCCGAGATCGGCGAAAGCCGAGGCGATGATTTTCTGGCCGCGATCGTGGCCGTCCTGGCCGATCTTGGCGACCAGGATGCGCGGTCGGCGGCCCTCGTTCTCCAGGAAAGCCTGGGTCATCGCCAGCACCTTTTCGATCGCCTCGACGCCCAATCCCGCCTCCCGCCGATAGACGCCGGCCATCGTCCTGATTTCCGCGACATGGCGTCCGAACGCCCTTTCCATCGCCAGCGACATCTCGCCGACGCTCGCCTTGGCGCGCGCCGCCTCGATCGACAGCGCGAGCAGATTGGCGCCGCCGCGCGCGCCTTCGGTCAAAGCCGCCAGCGCCGCCTGCGTTTCGGCTTCGTTGCGCTCGGCGCGCAGACGCCGCAGCTTCTCGATCTGCTGGGCGCGCACGCTCGCATTGTCGACCTTCAGCACATCGATCGGCCGCTCGGATTCCGGCCTGAACTTGTTGACGCCGATCACCGATTGCCGGCCCGAATCGATGCGCGCCTGGGCGCCCGCCGCCGCCTCTTCGATGCGCAGCTTGGGAATGCCGGCCTCGATCGCCTTGGCCATGCCGCCAAGCGCTTCAATCTCGTCGATATGCGCCTTCGCCTTCATCGCCAGATCGGCCGTCAGCCGCTCGACATAATAGGAGCCGCCCCAGGGATCGATGATGCGCGTCGTGCCGCTTTCCTGTTGTAGGAAAAGCTGGGTGTTGCGGGCGATGCGCGCCGAAAAAGCCGTCGGCAGCGCGAGCGCCTCGTCGAGCGCATTGGTGTGCAGCGATTGCGTATGGCCCTGCGTCGCCGCCATCGCCTCGATCTGGGTGCGCACGATATTGTTGAACGGATCCTGCGCGGTCAGCGACCAGCCTGAAGTCTGGCTGTGCGTGCGCAGGGGCAGCGATTTTTCCGATTGCGGATGGAAGCCTTTGACCAGGCTCGCCCATAACAGCCGGGCGGCGCGCAGTTTGGCGACCTCCATGAAGAAATTCATGCCGATCGCCCAGAAGAACGAAAGGCGCGGCGCAAACTGATCAATCGTCAGCCCCGCCGCGATGCCGGCGCGCAAATATTCGACGCCGTCGGCGAGCGTATAGGCCAGTTCGAGATCCTGCGTCGCGCCCGCCTCCTGCATGTGATAGCCGGAGATCGAGATCGAATTGAACTTCGGCATATGCGCCGAGGTGAACGCAAAAATGTCGGAGATGATCCGCATCGAGGCGCGCGGCGGGTAGATATAAGTGTTGCGCACCATGAATTCTTTGAGAATGTCGTTCTGGATCGTGCCGGACAAGGATTCCATCGGCGCGCCCTGTTCCTGGCCGGCGACGATGAACAGCGCGAGCACCGGCAGAACCGCTCCGTTCATCGTCATCGACACGCTCATCTGGCTGAGCGGAATGCCTGAGAACAGCGTGCGCATGTCATAGATCGAATCGATGGCGACGCCCGCCATGCCGACATCGCCGGCGACGCGCGGATGGTCGGAATCATAGCCGCGATGGGTGGCGAGATCGAAGGCGACCGACAGGCCCTTCTGCCCGGCCGCCAGATTGGCGCGATAAAAGGCGTTGGAATCCTCGGCTGTGGAAAAGCCGGCATATTGGCGCACCGTCCAGGGCTGGTTGACATACATGGTCGGATAGGGCCCGCGCAGATAGGGCGCGGCGCCCGGCCAGCCGTCGAGAAAATCGAGGCCGGCAAGATCGTCCGGACCGTAAATTGCCTTGACGGCGATGCCCTCGGGCGTTCGCCAGACCTCGCCGCCGCCGCGCTCCGAGGCTTGCGGCGCCGACGCGAAAGGAACGGCGGAAAAGTTCGGAATCGGCTTCATAGCGCTTTTGCGAACCAGGTTGCGTGACGACCGCAAGTCATAAGTCGAGGTCGCAAGTCTACGACGCGACCGGATTTCGCGCCACAGAAACTGCTGCGGTCAAGATTGGAGCAGCGCAGCATGTGCGCGGCGCAGTGCGGCAAGCGCGTCGCAGCCGGCATAGATGAAGTCCTCGACGCCGGCGGCGCGCCAATCGGCTTCGCACTCGCCGGGCCGGCCGGCCATCCACACAAGTGCGCCCGCTTCATGCAACAGCCGCGCCGTGCCGTCGGCCGTCGTCGCGTAGAATTCCTCGGAAGAGCACAGGCATGCGAGCCGCGCGCCGCTCGCCCGGAAGGCCTTGGCGGCGTCTTCGGCATTTGAAAATCCTTCATTGCCTAAAGCCTCGACGCCGCCCGCCTCGAACAGGCTTTTGGCGAAAGTCGCGCGCGCGCTGAAGGCGGCGATCGGACCGAGATTGGCGAGGAATACATTCGGGCGCGCGCCATCGCGGATCAAAGCCGCGTCGGAAGCGTCGCGCAAAGCCTCGAACGGTTCGGCGAGCCGATGCGGCGCCAAGGGCGCAACCCGCTGTTGGCCAGGATAGGCGAAGGCCGGGCGCGTGGCGGAAAGCGTCTCCACTTTGATTTCAGACAGATCCGGAAAATCGCTGACGCCGGTCAATGGCGTCTTGCGGCGTGCGACGTCGCGCGCGCGCGCGTCGGCGGTCGCAGCGACCTGTGCCTGGAAATCGCCACGCGTCAGCGCGCCATAAAGACCGCCATCGGCTTCGATCGCCTGGAACAGAGTCCAGGCTTTTTCGCACAAAGCCGCGGTCAGCGCCTCGAACGCGCCGGCGCCGGCGGCGGGGTCGGCGACGAAGCCGAGATGGGATTCCTCCAGCAGGATCAATTGGGAATTGCGCGCCAGGCGCCGCGCGAAAGGATCGGGCAGGCCGAGCGCCTGCGTGAACGGCAGCACGCTGACGCTGTCGGCGCCGCCGAGCCCGGCGGAAAACGCCGCCATTGCGCCGCGCAGCACATTCACCCAGGGGTCCCTGGCGCTCATCATCCGCCAGGCGCTCTCGCCATGGATGCGGGCGGCCCGCGGCGGCAGGTCGCACAATTCCTCGACGCGCGCCCAAAGCAATCGCAGCGCGCGGAATTTGGCGAGACCGAGAAATTCATCGGCGTCCGCGGCGAGGCGAAACGCTATCGCCTCGCGCGCCGCCTCGCGGGCAAAGCCATTGTCGGCGAGCGCCCTGAGGTAAGCGATCGCCGCCGACAGGGCGAAGGCGAGCTCCTGCGCCGGCGATCCGCCCGCCGCATGGACGCTGCGCGCATCGGCGGCGACGAACGGGCCGGTAAAACCGCGTCCCTTCAGCGCCGCCGCGAAACCGCCGAGCCGAGGCGCCGTCCGCGGCCAATCTTCCAAAGCCTGGCCGCTGCGCGCCAAAGCGCCGAGCGGATCGAGATTGAAGGCGAGATCGAGGCTGGCCGGATCGACGCCGCTCCGCGCGACGGCGGCGACGACGGCGAGCGCCTGCTCCTCGGCCGCTGGACCCAGATCAAGCTGCACCGTCAGGCCGGCGTCGAAGCGGACGCCGTCGAACAGAGCGTCAAGGGCGGCGCCATCCCAATTGGCGAGGCCATAGCCAAAGGCGCCGTCGGCGCCGGCGAAGATGATTTCAAGACCGTCGGCGCCATTGCTGAGATCGTCAAGCGCCTGGCCATTGGCGAGGGCGCATTCGGGATGATCGACGCGGGCGATGACGCGCCACGGACCCTGCTTCCCCTTGGCGCGCGCGCCGATTCTGCGGGCGTAGATCGGCTGGATGTCGAACCCGTCGTCGCTGCGCGAGACAAGCTTCTCGAAGGCGCCGCCTTTGAGGACGCCGGCGACGAGCTTGCGCCATTGCTCTTCACTCGTCGGCGCGAAGTCCCCCGCCAGATTCATGGCCGCCCCGCGGGCTAGATGAACTGCGACAGGCCCGGAATGGCGCCGGCGATTTCGCCGACTACGTCGTCGCCGGCGATTTCGCGCGCATAGGCGAACACTTCCTTGCCGACGGTCTGGATCTGGCTCATGTCGAGGCCCAAGCCCATCAACTGGCCGCCGAGCGCCATAATGCCGCCGCCGCCCATGGAGCCCGAAGCAGTGCCCATCAGGCCTTTGACGAAACCGCCCATGCCTTCGCCGCCGGTTCCCTGGCCGGAGGCGACGATCGCGTTCAAAGCCGGCGCCTTGGCCAGCAGCTTGTCGACGGCCTCCGCCGGCGCCTCGCGCTTGACGAAATCGACGACCAGGCTGACAGCCTGGCGCGCGATGTCCGGCGTGATGCCGGCTGCGGTCGCGACGCGTGCGATCAGATTGTCCATGGAATCTCCTTGAGGAATCGGACGATCGGAATAGCTCTCAGCTTCATGTCGCCGCTTCCCGCGGCAAAATCAAGCGAGCGGCCCGGCAAGGCGGTCGGCTGACCCGTGTCTATCGCCGCCTCCAACGGGAACCCACGCTATCTCGCAGGTTAGTCTAGATGATTCATCGATTGATCCGGCAAATCAACTCGACTAGGATAGTCCCACCCCGTTTCGATGAACATCGCATCATACGCGATTCGAGCGGGCAATGTTTCAGGAAAGAAGCCGCCATGTTGCAGCTCGGACAAACCGCTCCCGATTTCGCCGCTGAGACCACCGAAGGGCCGATCCGCTTTCATGAATGGCTCGGCGATTCCTGGGGCGTGCTGTTTTCGCACCCGAAGGATTTCACCCCTGTCTGCACGACCGAACTCGGCGCCATGGCCAATCTCAAGGCCGAATTCGACAAGCGCGGAGCCAAGATCATCGGCCTGTCCGTCGACCCCGTTGAATCGCACGGAAAATGGGCCAAGGACATCGAAGAGACGCAAGGAACGGCGCCGAACTATCCGATGATCGGCGACACCGACCTGTCGATCGCCAAGGCCTATGGCATGTTGCCCGCGGCGACGCCGGGAAGTTCGGAAGGGCGCACCGCCGCCGACAATCAGACCGTGCGCACCGTCTTCGTGATCGCCCCCGACAAAAGCGTCAAACTACAACTCGTCTATCCGATGACGACCGGGCGCAATTTCGACGAAGTGCTGCGCGTCATCGACAGCCTGCAGCTTACGGCCAGGCACAAGGTGGCGACGCCGGCCAATTGGAAGAATGGCGACGACGTGATCATCGCCGGTTCGGTCTCCAACGAGGAAGCTGAAAAGCGGTTCCCGCAAGGCTGGAAAACGCTTAAGCCTTACCTGCGCGTCGTCGCGCAGCCGAAGTAATGCAGCCGAAGTAATCAAGCCGCAACGGGGGGAACAGGCGCGCGTTGTGACAGGCGGTCCTTAACATTGTCACACACGCGTCATATGGCCTCGATCTAGATGCGCGGCGTTTCGACGACAGGAGCCGTCCCAATGTCCGCCATCACCAATGTCCACGCCCCGCAGGCGTCCCCTGCGACCGTGAATTTCGACAAGCCCACCAACATGCGCGGCGTGATCGTGTTCCTCGCCGTTCTGGCGGGCGGCTTGTTCTTCATGGCCTACAGCATTTACAGCGACATCGCCGCTTCCGGCGCTCCCGCGCCGACCACCATCATGCCGTTCGTCCTGCTCGGCGTCGCCATGGTGATCGCGCTCGGCTTCGAATTCGTCAACGGCTTCCACGACACCGCCAATGCGGTGGCGACCGTCATCTACACCCATTCGCTGGCCCCGGAATATGCGGTGATCTGGTCGGGAACGCTGAACTTCCTCGGCGTGCTGACTTCGACCGGCGCGGTCGCCTTCGGCATCGTTTCGCTGCTTCCTGTCGAACTGATCCTGCAGGTCGGCTCAAGCGCGGGCTTCGCCATGGTGTTCGCACTGCTGATCGCCGCCATCATCTGGAACCTCGGCACCTGGTGGATGGGTCTGCCTGCATCCAGCTCGCATACGATGATCGGCTCGATCATCGGCGTTGGCGTGGCCAACGCCGTGATGCGCGGACAGGACGGCACGTCGGGCGTCGACTGGAGCCAGGTGACCAAGATCGGCTACGCCTTGCTGCTTTCGCCGATCTTCGGCTTCGTGCTCTCGGCGCTTCTGCTGCTGATCATGAAATTCCTGATCCGCAAACCGGCGCTCTACACGGCGCCGACTACGGCCTCGCCGCCGCCGTGGTGGATCCGGGCGCTGCTGATCTTCACCTGCTCGGGCGTCTCCTTCTTTCACGGTTCGAATGACGGCCAGAAGGGCATGGGCCTGATCATGCTGATCCTGATCGGCGTGGCGCCGACCGCCTATGCGCTCAACCGCGCTCTGCCGGAAAGCCAGATGGCGCAGTTCACGCAAATCTCCGACGCCGCGTCGAAGGTCGTCGAAGCGCAGGGCGCCGGCTTCCAGGTCATCGGCGATCCGCGCCCGGTGGTCACCGCCTACGTGCACGACCATAAGCTCGTGGAAGGCACTTTCCCCGCGCTCGCCGTATTCATGAGGAACATCGCGGACGAAGTCACCCATTATGGTTCGCTCGCCAAAGTGCCCTTCGACAAGGTCGGCAATGCGCGCAACGATATGTATCTGGCGTCCGAGGCGCTGCGCTTCCTCACCAAGGACAAGGAAGCCGGCCTGAAGCCCGAAGACGTGACGACCCTCAACAACTACAAGGGCCAGCTTGACGCTTCGACGAAATTCATCCCGACCTGGGTGAAGATCGTCGTCGCTCTGGCGCTCGGCCTTGGCACGATGATCGGCTGGAAGCGCATCGTCGTCACCGTCGGCGAGAAGATCGGCAAGGAGCATCTGACCTATGGCCAGGGCGCCGCGGCCGAAATCATCGCGATGGCGACGATCGGCGCCGCCGACGGTTTCGGCCTGCCGGTTTCGACCACCCATGTTCTGTCATCGGGCGTCGCCGGCACGATGGCGGCCAATGGATCGGGCATTCAGCTCTCCACGCTGCGCAATATTGCGATGGCCTGGGTGCTGACGCTGCCTTGCGCGATCCTGCTTTCGGGCGTGCTGTATTTCCTGTTCCGTCAGCTTTTCTGACGCGAGCCTTATGACCGCACGGGCGGCGACGCGCAGATTGCCGCCGCCGCCCGTCGCGTGAGGTTTGTTCGCCAGATTGTTTGTTTGGCAAGATTGCGCTTGTCGGTTGGAGCCGCGCCGCGCGGCTGATAGGTTCCGGACACAGATCATCGCCATCGATGTCTGCTGGAGCCTTGCATGTCCACCCTCGACGACGTTCTGGCGAAAATTGACGCCAATCAGACAGACGCTTTGGCGCGCCTGTTCGCGCTGCTCGCAATTCCCTCAGTCTCGGCCGATCCCGCTCATTTTCCTGATTGCGAAAGCGCCGCCGACTGGCTGGTGCGCGAATTGGCAGGCCTCGGCTTCGATGCGTCCAAGCGCCCGACCAAAGGGCGCCCGATGGTGCTCGCGCGCGCCAAGGCGAAGCGGCGCGACGCGCCCCATGTTCTTTTCTACGGCCATTACGACGTGCAGCCGCCCGACCCCTTGAACCTCTGGACGACGCCGCCATTCGAGCCGCGGCTGGTCGAGGCCGATTCCGGCCAGCGCATCGTGGCGCGCGGCGCGGCGGACGACAAAGGCCAGTTGATGACTTTCGTCGAGGCCTGCCGCGCGTTTGGCGAGACCGGCGTCGGCCTGCCCTGCAACGTCAGCATTCTCTTTGAAGGCGAGGAGGAAACCGGCTCGCCCTCGCTGCCCGGCTTCATGGCCGACAACGCCAGCGAACTCAAAGCCGACATCATGCTGGTTTGCGACACCGGCATGTGGGACCAGCAGACGCCAGCGATCACCACCATGTTGCGCGGCCTGGTTCTCGAAGAAGTGATCCTGCGCGGCGCCAATCGCGACCTGCATTCGGGCCTTTACGGCGGCCCGGCGATCAATCCGATCCGCGTGCTCTCGCGCATCCTCGCCGATCTGCATGATTCCAACGGCGCGGTGACGCTGCCCGGCTTTTACGACGGCGTCGAGGAACTGCCCGAGGAAATCGCTGCACAATGGCGCGATCTCAATTTCGACGAAAGCGAATTCCTCGGCGATGTCGGTCTCTCCGTTCCCGCCGGCGAAGCCGGCCGCGGCGTATTGGAAATGATGTGGTCGCGCCCGACCTGCGACGTCAACGGCATTGTCGGCGGCTATACCGGCGTCGGAACCAAAACCGTGCTGCCGGCGCAGGCCAGCGCCAAAGTCTCGTTCCGCCTTGTCGGCAAGCAGAATCCCGACAAGATCGCCCAGAGCTTCCGCGCTTTCGTCAAGGCGCGCCTGCCCGTCGACGTCCGCGCCGAATTCATCGCCCATGGCGCCAGTCCGGCGATCGTGTTGCCGACCAAGAGCGAAGCCCTGCGCCGCGCCCGCCGCGCGCTGGAGACCGAATGGGGCAAGCCGCCGGTGCTGGTCGGCTCCGGCGGCTCGATCCCGATCGTCGGCGTGTTCAAACGCGAATTGAACATGGACGCGCTGATGGTCGGCTTCGGACTCGACGACGACGCAGTTCATTCGCCCAACGAGAAATATGAGCGTTCCTCCTTCCACAAGGGCGCGCGCTCCTGGGCCCGCCTGCTCGCCGCGCTCGCCGCGTGAGCATGGGAGAGGTGAGGGTCGGCTGCGGCGCGGCGATTCTGCGCGCGGGGCGCCTTCTGCTCGTCCGGCGACGCAAGGCGCCGGAAGCCGGCTTTTGGAGCCTGGTCGGCGGCAAGGTCGATTTTCTCGAACGCGCGGAAGACGCAGTCGTCCGCGAGACGCGCGAGGAAGTCGGCGTGCGCATCGAGATCGGCCCTCTCCTGTGATTCTGGCTTCAAGACCAGGGTGAAATCCGGGCGCGAGCCAGGCTAAATCCTCGATATCAGCTCCGCACGAGCGTCCTTTAGTCCCTTGAAGTGAACGATTTCAACGCCTTAGAAGACGCTTTGGTTTCGCGCTCGATTTTGCGGCGCCGCCCGCGGGAAGCCGGCGCCACTTGCTGATGGTCTCACCCAACCCATTGCCGGTCAATGATTTGTCGCTGCCGGATGCGGCTCGAGATGTGACAGGCGCCACATCTTCCCGCACGCCGCGGGCCTATACCCAAGCCATGCAAGAGCGCGCCGCGATTTGGCCGCGGACGCTGGAAGACAAGGCCGTTTTGGAGGATTGCGACATGTCAGACGAACTGCTGGAGACGCTGCCCCTGATCGCAGTGCTGATCGAAGTCGCGGTGTTCGGCTGGGCTTTCCTTCGCAAGAACGTGAGCGGCGTGGTGTTGGTCAACGCGATCGGCGCCGCCGCCGTCATCGCCCTTATCGCCCCGGAACTGAAAGTTTCTCTGCAGTTCGTCGACGTCTTTTTTGTCCTCCAGGTCGTGATCGTCGCCTTTGCGTTGGCCACTTTGACGACCAGCTTCTCATGGCTCATCCATCCGACCGGCCGCTCTTTGGCAGTCTGGGCCGAGTTCTCCGTCCTCGTCGGCTTGAGTGCCGCTTTGGCGATATTCTTCGCGGTGCTGCAGATGGCGCGGTTGGGCTGATGTCGCCGGAGCATCGCGCCGCGCTTTAAAATGACTCAGCGTCACTGCGCGGGAGCGACGTATCAATGCGGGGGATCGGGTGGTCTTCGTTCTGTCGTGTCCCCTCCGAAACGATGTCGATGCGATCTTCTTTAAGGCCGGCGAGACGGAGTTTGGCGTCATCGGGAATCTAGTCAGCGTCACGTCGCTTGATCCTGCCGACAATGGAACGGCCGCCCGAGTGACGTCGGCAGCCGCTTTCGTGCTTGTTCACGAAAACGTGACAGACTCAATATGATCTGCTATTAACCAGTCCAGAAGCGGAGATTCACCGACATTTAGCTTTCGCGAAGCAGGAGAGGTGGCGCCATGACTCCGCATCCGACAACCATCAATCGACAGTATGGTCCTTTCCGGCCGGGAACTGCTGGCGCGCTGATTGTCTTGGTGGCGCTGATCGTTTTGGGCGCGTCGTTCCTTTGCGGCCAAAAAGCGCGCGCCACGGCCGAACGCAACACTTCGACCGTCGTAGAGGACGAAAATCGGGCCTTCTGCACGAGTTTGGGGATGACGCCGGCTACGGAACCCTACACGCGCTGCGCCGACGGATTGGCGAATGTGAGGCGGCTTCAACAGGAGCGTTTCAACGCGGAGATGGCAAGCATCCTCTAAGGCGCATCTGCGATCCACTCAGCGGCCTGGGCTCACAAAGCCCGATCTGCGTTTCTTCGTCGGTTCGCTCCCTCGCAGCTGCGCAGGTTCAGAATTTCGTTGATCGGGCCTCCAATACAAGAGGAGGTTTAGGATGCGAGACAACAGCCTCAACGGCGTTCGTCTGGGCCAGTCCTCAGGCGAACCCGGGGGCGGCGCAACTGCGCAGACTAACAAAACGGAAAGGGTCGAGTGTGATCCATCGTTTCGCATGGCGGAGCGTGTTTCACCCCAGAGACCTTTGTCAATGATGGCCTTTCAGGCCACCGCCGAAGGCGGCGACCGCTTCCGCGGTCGTCATTGACAAAGGTCTCTGGGGTGAAAAAATTGCCTCCATGCGAACAATGGCTCAATAGCGAAGTCGGTAGGGTCGATAAACCTGTCGAAGCCTTTGTCTCGCATGAGCCTCCTGCGTGTTGGAGGCCCGATCAACGAATTCGCGAACCTGCACAGCAACGACGAAGTAATAGTCTTCCATGCTCGATCATGACGGCACCCGCCACGCATCCCAAACTCACCGTCTGGTACAACACCAAATGCCCGGTCTGCAACGCCGGCATCGACTGGCAGCGTAGCCGCCTCGTGCGCGCGGCCAAAGCCGGCGCGATCGAATTTCGCGACATCAATCTCGAGCCCGATGCGCTCGCCCGCTTCGGCGCCGGCGTGGAAGACGTTCGCCGCCGCCTGCATGCCGTCGACGCCGAAGGTCGACTGCATCTCGGGGCCGATTGTGCGATCGCAATCTGGCTGCGAACTCCCGGCGATGTCTGGCTTGGGCGGACGCTCGCCCTTCCCGTCATCCATCCGATCGCGCGCTTCGCCTATGATCGTTTCGCCGATCTGCTCTATGCCTGGAACCGCCGCAAGGGACATTGGTAGCAGCGACGGCCCCTCCCCTCACCCCGCCGCTCGCTCCTCTATCGAATCGACCCGGTCGGGATAGAACGCCAGATGGTCCCTGATCTCGGCCACCGCCGCGTAAGGGCTCTCATAGGTCCAGACCGAATTGGCGGCGCGCTCTCCGCCTGACGGAATGCTGTAATAGGCGCATTCGCCCTTGTACGGGCAATAGGTCGCGTGATCGGTCCGCTGCAGCAGCGTCATGTCGACATCCTTGCGCGGGACATATTGGACTGCCGGATAGGACGCCTCGCGCAAGGTCAGCGCTTCTTTCGTATCGGCGACCACCCGGCCGCCGACAGTGACGACGACGCGCGCCGGGTTTGCCTGGATCGTGATCGGATGATCGGGCCCAGGCTGCTTGATCGGCTTTCCGTCCATCGTTGTGAGCTCCTGTTTCCCTGACTATCGGCATATGGCGCGCCGGCGACCGCTTGCAATGCCGGAGCCGCCGGCGGGCGATATTTAGCTGGCGCATCCCTTCGCTTATCGGCGGGATGGTCTATATTAGACCGATCGTTCTCTTTTTAGAAGGCCCCCATGAGCAAGCTGTTTTCCCCCTTCACGCTGCGGGGCGTGACTATTCCCAATCGCGTCGTGGTGTCGCCGATGTGCCAATATTCGGCCGAGGATGGGCGCGCGACCGCCTGGCATATGATCCATCTCGGCAGCCTCGCGCTGTCGGGCGCCGGCATGCTGTTCATCGAGGCGACCGCCGTCGAGCCGGACGGGCGCATCACCGCCAGCGACCTTGGCCTATGGGACGATGCGACCGAAGCGGCGCTGAAGCCCGTGCTCGCCGCGATCCGTCAATATTCGAAAATCCCGGTGACGATGCAACTCGCCCATGCCGGCCGCAAGGCGTCGAGCCAATTGCCCTGGGAAGGCGGTCAGTTGATTCCGCTTTCCCAGGGCGGTTGGGCGCCATGGGCGCCATCGGCCGTCGCCTATAAGGAGGGCGAAGCGGGGCCGCGCGCGCTCGATTCGGCTGGTCTTGCGCGCTTGCGCGAAGCCTTCGCGGCGACAGCCAGACGCGCGGCGCGGCTCGGAATAGACGGCCTCGAAGTGCATGGCGCGCATGGCTATCTCCTCCATCAATTCCTGTCGCCGCTCTCCAACCACCGCACCGACGAATATGGCGGCTCGCTGGAAAACCGCATGCGCTTCCCCCTCGAAGTCTTCGCGGCCGTACGCGGAGCCTTCCCCGCCGACAAGCCGGTCGGCATGCGCGTCTCCTCGACCGATTGGGTGGACGGCGGCTGGGATCTGGAACAGACCGTCGTCTTCGCCAAGGCGCTGAAGAAGCTCGGCGTCGACTGGATCGACGCGTCCTCGGGCGGCATGTCGCCGAAGCAGAAGATCACCCTGAAGCCTGGCTATCAAACGCCGTTCGCTGAGGCTTTGAAGGAAGCCGCCGGCGTCAACACCATCGCCGTCGGCCTGATCACCGAAGCGCAGCAGGCCGAGGACATCGTCGCCAGCGGCAAAGCCGATCTCGTCGCGCTGGCCCGCGGCCTGCTCTACGATCCGCACTGGCCGTGGCGCGCGGCCGCCGCCCTCGGCGCCCACGTCGATGCGCCGCCGCAATATTGGCGCGCGCCGCCGCAAGAACAGAAGGATCTGTTCCGCGGCAGCGTCACCGGCGTGCGCTGAATTTTCCACTGTCATTCCCGCGCAAGCGACGCTTGCGCGGGAATGACCGGGCGCCCGTTACTCCTCCGGTTCGGTCGTGAACAGCAGCGGATAGCCTTTGCTCCGACCGGCGTCGGTGGCGCGCGTCGCCTTGGTCTCGGCGACATCTTTGGTGAAGACGGCGACGACGCAGACGCCGCGCCGATGCGCCGTGATCATCACCTTATGCGCCTGATCCTCGCTCATGCCGAACTCGCCTTTGAGGACGATCACGACAAATTCCCGCGGCGTGTAATCGTCATTGACCAGAATGACCTTATGCAGGCGCGGCCGTTCGGTTTTGACGAGCGTTTTGGTCTTTGGCGTGACGGCGATGTTGCTCATCGCAATCCCATTTCCTGATGAAGGGCCGATGTAGCGGCGTGGGTTGCAGATATTCTCATGTCCGGCGCTATCCGTCTATCGCCAACGGACGCACGACAATTGATACACACGATCGAGGGCGGAATTCCTGATTGTTTGCATGGCGGAGCGGAGCGCGAGAGGAATTCGAAGTCAAGGATGCGCGAAGCGCATCGCCTCCGGCGGCGATCGCTTTGCGATCGTCCTTGAGTTCGAATGCCTCTCGCGCATACTTGCCTCCATGCAATCAATGACGAGCTGTCGCCGTACGCGGCGTGCATCTCATAGGTATTAAACTCGTCCCTTACGCCGCCGCAAACCGCGCACGCCGCATCACCCCGGCTGATTGCAGTTAATCATCCACGGAATCGCGTATTTATCGACCAGCATGCCGAAGCGGGCGGCCCAGAAAGTCTGCTGGATCGGCATCTGCACCGATCCGCCTTCGCTCAGCGTCTTGAATATCCGTTCGGCTTCGCCCGTGTCGTCGAGCACGAGCGAGACCGAAAAGCCCCTCGGCTTTTCATAGCGTTCCGGCGGCGCATCGGAGCCCATCAGAACGGTGTCGCCGATCTTCAGGCTCGCGTGCAGGATTTTGTCCTGCCATTCCTTCGGCGCCTGCGCTTCCATCGGCGTGCCGGCGTGGGTCATCATCATGGTGATCTCGCCGCCGAGGGTTTGCTGGTAGAATTTGATCGCCGTTTCGCAATCGCCGTTGAACACGAGATAGGGATTGACGTGCATGCTTAGCTCCATTTCTGGCCGGACGGAGAAAAGTTCCACAATTCGATCGCCATGGTTTCGGGATGGCTAGGCTCGAAACCTAAAACGCCAACCGACGCCACGGTAATGGTGAAATGTTGTCCTTCGATGACCGGCAGGCCGATCCATCGCGTCGCGAGCACCCGCCCAAAATGGCCATGCGTGAAAGCCGCGACATCGCCGCCCTCAGTGCGAAGGCGCGCGATGAGCCGATCGGCGCGGCTCGAAACATCGGCGGGCGACTCGCCGCCCGGGCAGCCGTCGCGGAAAATATTCCAGCCCGGCCATTGCTTGTGTATTTCGGCGGAGCGCAAGCCCTCGTAATCGCCATAATCCCATTCAGCGAGATCGGGCTCGATCGCGACGTTTCCTCCGAGGCCCGCCAGAGCGCAGGTGCGCTGCGCGCGCTTGCGCGGACTGGCCAGCACGCGCGCGAATGGAATGTCGCGCAGGAAGGGTTCCAGCGCGCGCGCCCCCTCTTCGCCGCGCGCGGTCAGCGCAATATCGGTCCTGCCGGTATGCTGGCCCGACAAAGACCATTCGGTTTCGCCATGGCGAATGATAAACAGCCGCGGCGGCTGATGTGTCGAGGCGCCCAGATCGCCCTCCTGTCGTGTCGATTGATCGGCGTTATGCTTGTATCGGAAATGCGCGTTGCGGGCTATCGGATGTGCGCCCTCATGACAGCGACACAGGTTCACAAAGGGCGGATTTCTTCACGTTTGCATGGCGGCGCGGGACGCGAGAGGCATTCGAAGACATCGACGACCGCAAAGCCCCCCGGGGCGTCGAAAGGCGCCCGTCTTACAGACGGACTATGGGGGCGATCCTGTCCTGTTCACACACATATGAGACAGCCGCCGGGTCGTGGCGACACCATCTCATTGAGTGCATGGAGGCGATTATGCGCGAGAGGAATTCGAACTCAAGGATGGTCCTTCGGACCACCGCCGAAGGCGGCGACGGCTTTGCCGTCGTCCTTGACTTCGAATTCCTCTCGCGCCCCGCTCCGCCATGCAAACAATGAGGAAATCCGCCCTCGGTCATCATCATATGTCGTGAACCCGGTCACCCTTGACTTCAATCTCCTTCCGCGCCCTCGCTCCGCTCAAGAAATCAATGGAGGAATCTGATCTCAATCCTCTTGAGCGTTCTGCGGCCACACACCGAGGATTCCGCCCAACCAACGCGCTCTGGCGAAGGCCTGATCAGGTCGCTACGAGGCGCGCCGCCGGCTTTTCAGCCCCCCGCTCCTCGTAGCGACGCCAGATCGACGCCTCTCCGAGCGTTTTGATATGACCCGCATGAGCGGAGCTCTCGGCCTCTGTCAGGAGCGCGGGAAGCGGCGCCGATCGCAACCGTCGCTCCACCGCGAGTGTCCCCGCCGCGCGGATCGCCCGTTCATTGGCGGAGAAAACCAGCGACCGCTGGCGACCGCCAAGCAATTCGCCGTAAACCTCGACCAGGATTTCGGCGTCAAGCAGCGCGCCATGTTTTATCCGGCGCGACCTGTCGATGCGATAGCGGTCGCATAGGGCGTCGAGACTGGCGGGGGCGCCGGGATGCTTCCGTCTCGCCAAAGCGAGCGTGTCGACGACGCGCGCGCTGGGGATGGGATCATGGCCGATCTTGGCGAGTTCGGCATTGATGAAGCGCATATCGAATTCGGCATTGTGGATGACCAGCCGATCCCCGCCGATGAACGCGAGAAACTCGGGCGCGATCGTTGCGAAGGCCGGCTTGTCGGCGAGAAACGCGGTCGAGTGGCCATGGATGCGATAGGCGTCGTCGGGCACATCGCGCTCGGGATTGATGAGGACGTGATAGACGGCGCCGGTCGCGATCTGATTGACGATTTCCAGACAGCCGATTTCCACCAGCCGATGCCCCTCCGCCGGGTTGAGGCCGGTGGTTTCGGTGTCGAGGATAATTTCACGCATCGAGATCAGCTCTTCCGCCCGCCATGCCCGCGGCGCAACGCAGGAACCCTTGCAATTGAGCGCGGGTCGCCTCAATCGCGCCATTGGTGTCGATCACCGCATGCGCTCTGCGCCGCTTCTCGCTGTCGGGCGTCTGCCTGGCGATAATCCTGCCGAAGCGCTCCAAAGTCATGCCTTCTCTGGCCAGCGCGCGGGTCTTTTGCACAATTTCCGATGCGCTGACGACGACGATGACGTCTACCGACTTTTCGCCGCCCGATTCGAACAGCAGGGGAATATCGACGACGACGAGGCGCCGGCTCTGCGCGACCGCGCCTTGCAGAAATTCCCGCCGCGCTTTGGCGACCAGGGGATGAACGATGTTTTCCAGTCGCGCCAGCGCCGCGCCGTCGCCGAGCACGCGTTGCGACAGCCGCTCACGATCAATCGCGCCCCCCACGAGAACGCCCGGAAAGGCCGCCTCTATCGCTTGCGCTTCATCGCCCCTGTATAGAGCATGGACGGCCGTATCCGCATCGAACACGGGGACGCCATCCGCCGCGAAAATGGCGGCGGCGGTGGATTTTCCCATCGCGATCGAGCCGGTCAATCCAACGACAATCACTTTTTCCCCTTGTCTGATCGAAGAATGTCGTCCTCGATCAGCGCCCGCAATTCTGGCGTGACCGTGGGGCGAACGCCGAACCACCGTTCAAAGCCGGGCGCCGCCTGGTGCAGCAACATTCCCAGCCCTTCGACAGCGCGCAATCCGCGCGATCTCGACGCGGCCAGCAGCGGCGTCTCCAATGGGATATAGACGATATCGGCCACGATCGCCCGCGCATGGAGCGGCGCGAGATCAATTTCGAGTCTGGGTTGGCCGATCATGCCGAGCGAACTCGTATTGACCAGCAGATCGGCCTCCGCCAGCAGCGCCGGCAAGGCGCTCCACGGCGCGGATTGCGCGCCGCCGCCCGATTGCAGGGCGAGACGATCGGCGCGCTCGGGCGTTCGATTGACGATGATGATCTGATCGACCGCTGATGTCGCCAGGCCGCGCACGATGGCGCGCGCCGCTCCGCCGGCGCCGATTACGACGGCGCGGCGCGTCCCGCCCTGCCATTCTGGCGCCTGGTCGTCGAGATTGGCGAGAAAGCCGGCGACATCGGTATTGTCCCCGCATAGCTTGCCACTGGCTCGCCACAGCGTGTTGACGGCGCCGAGATCGGCGGCATGGGCGGAGACCCAATCGCAGGCGGCGAAGGCCGCCTCCTTATGCGGGATGGTGACATTCGCGCCGACGAGGCCATCCTTGCCGATGGATTCGGCAAAGGCGGCGAATTGCCCTGGCGGCACGGCGGTTTTCTCATAGGATCCGTCGATGCCAAGCTTCTGCAGCCAGTGTGAATGGATCAGCGGCGACCTTGAATGATCGACGGGCCAGCCGGCGACGCAGGCTCTGGGCGGCGCATGCCTGCTCATAACGCCAGCGCCCGCTGCTCGCGCAGCCATTTCAGCAAGGGGAGCAGAGGCAGTCCCAAAATCGTCGAATGGTCGCCGTCGATCGCCTCGAATAGATGAATGCCGATCCCCTCGATCTGATAGGCGCCGACGCTCGACAGAACAGCGGGGCCCGCCGCCGCGAGATAAAGCCGAATGGCGGCCTCGTCGAGCGCGCGCATGGTCATTTCAGCGCTTTGCGTCGCTTCGAACAGAACCTCGCCCGCGCGCGCGACGCAGACTCCGGCGACAAGAACGTGGGTCCGGCCGGCAAGCCTGGCGAGACTTTGCACCGCCGTTTCCAGATCGTGCGGCTTATGAAAAAGAACCCCCTCGAGCAGCAGGGTCTGATCGGCGCCGATGCACAATCGCTCAGGACGCCGCTTGCTGACGTCAAGCGCCTTGGCCCTGGCGAGCAGCATTGCAAGATCGGCTGGAGCGCCGCCGCCTTCCAGAAACCCCGTCTCGAGTCGCCGCTCATCGATATTGGCGGCCTCAACTTCGACTTCCAGGCCGGCGTTCTCCAACAAAAGTCGCCGCGTCGCGCTCTTCGAGGCGAGCACGGGATTGGCCTGATCGATCCATAGCGATGAATGGGCGGACAAGAGCTGAACCTTTTGCGATGGGACGAACGGCGCCGGGTCGCGAACGAGCGGGCGATCACGCCTGGGCGATGAACTTCAGCCGATGTTCCTTGTAGAGATCGATGATCGCCGCCGCCGTCTCTTCAATCGAACGCCGGGTCACGTCAATGGTCGGCCATCCCTTTTCCGCGAACAGTCGCCGCGACTGCGCGACTTCCTCCGCCACCGCGACGCGGTCGACATAGGGCGTCTGATAATCGGCCTTCAGCGCCAGCAGACGGTTCTGGCGGATCTGCACGATCCGCTCGGGCGAAGCCAGCAGGCCGACGACCAGCGGATGGCGCACGTTTTCAAGCGCCGCCGGCGCCGCCACATTCGGAACAAGCGGAATATTGGCCGTCTTCAGGCCGCGATTGGCCAGGTAAATGCTGGTTGGCGTCTTGGACGTGCGGCTGACGCCAAGCAGGAGAATATCGGCCTGTTCCAGATTTTCCGGCAATTGGCCGTCGTCATGCAGCATGGTGAAATTGAGCGCGTCGATCCGTTTGAAATAATCCGCGTTCAACATGTGCTGCGCGCCCGCGCGAGGCGTTGAGCTGGTTCCGAGATAAGATTGGAACAAGGTCAGTATCGGGTTGAGCACAGACAGACAGGGCGAGCCTGACGCCTCGCAGCTCGCCTCCAGCCGACGCGACAGTTCGGCGTCGACCAGCGTGAACAGCACGATGCCTGGCGCATTGTCGATTTCGACGATGACACGGTCCAGTTGCGAATGCGTGCGGATCAACGGATAGACGTGTTCGATCGACGCCACGCCCTGGTATTGAGCGGCGGCGGCGCGCGAAGCGGCGATCAGCGTTTCACCGGTGGCGTCGGAAACGAGATGGAGATGGAAATAACTGCGTCCCATTTCTTCGTCCCCGGCAGCCCGATCTCACTCTGGTCCTTCTTATAACCGCCGGGCGGCGCTGTGGACAGACGTGGACAAATCCAGCGAAATTGCCGCTGCCGGATCGCCTCCGGCGAATGCCGCTTTAGCATCCACAACGATGCGCCTGGGGACAGACAAACCTATCGGTGGGAGGGGAGCGGGAACTATGGGGAGAGCGTCACAAGATTTCACAATCGACTCGATGCCTTAAGGTCTGAAAAACTTAACAATTGATTAATCAGTCCACAGGTCCAAACGCGCGCCGTCGGCGTCAGGATTTATGCGCGCCCCGCGCGGGTGATGGGGATAGAGGCGTATGGGCTCTGTCAGGCCCCAAAGAAGGAGAAAAAGAATCTCTCTCTATGATTCTATTTAAAGAGAATGACGGGCTTTGATAAGCGAGGGCGGTCATGGCAATCTGACGAGACGCTTGGTCGCCCATCGACTTTTGTTCCTCCTCTTCGCACAAGCAGGTCAGCGGTGAATGATTGAGCTTTGGGTCAAAGCCGTGCACATCATGGCGGTCATTTCGTGGATGGCGGGCATGTTCTATCTGCCGCGATTGTTCGTCTATCATGTCGACGCCGCATCGGGCTCTCCGCAATCGGAAACCTTCAAGACGATGGAGCGACGGCTCCTGAAAATCATCATCAATCCGGCAATGATCGTCGTCTGGCTGAGCGGACTGTGGATGGCCTATGCCGGTGGTTTCTTCCACGCGCCGTGGCTCCACGCCAAACTGGCGCTGGTGCTCGTCATGTCGGGCCTGCACGGCTATTTCACTCGCCTCGTGAAGGATTTCGCGGCCGACAGGAATGTCAGGTCGGCGCGCTTCTACCGCATCCTCAATGAAATCCCGCCTGTGCTGATGGCTGTTATTGTGGTGCTGGTCGTCGTCAAACCGTTCTCATAAGGCGGCGACCGCGCATTTCGTTCCGGCGGCTTTCGCTCATTTTTGACGATAAGTAATTGAAATAGATGGCGTATGGTCCAAATATGCCTGCCAAATGAGATTTGCCCCGCTCGCCAGAGTTCGCCGTTGAAAGAATCAGCGAAGCGCGTTATAGACGGGCTCCCACCCCAAGCAGGCGTTCCCGTGACCAGCGGACAATATGTTCCGCCCGATTTGTGCAAGGTCCGGCGAACCAGCGGCTCATAGATCAAAGTCCCCGCCGATCCTGCCTCTTCATTCGTTCGCCAAAGCGCTTTGCGCTGCTGCCTTTCAAGGACCCCCGATGCGGGAAATCAAACTCAAAGACCTCAAACAAAAATCGCCGACCGAACTTCTCGCCTTCGCTGAGGAAAACGAGGTCGAAAACGCCTCGATCATGCGCAAACAGGAGCTGATGTTCGCCATCCTCAAGCAGCTCGCCAGCATGGATGTCGAGATCATCGGAGAGGGCGTCGTCGAGATATTGCAGGACGGTTTCGCCTTTCTGCGTTCGGCGGACGCCAATTATCTACCCGGCCCGGACGACATCTATGTCTCGCCCTCGCAAATCCGCCGCCTCAGCCTGCGCACCGGCGACACGGTCGAAGGCGTGATTCGCAGTCCGAAGGAGGGCGAGCGCTATTTCGCGCTGCTCAAGGTCAATCTGATCAATTTCGAGGACCCGGAAAAAGCGCGCCACAAGGTTCATTTCGACAATCTGACGCCGCTTTATCCCGATGAACGCCTGAAGCTTGAGATCGACGACCCGACGCGAAAGGACCTTTCCGCCCGCGTGATCGACATTGTCTCGCCGATCGGCAAGGGCCAGCGCGCGCTGATCGTCGCGCCGCCGCGAACCGGCAAGACAGTGCTTCTGCAGAATATCGCGCAATCGGTCACCGCCAACCATCCCGAATGCTATCTGATCGTCCTGCTGATCGACGAGCGCCCCGAAGAAGTCACCGACATGCAGCGCTCGGTGAAGGGCGAAGTCGTCTCCTCGACTTTCGACGAGCCGGCAGTGCGCCACGTCCAGGTCGCCGAAATGGTGATCGAAAAGGCCAAGCGCCTTGTCGAACATGGCCGCGACGTCGTCATCCTGCTCGATTCCATCACAAGGCTTGGGCGCGCCTACAACACGGTGGTGCCTTCGTCAGGCAAGGTGCTGACCGGCGGCGTCGACGCCAACGCCCTGCAACGGCCCAAGCGCTTTTTCGGCGCCGCGCGCAATATCGAGGAAGGCGGGTCCTTGACCATCATCGCCACCGCCTTGATCGATACGGGGTCGCGTATGGACGAAGTGATTTTCGAAGAATTCAAGGGCACCGGCAATTCGGAAATCATCCTCGACCGCAAAGTGGCCGACAAGCGCACGTTCCCGTCGATGGACATCACGCGCTCGGGGACGCGCAAGGAGGAGTTGCTGGTGCCCGCCGACATCCTCAAGAAAATGTATGTTCTGCGCCGTATTCTCAATCCGATGGGCACGGTCGATGCGATCGAATTCCTGATCGGAAAACTGCGAGAGACCAAATCCAACGCCGGCTTCTTCGAATCCATGAACACCTGAGAGACCGGCGGGATAGCCAGCGCGGCGCGGCCTCTATATGAAGAGGCCGCTCGCGTGGGAGCGCCCTGGAAATATCAGCCGTGCCCGAGACCGCCGCTAACGAGACGCTTGCCGATCTCCGTGTCGATATCGACAGGATCGACGCGTCGATGCACGAATTGCTGATGGAGCGCGGCCGGATCATTGACCGGCTGATTGCGATCAAGGCGCGCCAGGGCGGCGGCTCGGCCTTCCGACCGGCGCGCGAGGCGGCGATGATGCGGGCGTTGGCCGAGCGCCATCGGGGCCTGCTGCCGCTCGACACTGTCGAGGGCATCTGGCGCATCATCATTTCGACCTTCACCTATGTTCAGTCCAATTATTCGGTCCATGTCGACATGTCGCGCGGCGACGCGCCGATGCGCGATTCCGCCCGCTTCCACTTCGGCTTCACGGTTCCCTGCGTGCCGCATCACAGCGCCGGCGGCGTCATCGACGCGGTGGCGCGCGGCCTGGGCGATCTTGGCATGTTCGCCCTCGACGGCGGGGTTGGCGCCGGCGCCTGGTGGACGCGGCTTTGCCCGCTTGTCGCGCCCAAGATCATCGCCCGCCTGCCCTTGGTGGAGCGTCCCGATCATCCCGCCGGCATGCCGGTTTTCGTCATCGCCAAGCCGCTGGCGGACGGCGCGGCGCGCGATGTCGTGATCGATTGCGTGGCGCTCGATCGCTGGCGCGGCGACTATCCCGACGCTTTGGGCGCTCTCGGCGCCGAGATTATCGGCAATGCGGCGGACGGCATGGGCCTGTCGCTGCTGATTGCGCGGCCCGGCGCGCTTGACGCCGGCGCGGTCGCCGGCGCATTGCGTCAGGCGGGAGCGAGCGATCTCAAGGTTACTGAGGTCGGCGCCCATGCCGCGCGGTTCGATTCTTCCGCTTCGTCCTGAGCATCAAGACTTTGGAGCATAGCTGATCATGTCCGGGCAAATGCTGTCGCGACCTGTCCCCCGCGCCGACGTGATGGCGATCGACGCCTATGTGCCGGGCAAAAGCGGCGCGCCGGGCGCCGGCAAGGTTCATAAGCTTTCGTCGAATGAGACGCCGATCGGACCTTCGCCGATGGCGGTCGAGGCGTTCCGTTCGGTCGCCGATCATCTGGCCGTCTACCCCGACGGATCGGCTTCGCGCCTGCGCGAGGCGATCGCGCGCCGCTATGGGCTCGACGCGGCGCAGATCATCTGCGGCAACGGTTCGGACGATATTCTGAGCTTGCTCGCCCATGCCTATCTGCAGCCCGGCGACGAGGGCCTCTACACCGAGCACGGCTTTCTCGAATATCCGATCGTCATCCGGTCGGCGGGCGCCACGCCAGTCGCCGCTCGCGAAACCGCCCTGAAAGCCGATGTCGACGCGCTGCTGAGCAAAGTCACCGCGAAGACCAAGGTTGTTTTCCTCGCCAATCCGAACAATCCGACCGGCACCTATCTGTCCTTCGCCGAGGTCAAGCGCCTGCATGCGGGCCTGCCGGCGCATGTCCTGCTCGTGCTTGACGCCGCCTATGCCGAATATGTCACCCGCAACGATTACGCCTCCGGCATCGAACTGGTCGCGACCAGCGAAAACGTCGTGATGACGCGCACGTTTTCCAAAATCTACGGTCTCGCCAATCTTCGCATCGGCTGGGCCTATGGGCCGGCCCATGTCATCGAAGCCGTGAACCGGATTCGTGGCCCTTTCAATGTCAACGGGGCGGCGATCGAAGCCGGAATCGCCGCTCTGGCCGATGCCGCGCATACGCAAAAAGCGGTCGCCCATAATGATCGTTGGCTGCCTTGGTTGACCGAAAGGCTCGCCGCGCTCGGCATCGAAGTGACGCCCAGCGTCGGCAATTTCCTGCTGCTGCGCTTCCCTGGGGATGGCGGCCGCGACGCCAAGGCGGCCGACGCCTATCTGGCCGCGCGTGGATTTGTCTTGCGCGCCGTCGTCGCTTATGGGCTGCCCGATTGTCTGCGCATGACCATCGGGACGGCGGAGGCGAATGAGGGCGTCGTGGCGGCGCTGACGACATTCATGAAGGGCAAGGGCGGTGCCTGATATTTCTGGAACAACGCCTGGCGCGCCCGTCGTCGACCGCCTGGCGCTTATCGGAATGGGCTTGATCGGTTCGTCCATCGCCCGCGCCGCGCGCCGCTACAATGTGGCGAGAACGATCGTCGCTGGCGACAGCGATGAGGGCGTTCGCGCGCGCGTCAAGGAGCTGGCGATTGTCGACTACGTCGCGCCGACGCTGGCGCAAGCGGTGGAAGGCGCCGATCTCGTGATTTTCTGCGTGCCGGTCGGCGCCAACGAAGCTGTCGCGCGGGAAATCGGGCCGCATGTGAAGGCCGGCGCCGTCGTTTCCGACGTCGGCTCCGTCAAATCGGCGGTGATCAGTGCGATTGCGCCGCATCTCCCCCCAGGCGTCAGCCTGGTTCCCGCTCATCCGGTCGCGGGAACCGAGCAATCGGGGCCCGACGCCGGCTTTGACAGCTTGTTCCTGCATCGATGGTGCATCTTGACGCCGCCCGATGAAACTGAGGCGAAAGCAATCGCTTTGGTTCAGGCCTTTTGGGAGGCTTTGGGTTCGAACGTCGAAATCATGACTTCAGCCCATCACGATCTGGTGCTGGCGATCACCAGCCATGTGCCGCATCTCATCGCCTATAATATTGTCGACACGGTCGCCGAACTCGAAGAGGCGACGCGATCGGAAGTGCTGAAATTCTCGGCTGGCGGCTTTCGCGATTTCACGCGCATCGCCGCTTCCGATCCGACCATGTGGCGCGATGTCTTCCTGCACAACAAGGATGCAGTGCTGGAAATGCTCGGGCGGTTCAACGAGGACCTGACCGCATTGCAGCGGATGATTCGACGCGGCGACGGCGAAGGGCTGTTCGAGATCTTCACCCGCACCCGGGCGATACGCAGGGGGATCGTCGCGCAGGGCCAGGAGACCGCCGCGCCCGACTTTGGACGCCGCGCGGCCGAGGAGCCCGCCAAGCTGTGAGGCCGGCGTTGGTCGCCTCTCCGTCAGCGGGACAGCGCGAAGACTCGGCCGCGCCAGAGGCCGCCGATCTTTGGGTATTCGGTTATGGGTCGCTGATGTGGCGGCCCGGGTTTGAATATCTGCAGCGGCAGGGCGCCCTGGTTCATGGCTGGCGGCGCAGCCTGTGCATCTATTCGCATGTCTATCGCGGCACGCCCGAGCGGCCGGGCCTGGTGCTGGGACTTGATCGCGGCGGCGCCTGCCATGGCGTGGCCTTTCGCGTCGCCGCCGCGCTGCGGGAGCGGACGATCGACTATTTGCGCCGGCGGGAGCAAGTGACGGCGGTCTATCTTGAGAGAAACGTTCGCGCCTATCTCACTGACGGAACCAAAGCCAATGCGGTCACTTACGTGGCCGACCGCCGCCATGGCCAATATGCCGGCCACCTCGCGCGCGAACAGCTCTTGCGGCTGGTCATTCAGGGGGCCGGGCAATCCGGCCCCAATGTGGATTACGTTCTCAATACCGAGGCTCATCTGCGGGAGAACGGCATTCGCGATCCCGTTCTCGAATGGCTGGCGGCTCAGCTTCGGCCCGCCTGAGCGAGATCGGCGATCATCGCGTTGCGCTCGGCGCGCGATGTCGCAAGCATATGAAGGTGAAACTCGATTTCGCCCGCAACGGGGATTTCTTTCGCCGCCCTGGCGAGTGCGAGTTCTGGAAAACAGCCGGTATCGCCGATGAACATAATCCGCCGCTCGCCATCTGGGTCGCGCCTGACGATCATCGCCACGACATGTTCATAGGCAGGGCAGGACTGCCGGTCGAAGATCGAAAATATGTAGCGCCGGCCCGAGGCGCCGCGCCAGGAGCGAAAGCGGGCCGCGAGGGCTTCGCCGGCAAGCGCCCGAAGGGGCGCCGACGATCGCGCCGGTCGGAGCGTCCAGCCGATAGGTTGGACCTCAGGAGCCGATTGGGCGCGGGGATGGGCAAGCTGTTCGTGAAGCGCCAGCATCGAATGTCCCTCGATTCGTATTGAGAGGAACAAAGCTAGAACATCATTGAATCGGCGTCAAGTCCAGGCCGAACGCACGGGGTGGGGAGATGAGCGGGCGGCGCTCATCCCTGCACGGCCGCCGGCGCCATCGCCAGCGCGGGATTGCCCGCCAGCGCGTCGGCGTTCAGGCGCTCACAGCCGGCCTCGATGGCCGATTGCAGCTTTTCGATGAAGGCGTCTCTGGCGAGACCCGGCGCGATCGCGGGGAGGTATTCGATGATCGCCACGCCTGGCCGACGCGAAAACCCGCGCCGTCCCCAGAACAATCCGGTGTTCAGCGCGACGGGCAGGCATGGCGCCCCGGTATCTTCATAGAGCTTGGCGACGCCGAACTTATATTGCGGCGGCGCGCCGGGCGGGCGCCTTGTTCCCTCCGGGAAAATGAAGATCTGCCGGCCCGCCCTCAGCACTTCGCCGGCCCGCTCGCTGACGATGGAGACAGCGCTGCGGCCCGCCGAGCGGTCGATCGCGATTTGCTCGGCGCCAGAGAGATACCATCCAAAGATCGGGATGTAGGTAAGCTCGCGCTTGAGGACATAAGCGAAATCCGGCGCATGCAGCAGAAGCGCGAAGGTCTCCAGGATCGATTGATGTTTGGCGGCGATGATGTAGCCGCCTTGCGGAATGTTTTCGAGCCCGCGGAACTCGACCCTCAAGCCGCATATCTTATCGAGCAGCCATAGGGAGGACCTGCCCCAGACGCGCGCCAGCGCGAATACGCCGTGGCGCCCGACAAGCAGGGTCGGCAAGCCGAGAATCATCAGGATGATGAGATTGGCGTAAAAGAGAATGTTGAAGAGGAGGGAGCGCATCTTGAGCATGGCGCTATAATCGCCGAAGCCGGCATACGAGAAAAGAGCGGGGCGCAAGAATCGCGTTCCTGCGGCCCGCGATCGGGCCCTTCATTGCAGGCGGCGCAAATGGCGATACACGATGATTCTCGATATTGCGCCGGTGAGGACCGCAATGGCGACGGCGACGGCGAGGATCGCCCCGTAGCCCCTGGGTCCAAGCGAGAAAGCTCCAAAAAGAGCGCCGATTTCCTCGCCGCCGACGCTGCTCGTCCACCAGGCCGACAAGGCTGACGCGCCGGCGAAGAAAAGCGCCGCCAGCGCCCCGCCGATGAGGCCGCCGCGCAGCCCGAGGCGCAGGAAGTGAGCCTGGAATTGCCGGGAAATATAGCTGTCGGCGGCGCCGACGAAATGCAGCACCTCGATGATTTCGCGGTTTCCCGCCATGGCGCCGCGCGTGGCGAAGCCGACCGCCATCGTCATTGCGGAAATCATCAACAGAAACAGCAGCGATGCGAAGATAACGATGGCGTCCGCCATTGTGTCGAGCCGCGCCAGCCAAAGACGATGATCGTCGAGACTGGCGCCGGGCGCCTGCGCGGCGAGCGCGTTGCGCAGCGCGGCGATGTCGGGCGCCTTGAGATCCAGCATGCGCACGATAATCAATCTCGGGATCGGCAATTCGGTCAGATCAAGGCCATTGCCGAGCCAGGGTTCGAGCAATTGCTCGGATTCCTGCTTGGACAGAGCCCGCACATCGGCGACGCCGGGCGCTGTTCGGGCGGTTTCGGCAGCCTTGGCGACCGCGGCTTCGATGTCCTGTCCAGGCGCTGGCTTGATCTGGATCGTCACCTCTCTGGAGACTTCGCCCCGCCAGTCTTGCGAGGCTGTCGCGACAAGAATGGCTCCGCCCGCCGTCAGACACGCCAGAAAGGTCATGATGGCGATGACGATGACGAGAGCGCGGCCCGCGATCGAACTCGCCGGCACGAGCGGCATGTCGCGACGGAGCGCCTTGTCCGGCTGGATGTCCGGGCCCGGCTCACGATCGCCGGCGGTTGAGACCGCGCTCATGGCGAATCGCCATCGAAGATTTGCAATCGGCCATCGCCTACCACAAGCCTTCGCGCCTCGCCGAATTGATCCATGAGGGCAAGATCGTGGGTGGCGATGACCACCGCCGTGCCGGATTTGTGCAATTCGACGAACAGCCGCAGCAGACGGCGCGCGAGGCCGGGATCGACATTGCCCGTGGGCTCGTCGGCCAGCAGAAGCTCGGGCCGCGCGATCAGGGCGCGCGCGATCGCCGCCCGTTGCTTTTCGCCGCCCGAAAGCACGGCGGGCAGCGCGTTCATCCGCTCGCCAAGACCCACCCAGCGGAGCAGTTCGACGACTTCGGCGCGATAGCTCGCCTCGGCGCGGCCCATCACCCGCAGCGGCAAGGCGACGTTCTCATAGGTCGTCAGGTGGTCCAGCAGGCGAAAATCCTGAAAGACGACGCCGATCCGGCGTCGAAAGCCGGTGATCTCATCCTTGTCCAGCGTCGAAGCGTCCTGGCCGAATATTTTGACGATTCCGCGCGTCGGCTTGAGCGATAGCAGCATCAGCCGCAGCAAGGTCGTCTTGCCCGCTCCGGAAGGCCCGGTCAGAAACTGAAAGCTTTGCGGCTTGATGGAGAAGGAGAGGTCGCGAACGACCTCAACCCCCATTCCATATCTCAACCCGACATTCTCGAAGCGAAGCAAATGCAGCCCTTATCAAACGGTCGAGCCGCCTTCACAGCCCTAAGAGAGCCGCGCGGCTTAACGCGCCCTTAACCATGAACGCGACCAAATGCCAATGCACGCACGGGACCGCCGGAGACAGTCTGATTCGCCATGCTGATCGTTTGCAAGACCTGTGCGTCCTCTTACCACATTCCGCGCGACGTTCTCGGCGAAAACGGCTGTCGGTTGCGCTGTGTCGGCTGCGGCGAAGCCTGGACGGTGACGATCGACACGATCGACAACAACGGCGCGCCGATTGTCGAAGGGCGGCGCGTTGCAACCGGAGCGCTGGAAGACGCCCAGCGAGGCGTTCGTTGCGCTCTGCCGGGCGCCGCCGCGGCGACAGGCGCCGAACGGCGACGACAGGATAGGTCGACACGAAAATCCTACGCGCTGGGACGAACGGCCAAGACTTTCGCCGCCTTGTTGATCCTGGGCTGCGCAATGGGCGCGGTTGGCGCGCGCGAGACGATCGTCAAGGCGGTCCCCAGTACGGCGCGCATCTATGCGGCGCTCGGCCTGCCGGTCAATCTGCGCGGCTTGGCGCTTGACAATGTGCGCACGAATATCTTCGACTCCGGCGACAGAAAAGTGCTGATTGTCGAAGGCGCAATTGTCAATTTGCGCGATTCGTCCAGGGAGACGCCCAATATGCGCATCGCGCTGCGCGGCCTGAACAAACAGGAGCTTTACGTCTGGACGGCGCCCGCGCCGAAAGCCCGGCTTGGCCCCAACGAAGAGGTGGCGTTTCGCACGCGGTTGGCGGCGCCCCCTGATGGCGTCAGCGACGTCCTGGTCAGGTTCGCTGCTTCTGGGGACAAGCTTTCTCCGATGAAGGAGGGACTATGAGCGGCGCCCGGCAAGTCAAGGTCCTGTTCGACGAACACGCAATCGCCGAGCGCAACCGGGCGCTGGCGGTCGAGATCGCCGCCGTCAAACCCATCGATCTGCTCGTTGTGGCGGTGCTCAAGGGCTCCTTCGTATTCGCCGCCGACCTGATCCGCGCGTTGCATCGCGTCGGGCTCGAGCCTCACGTCGAGTTCATTCATCTGTCGAGCTATCTGACCGGCACGGTTTCTTCGGGGGCCGTCCGTATCCTGAAGGATATCGAATCGTCGGTGCGGGATCGCGATGTCCTGCTGATCGACGATATCCTGGAATCGGGACGCACGCTCGCCTTCGCCAAGGATCTGCTGGTCGCGCGCGGGGCAAGGCGCGTCATGGTCTGCGCGATGCTGGAAAAGCCGGGCAAACGCGCGGTGCAGATCACGGCCGATTTCGTCGGCTTTTCGAGCCCGGATGTTTTTGTCGTGGGCTATGGGATGGATGTCGCCCATTCCTATCGCGAGTTGCCGTTCATCGGCCATGTCGTGATGGAAGGCGACTAGAATCATGTTCGAGAGCTGGTACCAGTCTTTCGCGGCGATTGGCGATGCGCGGGGCGGACGTGAACGCGCCGCGGCGTTGCGCGAAGAATTGAAGCGCCGCGGCCTTGATGGATTTGTGATTCCACGCGCCGATGAACACCAGAATGAATATGTGCCCGCCTGCGCCGAACGGCTGCTTTGGCTCACCGGCTTTTCGGGTTCCGCCGGCGTTGCCGTGGTTTTGATGGATCGCGCCGCGATTTTCGTCGACGGCCGCTATACGCTGCAGGCGCCCGAACAGGTCGACGCCAAAGTCTTCACGCCCTTGCATCTGATCGACGAGCCGCCGACCGGATGGATCGAGAAACATCTGCCGCGCGACGGCCGGCTCGGCTACGATCCCTGGCTGCATACGCCCGATGCGGTGGAACGCCTGACGCAGGCCTGCAAGGGCGCCGGCGGCGAACTGGTCGCGGTGGATAGCAATCCGGTCGACGCGATATGGCGTGATCGTCCGGCGCCGCCTGTCGCGCCCGTGAGCCGCCATCCCGCGCGCCTTTGCGGGGAGACGTCACAGGCCAAGATCGCGCGGGTTCAGGCGGCGCTGAAATCAACCGACGGGCTGGTGGTCAGCGACGCCCATGACGTCGCCTGGCTCTTCAATATCCGTGGCGCCGACGTCGCGTATACGCCGCTGCCGCTCGCCTTCGCCTTCGTGCCGGCGGCGGGCCGCCCGGCCCTCTATGTCGATGGGCGCAAATTGTCGAATGCGGTGCGAACCTATCTGACCGGCCTCGCCGAGGTGGAGGAACCGGATCGCCTCGTCGGCGACCTCCAGGCTTTGGGCGCCGCGGGAAAGCGGCTCGCTTTTGACGCCGCCACCGCGGCCGCGCGGCTGACCCAGGCGCTGCAGGGCGCGGGCGGCAAGGCGGAGGTCGGGGCGACGCCGATCGCCTTGATGAAGGCGGCCAAGAACAGGATTGAACTGGAAGGCGCGCGCGCCGCGCAATTGCGCGACGGGGTCGCCGTCGCCCGTTTTCTCGCCTGGTTGGACCGCGAAGCGCCCAAGGGCAAACTCACTGAAATCATCGCAGCGCAGGCGCTGGAGACGTTCCGGCGCGAGACGGGCAAGCTGAAGGACATTTCGTTTCCCAGCATTTCCGCCGCCGGCCCCAATTCCGCGATCCCGCATTATCGCGTCAGCGAGGCTTCCAACCTGCCGATCAGGCGCGGCATTTTCCTGATCGACAGCGGCGGTCAATATGAAGACGGCACGACCGACATCACGCGCACGATCGCCGTTGGACGCCCGAGCGCTGAAATGCGCGACCGGTTCATGCGCGTCCTCAAGGGCCATATTGCGATTGCGCGCGCGGTCTTTCCCAAAGGTTGCGCCGGCGCGCAGATCGACGTGCTGGCGCGTCAGGCGCTATGGGCGGCGGGGCTCGATTTCGATCATGGCACGGGTCATGGCGTGGGTTCTTATCTCTCGGTGCATGAGGGGCCGCAACGCATCGCCAAGAGCGGCGCGACGCCGCTCGCGCCCGGCATGATCATTTCCAACGAGCCCGGCTATTATTCCGCGGGCGGGTTCGGCATCCGCATCGAAAATCTCGTCGTTGTCGAGCCGCGCGAGATCGCCGGCGCCGAGCGCGTGATGTTCGGCTTCGAGACGATCACGCTGGCGCCGATCGATGCGAGGCTGATCGACCCTAAACTGCTGAGCGCCCAAGAGGCGGCATGGCTTGACGCCTATCACGCTCGCGTACGCAAGGCGCTGACGCCGCTCGTCGATGCTGAGACGCGCGCCTGGCTGAAGCATGCGACACGGCCCTTGGCGCAGGCGGCGAAATAGAGCGCGTGGGGGGAGTTGGGCCTCGATGAGGAACGCTCAACGGGGTTCAGATCGGATTCTTCTCGCGCATAATCGACTCCATGCCACGGCTGTCCGGTTCGGCAAGATCGGGTGTAAATCTTAAGTCGCACACAACCCCCGCGCGTCGTGCCCGGGCTTGTCCCGGGCATCCACGCCATGCGGAAGCTGCCAACTTCGAAAGTTTCTTGCAACGGCGCGGCGTGCGGACGAATGCTATGCATTCGCCTTGGGATGGCCGGGACAAGCCCGGCCAAGACGGAGAGGTTCTATTACAGCTAGATTCTCTCGCGTGACGGTACTTTCAGCTCAACCGGACAGCCGTGCCTCCATGCAATCAATGAGATGGCGCCGCCACGACCGGCGGCGGTCTCGTATCTGTTTGCAAAGCGTTCGCCGCCATTGCTGACAAGCTTAGGCAGTCAGCAAGCTGACTGCTATGGGCGGTTGCCCGGAGAGGCGATCCTCGAGTTCAATCTCCTTCCGCGCCTCGCTCCGCCCAAGAAATCAACGAAAGTTTGGCGCCAAGCGTCGCGGCGCGCTTTTGCGTCAATTTAAATGCAAAGCGCTCCACGCGAGTATTGCATTCGCTAGGAGATAAGGAGGGGCGCAGGCCCTTGACAACCAAGGGCGCCCAGCAATAACACGACACAATACTGTACAGAGCCGACACTATACGTGAATTCTCTCAGGAACAACTGACGCTATCGCTGATTCATCGATCGTTTAGGTGGCAATTGACCAAGGGAGCCGCCAATACTTACATTTCGATCTTTGCAATCTACCAAATAACAAGTGGAGCCGGCGCGAGACCCCATGGCGCCGCATTGCCCGATCCCGCGCGTGATGGCAAAGGTTCGCGCCTCGTCGGCGCGCTTCGACGAAAGGGTTCATCGGCCAATGAAATCCACCCCCGACCGCACCGCCGCGCTCGATCTCATCCCTGTTTCACGTGAAACAGAGCGGCGTCTCGCCATCTTCGTCGACCTGCTTGCCCGCTGGCGCAAGATCACCAATCTGATCAGCGCTGGCAGCTTCGAGGAAGTCTGGCGGCGTCACATCGCCGACAGTGCGCAACTCCTCGCGCTAGCGCCCGCCGCAAAACGATGGGTCGATCTCGGTTCCGGCGCCGGCTTTCCCGGCATGGTTCTCGCCATCCAACTCGCCGATGAGCCGGGGGCGCTTGTGCATCTCATCGAGAGCGATCAGCGCAAATGCGCTTTCCTGCGCGAGGTCGCGCGCGCCACCGGCGCGGCCGCCCAAATCCATGCAGCCCGCATCGAATCGATCGCGCCGGAAACGCTAATGCCTGTGGACGCGGTGACCGCGCGCGCCTTCGCGCCCTTGCCCGCCCTCCTCGATTTCGCCAAAGTGTGGCTGGCACGAGGAGCGGTCGGCGTCTTTCCCAGGGGAAAGTCGACCGAAGCGCAACTCAGCGACTATTCCGATGCGACGGATTTCCGCTTCGAGACAATCGCAAGCAAAATCGACCCGCGCGCCGCCATTTTGATTGTGCGCGGCGGCGAATCGGCGCAGCAGTTCGGCGGAGCGTGATCCCGCTCCGCCTTGCGGAGGATTTTTTGGCAAATCGACCCCATCCGCGCGTTCTCGTCATGGCCAACCAGAAGGGCGGGGTGGGCAAAACCACGACGGCGATCAATCTCGGCACCGCGCTCGCCGCGATCGGCGAGCAGGTCCTGCTGATCGATCTCGACCCGCAGGGCAATGCCTCCACCGGCCTCGGCATCGATCGCAAGGCGCGCTCCACATCTTCAAGCTATGATGCGCTGGTCGGAGAACGAACCCTGGCGCAGGTCATCATGCCAACCGCCGTTCCGCGCCTCTTCATCGCGCCCTCGACCATGGACCTGCTCGGCGTCGAGTTGGAAATCTCCGGCCATTCCGATCGCTCTTTCAAGTTGAAGCAGGCGTTGCGCAAGCTTTTCGACGAAGCGCCCAGAGACGGCGAGCCGCCGATCACTTATGTGCTCATCGATTGCCCGCCCTCGCTCAATCTGCTGACGCTGAATGGGCTTGCCGCCGCCGATGCCGTCGTCGTGCCGCTGCAGTGCGAATTTTTCGCGCTCGAAGGCCTGTCCCAGCTTCTAACGACCGTCGACCAGGTCCGCCGCTCGCTCAACCCGTCCCTGGCGATCCATGGCATTGTGTTGACCATGTTCGATCCGCGCAACAATCTCGCCACCCAGGTCGTCGCCGATGTGCGCGCCTTCATGGGCGAAAAGGTCTATGACACGATCATTCCACGCAACGTGCGCGTGTCCGAGGCGCCCTCCTACGGTAAGCCGGTCCTCCTTTACGATCTCAAATGCACGGGCAGCCAAGCCTATCTGAAGCTCGCCTCGGAAGTCATCAAACGCGAAGCGCGCTGGCGCGCGGCATGATGAGGCAAACATTGATGGAGACGAATATGGCAGAGGAAGCCGCCCGTCCGATCGAAAACCGACCGCGTCTTGGTCGCGGCCTAGCGGCGCTGCTCGGCGATGTCGGCGAGGAAGCTTCGAGCGCCGAGCGCACGCGCGCCCAGCGCAAGACGCCAATCGAATTCCTACGTCCCAATCCGCGCAACCCCCGCAAGAATTTCGACGAGGCCGAGCTCGAGGAATTGTCGGCCTCCATCAAGGAGCGGGGCGTCATCCAGCCCGTGCTGGTCCGGGCGATCCCGCGCGTCGCCGACGCCTATGAGATCGTAGCCGGCGAGCGCCGCTGGCGCGCGGCGCAGCGGGCGGGCCTGCATGAAATACCGATCCTCGTCATTGAGGCCGGCGACCGCGAAGCGCTCGAACTCGCCATTGTCGAAAACGTCCAGCGCACGGATCTCAACGCGCTGGAAGAGGCCAATGGCTATGCGCAATTGAGCGCCGATTACAGCTATTCGCACAGCGACATCGCCCGCATCATCGGCAAGAGCCGCAGCCATATCGCCAACACCTTGCGCCTGCTGAAACTGCCGGACTTCGCCCGCTCCCTGCTCGCTTCGGGTCAAATTTCGGCGGGACACGGCCGGGCGCTGCTGGCGGTCGCTGACCCCGACGCAATTGCGAGAAACATTCTCGCCGAGGGCCTGACGGTGCGGGACGTCGAGAGGCTCGGTCGCGAGCGGGAGCCGGAGGAAACCCCCGCCGCCAGCGGCGCGCCCCCCAGGGCGCCGGCCGAAGTCGACGCGGACACGAAGGCGCTCGAACATAGTCTAAGCGTCGCGCTCGGAACGATCGTCTCGATCCGCCATCGCGGCGACAGTGGCGAAATTCGGATCAAGTTCCATGATTTCGAGCAGCTCGACGATTTCTGTCGCCGCCTTTGCTCATCCGATTCGGCGGCTTTAGGAAAGCCCCGCGCGAGCGCTTGACGCGATCGCCCATAAGGCGCGCATGGCGATCGGTTGCGCCATATGGGCGTCGCGGCGAACATTGGCCGAAGCCGGCCGAAGCGCGCGCAACAGACCGCCGAGCTTCACCGACGACCAGCGGCCGGCCTGCTTTTCCAGGGCGCCCCGCCGTATCGGCGACAGCCTGACATATTGGCCCTGCATCGCCGTCTCGAACGAGCGTCCGTCATCCATTGCCAGCCGCAGACGATGAAGCAGCATGGCGCGCGCGACAATCACCCGGACGAGCGAGCCGGGATCGCCGCCATCGGCGAAATAGCGATTGGCGGTCTCTTCGATCCCTGCCCAATCGCCAAGAAACGCATGGTCGACCGCGTCGTCGAGCGCCGACGGCGCCGCATCGGAGACGATGGCTTCGATGTCGGCGATCGTCACGGCGCCTTTGCCCTCGGCGTAGAGGAACAATTTGGCGATCTCGCCGCGCGTCGTCATGCGGTCCGAGCCGAGCAATGTGACGAGGTAATCGCGAACGTCGGGCGAGATGGTCAAGCCGGCCTGGCGCGCCTCGACGTCGATGAGTCCGCCGATGCTTCGCTTGTCGTCGGGATAGCATTCGACCGACGCGCCATCGCTCATTTTCTCGAAGGCCGAACGCAAGGCCGTTCCTTTCTTCAAGGAGCCCGCCTCGACGACAATCGCGCAATCGCGCGGCGGCGTTTTGATCAGCGGCTCCAAGGCCGGAGCGATGTCGCGCGCCTGCACCTCGATCCAGATCACCCGGCGCCCGCCGAACATCGGCACGGAATCGGCCTCGTCGGCAAGCCTGCCAGGGTCCCGCGCCAGAGCGTCGCCATCAAAGCGGACCAGGCGCATCGGGTCGGCGTCGCCGTCAAGCAGCGAATTGACGATTCCCCTGGAGCGTTCGCGGATCAATCCTTCGTCATTGCCGTGCACCAGAAAGAAAATCATGTCGCGCGGCGCACGTTTGACGAAGACATCGGCGCCGCTATTCGTCACGATCGTCACGCCTTGGTTTCTCCTGTCGTCGATGAAATTGCGGCATCTGCCCGGCGCGTCCGCATCCCAGTCGATTGTCCTGGTTCAAACACACACGAGACAGCCGCCGGGTCGTGGCGACACCACCTCATTGATTGCATGGAGGCGATTATGCGCGAGAGGCATTCGAACTCAAGGACGATCACAAAGTGATCGCCGCCGGAGGCGGCGACGGCTTCGCCGTCGTCCTTGACTTCGAATGCCTCTCGCGCCCCGCTCCGCCATGCAAACAATGAGAAATTCTGCTCTCATATGTCGTGAACCCGCGAATATCCTTGACTTCAACTTTCCTGCGCAAACGCCCCGCTGGCGGAATCCAGCCTCCACGCCGGGCCGAAGCCCCCATTCGGACCCCAGATCATTCCATCCAACGCCAACCTTGCTTTTAGCACGGGCCGGCGCCTCGAAAAATGCCCGGCAGGAGCATCTCCACCGCGCCGATCGCTCGGAAATGGCCTTTCCCCCCAGCGCGAAATCAGATAGCAAACGCCGCATCCCAAACCCAATGTGGCGGTCCATGGCATCCCTGAAACTCCTTCTCCTGCCCGGCGACGGCATCGGTCCTGAAGTCATGGCCGAAGTGGAAAAAGTCACCGCGTTTTTTGACCGTAGCGGCCTCGCTCGATTCGAAATCGAGAAGGGGCTTGTCGGCGGCAGCGCTTATGATGCGCATGGCAAGGCGATCAGCGATTCCGATATGGCGCTGGCGGAGGCGGCGGACGCCGTGCTGTTCGGCGCGGTCGGCGGCCCCAAATGGGATGGCGTGCCCTATGACGTCCGCCCCGAAGCGGGCCTCCTGCGCCTGCGCAAGGACCTCCAGCTCTACGCCAATCTGCGCCCCGCCATCTGCTATCCCGCCCTGGCCGACGCCTCCTCGCTCAAGCGCGAAATCGTCGAGGGCCTCGACATCCTGATCCTGCGCGAATTGACCGGCGGCGTCTATTTCGGTGAGCCGAAGCAAATCATTGATCTTGGCAATGGCCAGAAGCGTGGCATCGATACGCAAGTCTACGACACCTACGAAATCGAGCGCATCGGCCGTGTCGCTTTCGATCTCGCGCGCAAGCGCCGCAACAAGGTCACCTCCTCCGACAAGCGCAATGTCATGAAATCAGGCGTTCTGTGGAATGAGGTGATCTCGGCCCTGCACAAGCGCGAGTTCGCCGACGTGACGCTGGAGCATCAGCTTGCCGACGCGCTTGGCATGCAGCTCGTGCGTTGGCCCAAGCAATTCGATGTTATCGTTACCGATAATCTGTTTGGCGACATGCTGTCGGATGTAGCGGCCATGCTGACGGGTTCGCTCGGAATGCTTCCTTCAGCCTCGCTCGGCGAGACCAATCCCAAGACCGGCAAGCGCAAGGCGCTCTATGAGCCGGTTCATGGTTCGGCGCCCGATATATCAGGCAAGGGCCTCGCCAATCCGATCGCGATGATCGGTTCCTTCGGCATGGCGCTGCGCTATTCCTTCGGCTTCAACGAGGCCGCCGACAAGCTGGAGGCGGCGATCGCCAGCGTTCTCGACGCAGGGCTGCGAACCGCCGACATCAGCGCGCCAGGCGGCGCGCCGGTCTCCACCACTCAAATGGGAGATGCGATCGTCGCGGCGCTGGCGCGGGCCTATGATTGAACGGTGCTTTGCGGGGGTGATCGTCCCGCGAGATTAGGCCCTGCCTTAGGTGGCGCCGCTCTTGAGAACCTCTCCGAGCCCCAACTCCCTACCGGAGCCCGTCGCGGAGAGCCGATCGATCAAGCGGCCGAGCGCCACCCGGTCGAGCGTCGCACCATGGGCGCCGCAGGCAAGGCCTGAGAGATCAATTTCCCGCAGCCGGTCGAGGCGGAACCCGAGGCAGGGGCGTTCTCCCATCGCGCCTGACAGCGTAACCTCAGCCCATTCGATCGGTCCGCGACTCGTTGAAAAGAATTCCGGGTTCGTCGCATGAACCACAGCCGCGCCGATCTCGGCCGATTGTTTGGCGAGTTCGACAAAAAGGCTCGATCGCGGCAGCGCCGATCCGGCCGATTTGGCGGCCCGCAGCGTGACGCGAAACAGAATCTCGTTGCCGCCGGCATCTCCGAACGTCAATGTGTCCCATCGTTCGGTGGAATTTTCGCGCATCCGCGCCTGATAATGGAGCGGGGCGCGGATCGCGTCCGGCGGGCTGAACGAGACCATCGGCGCCAGCCGTTCATTAGCGACAAAAGCAATGTGAGAAGGCCCGGCCGCAGGGGCCGCGACGGGAGACTGGCCGCCGTTGCGCGAGAGAATAGCCCCGCCAATCAGGCAAGCCGCGAGCAAAACGACGCCCCGAAGCCGCAGCCGCCCGCGCCCGGCGGGCCGCGCCCCCACCTGACAGGCATATTTGAAGAATTCTATCAAAGCGCCGTCCTGCGCAGCGCCGGCTTCCAGTCGTTCCATGCTCATGACGCATCCCTGGCCTTTTCGCGGCCTTTTCGGATGCGCAACTTTAGCAGCTCGCAACCGACGCCTGGTTACCGCCGCGACAAAGATTGCAAGAGCGTCAACAGCCTGTTACCGCCACCAGCCCCGAGCGGCCCAACAAGCTTCCCGCCATTGACTTGGGGTGGCTTTGTTTTCTATATATCAAACGAGCCGTTCGACAAATCGAACAACAGCGAGAGGTAATGGCGCATGGGAGGGCATCATCCCAATCTGACGAGCGGCGCCACTGAAGCGGATGCGCCTCACAGTCAGGTTCTTCGCCTGGGCGCCGAGCGTCCCCTGACGATGGACGCTGGCGTCGCGCTCGCTCCCCTGAGCATCGCCTATCAGACTTACGGCGCCCTCAACAATTCCAAGACGAATGCCATTCTCGTCTGCCACGCCCTCACCGGCGACCAGCATGTCGCCAACCGCAACCCGGTGACGGGCAAGGACGGCTGGTGGGATACGATGGTCGGCCCCGGCAAGCCAATCGACACCAACCGTTTCTTCGTCATCTGCGCCAATGTCGTCGGCGGTTGCATGGGAACGACCGGGCCAGCGTCGACCAATCCCGCTACAGGCGGCGCCTATGGCCTCGCTCTGCCGCTCGTCACCATCGCCGATATGGTTCGCGCCCAGGCGATGCTGATCGACCATCTGGGCATCGGTACGCTGTTCTGCGTCGCTGGCGGTTCGATGGGCGGCATGCAAGTCCTGCAATGGGCGGCAAGCTATCCCGAGCGCGTCTATTGCGCTCTGCCGATCGCGACTTCCGCCAAACATTCCTCACAGAATATCGCCTTCCACGAGGTCGGCCGTCAGGCGATCATGGCCGATCCGGACTGGCGCAACGGGCGCTATCTTGCCGAAGGGGTTAACCCCGCCAAGGGCCTGGCGGTCGCGCGCATGGCGGCCCATATCACCTACCTCTCCGACTCGGCGTTGCAGCGCAAATTCGGCCGCAAATTGCAGAACCGCACCGAGCGCACCTTTTCCTTCGGCGCCGATTTCCAGATCGAGTCCTACCTTCGCCATCAGGGCTCGATTTTTGTCGAGAGATTTGATCCAAATTCCTATCTGTTCATGACGCGCGCGATGGATTATTTCGATCTCGCCGCCGATTATGACGGCTCGCTCGCGCGCGCGTTCAAGGCGTCGAAGACGCGATTCTGCGTGGTCTCCTTCACCTCCGACTGGCTGTTTCCGACCAGCGATTCTCGCGCTCTCGTCCATGCGCTCAACGCGGGGGGCGCCTCCGTGTCGTTCGTCGAGATCGAGACGGATCGCGGTCACGACGCCTTCCTTCTCGACGTGCCTGACCTCATCGCGACCACCAAAGGTTTCATCGACGCGGCCGCGCGTGCGCGCGGCATTGCGCCGGCGACCGCATCTTCCGGCGCATGAGAGCGCAATCGTGACGACAATCGCCGCGGCCCCGCAATCGCGCATCGATCTTGTGCGGGTCGCCGAAATGGTCGAGCCGCGCGCGCGCGTCCTCGATGTCGGCTGCGGCGACGGCGCCCTGTTGCGCTTGCTCGCGGAAACGCGCGAGGTCGACGGGCGCGGCATTGAAATCTCACAGCGCGGCGTCAACGACTGCGTGGCCAAAGGACTGTCGGTCATTCAGGGTGACGCCGATACCGATCTTGCCGATTATCCCGACGATTCCTTCGACTATGTGATCCTGTCGCAAACGCTGCAGGCGACTCGTCAGCCGCGCGTGGTCATGGAGCATATGCTGCGAATCGGCCGGCGGGCGATCGTCTCGTTTCCCAATTTCGGACATTGGCGGATCAGGGCGCAAATCGCCTTCAAAGGCCGCATGCCGGTCACCCAAAATCTCGGCCATTCCTGGTACGACACGCCCAATATCCATTTTTGCACAATCCGGGATTTTGTCATTCTCACGAGGGAAATCGATGCGCGCATAGAAACCAGCGTGGCGCTGAACAGCTTAGGCTATCCCCTGCAGCTCAATCTGCCGTGGTGGGCCTGGAATCTTTTGGGCGAGCAGGCGGTGTTTCTCTTGCGGCGCCAGCGGTGAGCGGCGTTAACGCTTAAATGTGCGCGCAAGCGCTTTGCGCTCGTCCTGACCGGGTTCAAATACACATGGGACAGCCGCCGGGTCGTGGCGACATCATCTCATTGTTTGCATGGAGGCGATTATGCGCGAGAGGAAATCTGCCCTCGGTCATCGTCTTTGTATGTCTTGAACTCGGTCACGTCCTTGTCTTCAACCTCCTTCCACGCCGCGCTCCCCCCCAGGAACTCAATGTAGCAATCCGATTGCAACGCTCCTTAGCGTTCTACGTCCAGCCGCCAAGCGATTCCATCTAGAACCAACGCGCTCGAACCAGCGCGCGCACCGCTCTCGCTTTCAACGATTCGCGAGGATCGCCGAAAACCGATTGACTCATTCGTCCCGCCGGGCCCACCTTCAACCGCAATCCGTCAGGGCGCCATCATGCCGATCACTCCCGCCATTCAGGATCTCGCCGCCGATGCGCAGAGCTGGCGGCGCGATATTCATCGCCACCCCGAACTGCTTTATGACGTGCCGCGCACCGCCGCTTTCGTCGCCGAGCGTCTTGAGGCGTTCGGTTGCGATGAGGTGGCGACCGGGATCGGGCGCAGCGGCGTCGTCGGCATCATCCGCGGTCGGGGCGCGGCGAGCGCGCGCACGATCGGTCTGCGCGCTGATATGGACGCGCTGCCAATTCATGAGACGACCAACCTCGCCTATCAATCCGCCAATCCCGGCAAGATGCACGCCTGCGGCCATGACGGCCATACTGCGATGTTGCTGGGCGCGGCGCGTTATCTCTCGCAGAGCCGTGACTTTTCCGGGACCGCCGTGGTGATCTTCCAGCCCGCGGAAGAAGGCGGCGGCGGCGGCAAGGCGATGCTTGACGACGGCTTGATGGAGCGCTTCGGCATCCAGCAAGTCTACGGCATGCATAATTGGCCGAAGCTGCCGGTCGGCGCTTTCGCCATTCGCAAGGGGCCGTTTCTCGCCGCGGCCGATCGTTTCACGATCGACATCGAAGGACGCGGCGGCCACGCCGCTCAACCTCATCTCGGCGTCGATCCGATCGCGGCGGGCGCGCAGATTGTGAGCGCGCTGCAGACCATCGTCGCGCGCAATGTCGATCCGCTCGATTCATGCGTCGTCTCGGTGACCTGCTTTCACGCCGGCGACACCGACAATGTCATCCCGCAGACAGCCCAACTTCGCGGCACGACGCGCACCCTGGCGAGCAAGACGCGTGATTTCGCCGAAAAGAGAATCGCAGAGATCGCCAAGGGCGTCGGCGCCGCCCTTAACGTGAACGTCGAGGTCCACTACAAGCGAGGCTATCCGCCCACGGTCAATCATCCGGAACAAACGGATTTTGCCGCATCGATCGCGCGAAAGATCAGCGGCGACGATCAGGTGTCGACGAACGCGCCGCCCGAGATGGGCGCCGAGGACTTTTCCTATATGCTGGAGGCGCGGCCCGGCGCTTTCATTTTGATCGGCAACGGCGACTCGGCCCGCCTGCACAATCCCGCTTACGATTTCAATGACGCCGCGCTGCCTTATGGCATGAGCTATTGGGCGCAATTGGTGGAAACCGCATTGGCTGGCTGACGTGATCAGCCGATCGCGTCAAGCGCTGTGATCGCTCCGCGCAATTCGGCGAGCCCTTTGAGCCGACCAATCGCCGAATAGCCGGGGTTGGTGTTCTTTTTGAGATCGTCGAGCATTTGGTGTCCGTGATCGGGACGGAACGGGATTTTCTGTCCGTCGGGCCGTCGCCGATCCTCAGCCAGAACTTCTCGCAGCACCGCCACCATGTCGACATCGCCACCCAGATGATCGCTCTCATAGAACGAGCCATCCGCTTCCCGGCGCGTCGCTCGAAGATGGGCAAAATATATGCGCGCGGCGAAACGCCGCGCGATCGCCGGCAAGTCATTTTGAGTAGCGACGCCAAGCGAACCGGTGCAAAAGCATATGCCATTGGCGGGCGAAGGCACGGCGTCGAACAGAATCTGATAATCCTGCATCGTCGAGGCGATCCGCGGCAGCCCGAACAAGGGACGGGGCGGATCGTCGGGATGCAATGTGAGCCTGACGCCCAGCCCCTCGGCGACCGGCGCGATTCGCTCGAGGAAGGCAATCAGATTGCGACGCAGCGCCTCCGCGCCGATGCCGGCGTAAGCGGCAAGCTTGTCGCGCATCCCTTGCAGGTCGAGAGAATCCGATGTCGTGCCCGGTAGACCCGCCGCGATATTGCGGGTGAGTTCGTCGGCCTGCACTTGATCCATCGCGGCGAACAATTGACCAGCCCGTTTCAGCACATCCGCCGAATAATCCGCCTCGGCGCCTTTGCGCCTCAGGATATGAACGTCAAAAGCGGCGAGACGCGCCTGGTCAAAACGTAGCGCCCGAGCGCCATTCGCCAGCGGCCAGGCGAGATCGGTGCGGGTCCAATCCAGCACTGGCATGAAATTATAGCAGATCGTTTTGACGCCATTGACCGCGACAGCCTCCATGCTGGCGATCCAAACGTCGATCGACGGCGCTGCGGCGGCGCCAAGGCGCTTGACGTCATCGGGCACCGGAATGCTTTCGACGACGCTCCAGCGCAAGGCGCTGCGGCCTGGCGGCGTTTCCTCAATGAGCCGCTTGCGGTCGGCGACCGCCGTCCTCGTCCATTCGACGCCGGGCGGCGCCTCATGCAGCGCATTGACGATGTCGGTGGCGCCAGCCTGGCGCACATCGTCGAGGCTCACATTGTCGCCCGGCCCATACCAACGCCACGCCTGCAGCATTGCG